>Ga0183100_1001616_pt1 | contig 10981 bp, 10 predicted proteins | sample Biomet2_FD_127789 | JGI IMG/M metagenome (GOLD analysis project Ga0183100, IMG submission 127789) | Microbial communities from bioreactor (seeded with anoxic lake sediment) at LBNL, California, USA - Biofuel metagenome 2 | ecosystem: Engineered > Bioreactor > Anaerobic > Unclassified ...
CGCGAGAGAGGGGCGGGCGCCTGCCCGCGGAAAACGGGACGGAGGGCGGCGCGCGTTTCAGCCTGGTGTTTCCGGTGGTGGGAGCGGACGGCTGAGCGCTGGGCGCAAAAAAGGCGGTCAGGATTTCTCCTAACCGCCTGTAATCTGCTGGCGTCCCCAAGGGGGTTCGAACCCCTGTTGCCGGCGTGAGAGGCCGTTCTGATTCTCTGCTACCTTTGGCTATGCTTGTTTACTACTTTTTCAACATACCAAATTTTAAAGATTTATTTGTTGTTGCTTGTTTATGGTGGTTTATGGTTATGGTGCTCCAAGGTTGGAAATACGGTTGGAATTTCCGAAGGGAGGGGCAATGGCCATACCTCGTCACAAGACGAAATACCCTGGTGTCTTTTACCGTGATGCTGAACGGCTTGGCGGTTCGGGCACGGAGCGTGTCTACTACGTTGTCTACAAGAAGGATGGCAAGACGCAGGAGGAGAAGGCGGGGCGGCAGTACGCCGACGGCATGACGGAAGCCCGCGCCAATGCCTACCGGGCCGAACTCATTGAGGGCAAACGAGAGCCGAGGAAAGAGAAGAAGGCACGCCAAGAGGCGGAAAAACAAGCCGCAGCATCTCGACCGACAATTCGTCACCTATGGGAAGACTACAAAGCCCTACGCCCTGCCAGCCGCTCTCTAGGGATTGATGAAGGGCGCTTCAGCAACTTCCTCGCTCCCAAGTTCGGTGACAAGACCCCTGACGAGATCTGCACCGCCGACGTCGACAAACTCCGCGTCCAAATGCAGAACGCCGGGAAAGCTCCGCAGACAACAAAGCATGCCTTGGCTCTGTTGAAGCGCATCATTTTGTCAGGCGTCAGGACAGGGCGAATAGACCCCCCCAGCCCCAGAAAGCTCCAAATCACTTTGCCTGCGGTTTCAAACGAAAAGACCGAAACCCTCACAGACGCTCAATTCGACGCGCTGCTTGTTGCTGCCGAGCAGTCTGACAACTGGAAAGCCGGTGCTCTCGTCCTGCTCGCCCTTTCGACCGGGATGCGCAGGGGTGAGATGCTCAAGCTTCGGTGGGAACAGGTCAATTTTGAACAGAAATTCATAGCGCTACCAGCCGCCCAGGTCAAAGCCCGCGAGAACCAGACGGTTGCTTTGACCGACTTCGCGGCAAAGCTTCTCGCGCGGATTCCGCGAACCTCATCGTATGTGTTCCCCGGCGAAACCGGAGAGAAGCCCATAACCAATCTATACCCGGCATTGCGGCGCATCCGTGAGGCGGCAGGGCTCCCAAAAGACATGCGCCCTCTACACGCATGGCGTCATGTGTTCGCGTCGCGGCTGGCATCAAACAGCGAAACGCTTTACGTGATTCAACGGCTTCTTCGGCATGCGGATAGCCGAATGACGGAACGGTATGCACATCTGGCCGACGAAGCTGTTCGCCGGGCGGCCGGGAAGGTCGATGACGACTTGCGCAACGCCCAAGAGCGGGGCAAAGAAAGGTCGGCAGAATCATCGACCGAAGAGCCAAAATCAGAATAGCCGGAGGAGCGAGCGTGCCAGACCAACTCAAGCCCTCAATCGTTTTCGATACTCCACTGCCATACTGCTACACTGCGGCAGAGGTTTTGGCCCTTTGGCCCCTTGTTGACGAGATGGGACTCTACCGGCTGGTCATGAGGGGGCGGCTACGGGCGTATCTTGTCGACAAGGACCGGCCAATTGTACGGCCCGACGGAACGACTGTATATTACGGAGCAGACGAAGGAGCGCCACATATCATTGATGTTTGCGGTAAGCGTAGCTTATGCTGGGATTATGTGAGATTCAATTATCTGACGGTTCGGCTGTTTCAGCGGCAGTGGTATGGTGAGGTTATTGGGACGAAAGATGAGCTTCGCAAACGTGAACTTGCAGAAGAAAATCATCCAGCATTAATTTACTCAGATGATATTGAGTTAGTTAATGAAGATGAATTTAGTTACCCAAATCATACATTCTTTGTCCAAGCACATAATGATATTTATAGTCCTGCTCCAGATTTGTTCACTGTGTTTGAGCCTGTAATAGATAAATTCAGCATTAGCGATGAAAATAAACCTTCGTATAGCGTCCCGCGACTAGAGCTAGACGAATGGTTATTTCAATGCACGTCACATAAATTAAAAGCATGGGTAGACACAAATACGCATATTGAAGTCCATGGCAATATGGCTATCACAAACAGATTAAAGACAGAAGTTCCGGGTAACCTCATAGCTGGAAAAGATGCAAATTACATTGTCACCGCAATGAAGAGTAACGGGTTTGATAAGTGCGTCATAGCGTACACGTTGACAAATTTTATCCCAAAACCTCTGAATCAAAATCAAATTGGCGAGCTTCTCCACCCTCAAGGCGTAAATTGCACGGATAGGACGCATAGGCGCTATGCCGCGAGCCTGTTGGATGCGGCGGCGAAGATGAACATCCGACTCGTTGACTAGTTGTCCGCAATGTGTCCGGGTAGTGTCCCAAAACGACCCTTCCTGTCCGGATGTTGTCCTAGCTCGAATTATTTCAGTACGTTATAATATGCCCCTAACCCCCGGCTTCTCGGCCCGTGAATCCCTCGCGGCGACAATCCTGGGAAAGGAGGCATATGCCCAACCTCTCATTTCTCCCTCTCCTCACCGAACGTCAGGCGGCCGAACTTCTCGGCTGGACCCCCGACACTCTGCGTCTCCGCCGCTTCCGGGGGCAGGAGCCGCAGTATCTCAAGCTCGGCCGGTCTGTCCGGTACGAGCGCGAGACCATCGAGGCGTTCATCATCCGCTCCCGCGTCAACGTGCGCAAGGAGGGCTAGGTGATGGCCCTCGAAAACACGGAAGCCCCGTGCTGCGAACACGAGGCTTCCCTAAACAGCGGCTCCCTCTCGAAGCCAGATAACAACAATATAGACGGCATGGTCCCCGGCGTCAAGGCGTCGGGGACCTGCCCCCCGTCGGCTCCGTCCACCGCTCCGACGGCTGACCAGACGACGGATGCTCCCGATGCTGCTTCGGCAAAGCCGTGCATCAAGCTCGTCGACGGCATGTTGCCCGAAGTCGTGGACCAGTGTGAGGCCCTGCTCATGCGCCCTGGCCTGCCGGTTGAGTATGGCGTCTACCAGCGCGGCCCCATGCTCGTGCGCATCTCCACCGTGCCCACCGCCGGGAGCGCAGACGGCGTGGAAAGGCAGGAGGGGGCGGTCATCACCCGCCCGGTCGACCAGGTCTTCTTGCGCGACACCCTTGGCCGCCTTGCGCGCTTTGAACGCTTCGACCGCAGGATGGAAGAGTTCAAGGCGGTCGATGTGCCGAAGCCGGTGGCGGAGACGCTCTTGGCTCGGCAGGGCCTGTGGAAGTTGCCGGTCTTGCGTGGGGTCATCACCTGCCCCACGTTGCGCGCAGACGGGTCTCTGCTCTCCAGAAAGGGCTACGACGCGGCCAGTGGCTACTACGTCGCCTCTGACCTCAAAGTAGGGGTGCCCAAGGAGCCGACGCGTGATCACGCGATCGCCGCACTGAAAGTTCTGAAAAGACTTTTGCGCGAATTCCCCTTCGTGAGCGCGGTCGACCTCGCTGTTGCGCTGGCTTTCCTGCTGACGTGCATTGTGCGCTCGGCGCTGGACAACGTCCCGCTCTTTGGTTTCTCGGCTCCCGTGCGGGGGTCCGGCAAGTCCACCCTTGCGGAGCTCGGGGCTATTTTGGCCACTGGGCGAATGGCCGCCGTGGTCGCTGCAACGAGTGACCCCGATGAACTCCGCAAGCGTCTGGAGTCTTCCCTGCTTGCCGGGGACACCCTCGTCAGCCTCGACAACCTTAATGGCGTTCTGCACTCTGACTTGCTTTGTCAAGCCACCACGCAAGCGGCTGTACGGGTCCGGCCTCTCGGCGTGAGCATGCAGATTGAGGTGCCGAACACGGCCCTGTTCTGTGTGAACGGCAACAACCTCAGCATCTCTGGCGACCTTGCTCGACGCACTCTCATGTGCCGCCTTGACCCCCGTTGTGAGCGTCCTGAGGAGCGCGAGTTCACAGCAAACCCGGTGCAGGATGCGCTGGTCAACCGGGCCGCTTATGTCAGCGCGGCGCTGACTGTTTTGCGGGCCTTCATTTTCGCCGCACCTCGCCTTGAACTCTCGCAGTTCGGGAGCTTTGAAGGGTGGTCTCGCCTTGTGCGCGCCGCTCTGGTCTGGGTCGGTGAGGCCGACCCGTGCGAAAGCCGCATGGTCATCATGGCCGAAGACCCCGAATTGGTCGCCCTGGCCGCCGTGCTGACGGCGTGGTTCGGCACGTTCGGTATCCGCTCTGTCACAGTCCAGCAGGTGCTGGCCGAGGCCAGCCGCACCGAAGACTCCGACCTCGCCGCAAGCGTCGAAACCGTCGCGACCATGCGCGGCCGCATTGATGCCCAACGCTTCGGCCTCTGGTGCCGCCGCAACATGGGGCGCATCGCGGGCGGGTACAAGCTTGAGAGGGCCAATATGCCCGGCGCATCGGCGCACTGGCGCGTGGTCACTGACGCGGCCGGTACGGTTTCTGCCGCCGAGGCGGTGACGCCGGACTTCTAGAGGACTCGTAGGACTTAGGGGGACTTTTCCAACCCATCGCGAAGAAATGGCAATTGACAGTTTCTAGATATGGGACCGGAAAAGCCCCCAAAGTCCTCAAAACCCCTGTCAGAAAAGGAGTGGACATGAACGAGATGCGGCTGAGTGATTTTCTCTCTGACGGGTGCACCTTCAAACGTGCATCGGCAGGAGACTCCCCGGAGTGGCATGGCCCCTGCCCTTGGTGCGGCGGGCGGGACCGCTTCGCCGTCTGGCCCGTGCATCCGAAGGGTAAGGGGGGGCGCTACCTGTGTCGGCGGTGCGACCGTCGCGGGGATGGCATCGACTTCCTGCGTGAGCGGCACGGCATGTCATATAGCGAGGCCTGCCGCTTCCTCGGCGAGACTCCTGCCTTGCGTCTTGCACATGCTGGTCGCCCGGCACAAGCCGTCTGGACGCCGAGGGAGCCCCGCGAAGTGCCGGAGCTCTGGCGTGAGCAAGCCGACCGCTTCGTAGACGAGTGCGCCGCCCGGTTGGTCAAAGGGATGCCCGGTTACGATTACGTGCATGGGCGGGGCTTCACGCTGGAAACCATTCGACACCTCAAGCTGGGCTGGAACCCAGTGTTGCGGCACGAAGACCGCGTTGCATGGGGTCTGCCTTCGGGAGCACTTGACGGCTTCAAGTCTATCATGACCATTCCAAGCGGCTTGGTGATTCCCCTCAAGCGGCAGACGGGCACCGTTGGCATCAGAATCCGCCGTGCTAATTCTCGAGATGGTCGCGCCCCGGATTACAAGTATCACTGCGTGTTAGGCTCGGTCCCGATGTGGTGCCCGGCTGGCGGCAACCGCCGCGCCGTCATCGTCGTGGAGTCCGAGCTTGATGCCGTGCTCATCTGGCAGGAAGCCCGCGACCTCACTTCCGCTCTCGCCCTTGGGTCTGTGGCGGCAAGGCCGGACGCGGCTGTATGGGCCTTCCTCAACCGTGCAGAGAAAGTCTGTGTCGCCCTCGACAACGATGCCACGGGCCGGGAACAGAGGGCTTGGTGGCGACACCACCGGCCCACTGCGCGCATTGTGGGCTTCCCGAGTGACTGCAAGGACGTTGGCGACCTCATGCGTTGCAATCGCGTCCGCGCGTGGGTCGAGGCGGCCCTTGCCGAGCCCGTAGGCGACCTGGCGGCCCTGCCGCTGGCAAGGGTGCAGGTCAACGCCGAGAACGTCCACACGATGCCGGAGCCGGTCCGCAAGGTCTGGGCGGTCTTCGGCTAGTCGTTTTCCACCTTGCCTTCTCCTCCCTCTGTCTTTCCGGTCCTCCGGCCCGGTTTGTGGCCCACTTCGAGTGGGATACAACCCGCGGCCGGATTCTTTTTCCCCTTTTTTCTGGCCGCCTCTTGAAATCCCGGTTCGCGGGGTCGTATGCTTTAGCCAAGAGGACCACCCCGCTTTTGGGCAATAGGGGCGCACCCTCGGCACTGGACCACCTCGAGTCAGGTGCCGCATGAGGGTCAAGGCTTGCTGGACGAGCACCGCGCTCCTGCCCACCACATATGTCATGGTTCCACGCTCAAGAGGCGTGGCGTCGAACGCTTCTCCACCGTTTGGGCTCTCGCTTTCGATGCGAGCAGCACGCCCTTCACGAGACGAAGGGTCGGAGTGCGTCCCGGTTCTCGGGGCCAGACTTACCATCTCAACCGGCAAGGGGCGCATCATGGGCAAGGGGCTGGTGGCACAAGTGCGCGGCGTATGGGCCGCGTCTGGAATCCTGCAAACAGGGCATAGCCGATTTGTCCGAAAGCAGGCCGCGCGGTGCCAGCTTCAAGCTCAAGGCGTGGGCGCCACGTCCGCAAGGATTGCGACGCTCACGCCGATTACTTCCTATCGCACCTACGACGCCTACAAGGCCGTCTGCGCGGACTTTGCGCGCTTTGCCGAGGCGCTGGGCGTCCAGCGCGTTCAAGACCTTCGCCCGGCCCATGCGGCGGCTTTTCTGCGGCAGAAGCTTGAAGATGGACTGTCGTGCAACACCATGCGGACATATGCTGCCGCGCTTGCGAAGTTCGACGTCGCCTTGGCTCTCGCTCCCCATAAGATGCGGATTCCAGAAGAGGCACGTCTGACCGCCGGCGTCGCGATCGTGAGACCGGGTTACAACACCTCATCCCCTCGTCTTGACCAATTCCGCCGTGCTTACGTGGACCCCGAAGGCATTGTGGAGCGGGTTGGGAAGCCCCTTCATCAGCTTGCGGCGCGCCTGCAGCTTCATGGGGGATTCCGAGTGTCCGAGGTCATGGAGATGACGAAGAAGAGCCTAAAGGGCTTTGCCGTTGACCCCGTGACAGGTCGTGAAAGCGGCTTGGTAGAGGTCCAAGGCAAGGGCGGCTACGTGCGGTGGCAGTATGTACCCAAAGCAGACTATGAAGCCTTGAAGGCGCATTTGGAAGCGAACGGGGGCAGGATGGGCCTCGTTTACAAGCCGTACCTGCGCGGGCTCAACAATGCTTGTTCCGAGATGGGCGAGGCATGGAGCGGGACGCATGCCTTGAGGCACAACTATGTGCAGGCGTTCACAAGAGAAGCCCATGCTCTTGGGCTTGATGACGAGACCGTTGCGCGTGAGGCGATGGAAAGGGTGGGGCATCACCGTCCCTGCGAGCTTATCACCTACTCACGCTAGTCTGTACCAGAAAGGCAGAGGTTTGGGCTTGGTCCGGTTGCCCTCGAAATCAGGATGGCGTTTGTTCGGGGTTCGTGTTAGCATGCACGATATTGTGATATGCCTACGGCATGCTGGTTGCGCTGCTCCCAACCAGGCCGAAATAAGAGATGGTGTGCGAACAGCCGTTGTCATTACATGACGATATACCTAGTGAGGATAGCACATTGAGGGTATCGACGATTGCACAACCGACCCAACAGCTTGGAGCTGAAATTTCGTTACTGCTTGCTGCTGGAGAGCCGTTTTCAAGAATCGTCTTGGTGTCAGCGTTCGTTGCGTTGCGGACGGTCCTGCGCCTGCGTGACCAGCTTTTACAACATGTCGAAAACGGCACAGAGTTACAAATTACAGCGGGCATTGATCTGGGGGGCACGAGTAGGGAGACACTTGAAGAGCTTCTGAGCTGGAGATGTACGACTTTCATATTCCACAATCCCAATCCACGAGCGACGTTTCATCCTAAGGCATACCTCTTCGAACGGCGCGACTCAGCAACGCTTTTCGTCGGGTCGAACAATCTGACGGACGGCGGTTTCTATACGAACTATGAAGCGACAACTCGTTACGAGTTCGCCCTACCGGCCGATGCCGATGATTACGCCGCTACCCTTGAGCCGCTGGCTCCTTTCCTCTTTCCCCAGCCGGGTGAAGTCATACAGCCCCTCGATGCCGGTCTGCTAGAGACCCTTGTAACGCGCGGTGCATTGCCGACAGAGGCTGAGGCGCGCCGCAGGAATCGGCGTCGAGCGATTGAACCAGGAGCCGAAGGTGGGATTCCAGCCAATCCTTTTTCAGCCGTCGCGGTTCCTCTCGCTCCACTTTTGCCAGAAGGGCTACGAGCAGCCGATTTACCAACGGCAAACGCGGCACCGGAACAACCTGCAGAAGTTGAGGAAGCAGAACCGGAACCAGTCCAGCGCCCCCCCCAAGGCACCCTAGTTTGGCGAAAAAGGCTTCCACGGACGGACGCATTGCAGGTTGACCCGGGGACAGCCCATGTAGGAGGGGTGCGCCTAACCCAGGCCCGCTTCGAGAACCCTCTCGGTCATCGCATCAATCAAACAACTTACTTCCGCGAACTATTTGCCGACTATGTGTGGGAACCGGAAACAGGAAGGCACCGTGACACGGATCAGGAACACACCTTCATTCCCATGAGGATAGTTATTCGCGGAATGGATTACGGCGTGCATAATTTTGAGATTAGCCACAAGCCGTCCGGTGAGGCCGGGCAAGACAATTACACCACCATCCTGAGATGGGGACGGGCGTTCAATCCCATCATTCAAGGCGCAAACGTGACGGGTGCAGTTTTGTCGCTGTATGAAGTTACGGAGCCCGGCGCAGATTTTCTTATCGACATTGCCGACGCATAACGATGGTAGGAGGAGCCTATTCGTCGCCCGGTTCGCCGGGGGTCCGGTGACGCCTGTCACGCAGGAACTTCCAAGCTGCCAGTAATAAATCAATTTGGTTCCCTGAAAGCCCGATTGCGCCGAGAACTGCTCGGCCATGAAGAGAAAGGACTTCGTCCATCCCAACCGTTCGCACCAGATTGTCCAACTGGCTAATGGAATTTGGACAGCTGTCTGGCAGAGGAATCAACAGCCGTTCGATTTCAGATGGAACAAGTTCGAGAACACCGCCACCATAATGCCGCCCTTCCAGCTCTGCGCTCAACGCCGTGAGCGGGTTTAAAAACAGCGCGACCAACCTTTTCGCCTCAACCTTTATCGACCTCACCCGGTACGCGGTATCCGTCGTAAACGCCCCAAGGCTATTCAGAATAAGCCTTGGCGCATGGTGAGACCGCTTCAACATGCCAATTTCACAGGAATAGACAGATGGAACAGTATACCACGGAGAACGGATTCGGCATTTGTAGCGTTCGTGCAGCTTCTCGTTTTCGCCGAGTTTGACATATGCTCTCGCGGTTGGACTCATGTTGTTGAGCGGCTCTGTAAACCACAAGAAATTCGTTGGTTTTCCCGACTCTTGATTGGCCCTGTGCTGTTTCTTGTCGTAAATGATGCCAGGGCAGTGTTCACTCCGTCCGAACATCGGATGCGCCCATTTCTCCAAGCCGAATTGCTTCACGACATCGTTCGGGACCAGAAAGAATTTGTTTGCCCCGGTTACGATTCCGACGTCAACGGATGCAATATCTTTAAATCTCCGTATTTGTTTGTGTTGCCGCAACTCGCTTAACAGCTGTCGTGTCTCTCCATCCAGCAAGGCTCTTGTCCATTTGCCTTTCACCGTCTCACCGTTAAGCGCTTTGGGGGCATTGAATATTGTCTCGGGTGAGGAGTCTATGAAACTCCTGCCCCGGACAGGATAGATGCCAAGCCCTTCAACATCTTCCCCCGGTGACTTCTTCTTTTCGGCGAGCATAATGACGGCACCTTGTAGGGTGCCCTCGAACCAGAGCTCCTCGGGGTCGATAATTGTCACTTTTCGACACTCCACCCCCATGTAAGAGCGAAGTGATTGCGCATGGGTCACATGAATAATTTCCGCTGGAACAACCATCGCCAACCGGCCACCTGGGCGAAGAAGTTTAATCGAGGCAAGGATGAATGGGACCCACGCGTTGGTATGTTTAGTGAATTTCAGGTCGAGAACCTTGAATACCTGTTCAGCAATTCCTTGAAATTGCGCTGGAAGATACTGGTAGCGCACGAATGGCGGGTTACCAACAACTGCGTCTATGTCCTGCTCTCTGGCAGCTATTCTGTTCAAAGCCCACCGCAGGAAGTCTTCTGGATAAACAGTAGTGTTCGCCAGCCCTGCGGACTCTGCCCGAGCGACGGCCTTCTTGGCTTCGCTCTTCTCAAGCTCGAACCCGAGAATTGATGTGCCGGCAAACACCCCGGACTGCGCTAGAGCTTCGAAGAAAACGCCATCCCCGCAGCTTGGCTCAAGGATTGTCTTTGGGCCTATGCCTTGAACCCACCTTGCCAGAAATTGAGCGAGGTCCAGAGGCGTGTAGTACCCACCACGCAACTTCTGCCTGCTCTCATTGACCTTAAAATTCATTAGGATTCTCCATGTTGCGGCTTGTGCCTTTGGGCAGGTCCATCACCCCGTTTCTTGCCAAATGCGCCACGTGCGACCGGGCCTTTGGCTGGTTTGGGCTCGATGCCAATCCGCGCAATTGCGTTTTGAAAATCCAGCCCATTGTCAGCCATTTCACCCAGCAGAACGGCAATGACGGCCAAGTGTGTAGGCACCTCGCCACGCTTTGACAGATTTGAGATTGAAACACGGTTCATGCGAAGTAGGCTGGCAAAGGCCTTTAGCGTGAGCCCTGCCTTTCGGACGTGTCGTTGGAACTCCTGATATTCCATGCGGTCCTTGTTAGCCCTGCATGCGAGTCATGTAAACATGTATTTTAGACATTCAATGATTATTGCATGTCATTTTTTGATGACTCATGGGGGCGGAAAGGGCTGCTCAAGGGCAGCGCCTTGCTGTACAGGATAGGTTGGAAATGGGGTTGGAATCTGAATTGGGAAAAAGAAAAAGGCGGTCAGGATTATCTCCTAACCGCCTGTTCTTGTTGTGGCGTCCCCAAGGGGGTTCGAACCCCTGTTGCCGGCGTGAGAGGCCAGTGTCCTAGGCCACTAGACGATGGGGACGGACATTACTTTGGTGGGCCGTGAAGGACTCGAACCTTCGACTCTATCATT
>Ga0183100_1001617_pt1 | contig 10968 bp, 9 predicted proteins | sample Biomet2_FD_127789 | JGI IMG/M metagenome (GOLD analysis project Ga0183100, IMG submission 127789) | Microbial communities from bioreactor (seeded with anoxic lake sediment) at LBNL, California, USA - Biofuel metagenome 2 | ecosystem: Engineered > Bioreactor > Anaerobic > Unclassified ...
TTAGCTGCTTTCTAAAGCATAATATATAAATATATTTTAATTTCTACTTTTTCAGAAATTTATCAAAGAACTCCAGTGTTTCTTTTTGCATTCCTTTGCTAAAGAAGTGAGGACCATCCCAAAACTTAGTTACAAGTTTATTATCGGCATTCTGGCTGTTCCACGTGGAATGCAGGCTTTTATAAGCATCTTTTACACCATTTACAGGAAATAACTTGTCGCGGAGTCCGTTAAAGAAAAGCATAGGCTTAGGACAAGCCAGAGAGGCTACATCGGGGTAATCCATATAATTCCGGATTCCCGGTACAAGCATTGACCAGGCACTTCCGCCCTTATTCTGATTATTGGTCAAAGTCATCAAGGAATCGGTGGTATTCATCCAGCAAATGGCGGCTCCCGCTTTGATCTTATCTGTAGCTGCTGAAAGCATCCAGGCACGGTGTGCGCCCATTGAGAAACCGAGTGTACCGATTCTGCCGGCATCTACTTCCGGCAATAAGGCAAGAAAATCAACGCTTCTGATATCGTCGAATGTGATAACTCCGCACCAGTTATATCCCATCTGCATAAGGTTGCATGCCAGCGCTTGTTGTGCGTCATAGTTTACACCCTCTTTTCGTCCTCTTTCACCCCAAAACAGGGCATCAATGGAGAGAACCACATAGCCGTGGGCCGCAAAATAATCGCCTACATAGACACTATCGTAACATTGCACCGCCCATTTGTCGGCATCGGCCAGTACTTCGGGAGAAACTCCGAATGGTCTTACCATTTTTTCCTTGCCGATGGAGAATTTAGCGCCGTGATCGTGCAGCATTACAATGGCCGGATAGGGGCCTTTTCCTTTATTGGGAACCAATAAATAAGCAGGGATGCGGTCGAACTTGGAAATGTTCAGTACAATCTTTCGTGCTTCGTATCCATCTCTTTGCTCTTTGGCAATCACTTTCATATCGAAAGGTGCAGTTGGAGGCGCAGGATTCAGGCAGGAAAAAAGCACATTCCGGGCAGCCTTTTTCCATTTATTGAAATCTTTTATGGGCGATTTTCCCCATGCCATAGGGTAGGTGAGTGTCTCTTTCATCTTTTGATAGGAAGAGGGCATGTTTTTCTCAACTCCGCAAGGCGAATAGTCCTGTGATTGAGCCTGTTGTGCAAATATTGACAAACAGAAAAACGAGAGTAAACAAAGTGTAAAAAGTGATTTTTTCATAATAAATTGGTCGCAATATTAGTCAATATTATCAGTTTTAACCTGAAAATCTGAGTAAGTCTTGAAGTTGAATGGCACAAATCTGAGCATTGAAAAATCTTCTGAATCGACACCTCCAGAATAGTAGAGTTCCCATCCTTTCATCCACGCACTGTGCTTGAATTCCTTGTTAGTCACCACTTCAATATTTCCCTGTAACATGATTCCTGTAAAGGATTCCGGATTACAGAAATAAACTGCTGCTTTGCTGTTATTCTCAATCTCCTGAATCTTTGCAGAGGAAGTATTGGTGGTGAGATAGATAGTAAATTCATTTGATTCTTTTTCGTACATCTGAACAAGGTGTGGGTATTGCTTTTTGTTCCTTAGATTCAGCATGGCACGTGTTGATGGATATCCGTTTTTATCAATTGTAGATAGGTAAACAGTCTCTGAAGTTTCTATCACTTCACGTATCTCTTTCAGTTTTTCTGCTAGTTCCATAATGCTGTTGATTTTAAGGTGAAACAAACTATCTTATCATTCTGAATTTAGTGAATTTATAATCTTGTATAATTGTATAAGTTATTGATTTAATTACTTATAGATGTAAAATATATCAATAACTCATACAATTTATGATAGCTCTTTTTTCTTAATTCAGAGCTTATTTATCAATGTGCTTCAAGCCAGTTTTTCCCCCATCCGCAGTCGGCTTTCAGAGGAACAAGCATTTTGTAGGCGCTTTCCATCTCTTCTATTACGATCTTTTCTACAAGTTCCTTTTCGTTTTCAGGAACGCTGAAGTTAAGTTCATCATGCACCTGAAGAATCATTTTGGCCTGTATATTTTCTTTCCTGAAATGGTTATAAATATTGACCATTGCAACCTTGATTATATCTGCTGCACTTCCCTGAATAGGAGCGTTGATTGCATTTCTTTCGGCGTATCCACGGACAACTGCATTCCTTGAATTAATGTCCGGTAGGTATCTTTTTCTATGGAAAATGGTTTCAACATATCCGTTTTTTCTCGCTACTTCTATGCTTTTATCCATGTATTCTTTTACTTTTGGATAAGTCTCGAAGTAACCGTCAATCAGTTCTTTTGCCTCTTTCCTTTCTACCGCCATTCTTTCCGCCAGCCCGAATACTGATATTCCATAAATGATACCGAAGTTTGCGGTTTTAGCTTTTCGGCGCATATCCTTTGTTACCTCGGAAATATCTGTTTTATAGACCTTTGCAGCGGTTGCGGCATGAATATCATACCCTGAAACGAAGGCATCTATCATGTTTGAATCGCCACTTAGATGAGCCATAATTCTCAATTCAATCTGAGAATAATCGGCAGAAAAGAAGGTACATCCTTCATCTGGAATAAATGCTTTTCGAATTTCCTTCCCGTCTTCGTCACGAATTGGTATATTCTGCAAGTTCGGATTACTTGAACTTAACCGACCGGTGGCGGCAACTGTCTGATTGAACGAAGTATGAATTTTTCCCGTCTTCGGATTGATCAGTTGCGGAAGCGAATCAATGTAAGTGCTCAACAGTTTTTTCAGTCCGCGATATTCCAGAATTTTTTCTACCACCGGATGTTTGCTGCGCAAACTTTCAAGAACATCTTCCGAAGTTGAATATTGTCCGGTCTTAGTCTTCTTTGCTTTTTCAACAACCTTCAGTTTTTCAAAAAGCACTTCGCCCACTTGTTTGGGTGAACTGATATTGAATTCCATTCCGGCCAACGAAAAAATTTCTTTTTCTATTTCGTTCATCCGGTTTGTGAAATCCTCGGAAGTTTGTTTGAGAGCTTCGATGTCCAGTCGCATTCCATTTCTTTCGATGTAGGCGAGAACCGGAACAAGCGGCATCTCAATTTTATAAAACAGATCTTCGACCCCGTTCTCTTTCAATTCTTTCTCAAGAATATTTTTTAGCTTCAAAGTAATATCGGCATCTTCGCAAGCATACTTGTAAACTCTTTCGGGAGGAAGGTCTCGCATGTTAAGTTGATTTTTTCCTTTTGCTCCGATTAGCTCATCAATGTGGATGGTCTGGTAATTCAGATAAATTTCCGCAAGATAATCCATTCCGTGTCTGAGCTCCGGTTGGAGAACATAATGCGCCACCATGGTATCGAAAATATTTCCTTTCACTTCCACTCCATAATTTTGGAGAACCAGCATATCATACTTAATGTTCTGCCCAACTTTCAGTGAATTTTCGTTTTCGAAGACTGGTCTAAGCTCATTAACAATTTTTTGCGCTTCCTCCCGTTTCGGAGGAACCGGAATATAAAATGCCTGGTTTTCGGCTATGCTGAAGCTCATTCCCACCAATTCTGCACTGATTGGATCGGTTCCGGTGGTTTCTGTGTCTAGACTGATGATATTATGTGTCAGTATATTTTGAATAAAATTACGCCTTTTTTCTTCATTATCAATAAGTTGGTAGTCGTAATTAAGCGTTTCTAACGTTGCGAGATTTGAGTATTTTTCTTCTTCTTTCCCATCGGACGTGAAATTTGCAAAGAGATCGCCTTGTAAAGGAGCAGTATTAACTTGTTTTCTCTCTGTTTTAAAAATTCGCTCCATTAAATTGCGAAATTCCAATTCTTCGAAAATTTTTCTCAGTTCTTCCTCGTTCGGTTCTTCACGAACAAGTTCGTCCATTTTCAAATCAATAGGAACATCAATTTTGATAGTGGCCAAAAATTTCGAGAAGGCGATCATCTCTTTATTGGTTTCCACTTTTGTTTTGAGTGCCCCTTTCAGTTGGTCGGTATGTTCGAGCAGATTTTCAATCGTTCCAAATTCGGCGATCAATTTTTGCGCAGTTTTTTCTCCCACACCCAGACAGCCTGGAATGTTATCTGCCGAATCGCCCATCAGTCCAAGTAAGTCGATCACCTGAGAAGGGGAGGAGATGTCATATTTTGCTTTCACCTGTTCCATACCCAAAACTTCAAATTCCTTATCTCCATATTTAGGGCGATACATGAAAACATTATCACTGACTAATTGTCCATAATCTTTATCGGGTGTCATCATATAGGTTGGTACACCTTGTTCACCGGCTTTGGTTGCCAAGGTCCCAATTACATCATCGGCTTCGAAACCCGAAACTTCAAGAATTGGGATGCGATATGCCTTGATAATCTCTTTGATAATTGGAACAGAGAGACGAATTGCCTCAGGAGTTTCTTCCCGATGGGCCTTATATTGCTCGTAAGCTTCATGTCTGAAAGTAGGTCCGGAGGGGTCGAATGCAACTCCAATATGTGTAGGATTTTCCTTTTTTAAAACCTCCTCAAGCGTGTTTACAAAACCTAAAATTGCAGATGTGTTAAAGCCTTTTGAGTTAATTCTCGGGCTTTTGATAAATGCATAATATGCTCTGTATATGAGTGCGTAAGCGTCTAAAAGGAACAACTTGTCTTTCTGATTCATAATTTTTTGAATTTTTCTTTGGTAAAAGTACAAAAAAATACCATATTAATGGTTTTATTATTACTTTTGTAGTTAAATCGTATTTTGTATGGACAGATTATCTCAGATTAAGTCTCCTATTCTCTCAGATCTGGAGCAGTTTAAAGAGCTCTTTAATAGTTCATTGGATAATTCAAACCCTTTGTTACAGGAAGTTCTTTCGCACATTAAGCAGCGTAAGGGCAAGATGATGCGTCCGATTCTGGTTCTTTTGATTGCCCGGTTGATGGGGAAACTTTCCGCTTCTACACTACATTCCGCTGTCTCTTTGGAGTTACTTCACACTGCCAGTCTGGTACATGATGATGTTGTAGATGAGAGTTCGGAAAGGAGAGGGCAGGCCTCTGTTAATGCTCTGTACAACAATAAAATATCGATTCTTGTAGGCGATTATTTACTTGCAACTTGTCTTATTCAAGCTGCATTTTCAGGTAATAATGCAGTGATTCGTGTTGTTTCAAAATTGGGACAAGACCTGTCTGAAGGTGAACTTTTACAGCTTTCAAATGTAAGTAATGTTGAGATTTCTGAGTCTGTTTACTTCGATGTTATCCGTAAAAAAACCGCAGCTTTATTTGCTGCCTGCACCCATACAGCTGCCTTATGTGCGGAAGTTTCTGGAGAACAGGTAGAAATAGCTCGTTTATTTGGTGAATACACCGGTATTTGCTTCCAGATCAAAGATGATATTTTCGATTATTATGATGATCGTGAGGTAGGAAAGCCAACCGGAAATGATATGCGTGAAGGCAAACTTACTCTCCCTGCCATTTTTGCTATTAATAATTCTCAGGGAATTGAGTGGAAAGATCTAGCCAAAAAGATTAAAGCTGGTACTGCTTCCGAAGAGGAAATAAAGAGTATGATTGACTTTTCAAAGCAAAACGGTGGCATAGAATATGCTTCTAAAGTGATGCTTGAATACCGGGATAAGGCTCTCAAATTAATTGAAAATTATCCGGATTCTGACATTAAACACTCTCTGGTTTCTTATTTGGATTATGTAGTTGACCGAAACAAGTAAGGCAAAACGTAACCGGAGTTTAGCTAATTTATAACCGGACTTTTTATTTTAGGCGTACTCTTTATGCCAGTAAAGAGTACTCTTTATCGTGGGTAGGAGTAGACCTTTTCTTTGATCTCCCGCCTGTTTTTACCTTAGCTCCCGCCGGATGTTTATTTAACTCCCTATATAAAATCCCCTGATTCTCTCCATTGAAATGAAGAAAATCAGGGGATTCTTTTTATCAGTTTCTTATGCTTTTAATTCTTTTGGGACACGTTTAGAAGAACTTGATTTCTTCACCTTTGATGTCTGAAAGAAGAAGATTTGCCAAACGGCTTGTTCCTAAACGGAAAAGCTCATTGGTGAGCCATTCATGCCCTAGAATCTCTTTTACGATTGTATAGTATACAAGTGCGTCGTGCACTGTGTTAATGCCTCCAGCAGGCTTAAAACCAATCTTGTTGCCTGTTTCCTCGTAGTATTCCTTAATGGCTTCACACATTACGTAAGCAGCCTCGGGAGTTGCGGCAGGATTTTCTTTACCTGTAGATGTTTTAATGAAATCTGCACCTGCATAGATGGATAGGATAGAGGCTTTTTTGATGTTTGATGCGCTTCCTAAAGCTCCGGTTTCGAGGATTACTTTCAGGTGATTGTCCTTACAGGTTGCCTTGATTTCCTGAAGTTCATCGCACATTGTTTCATAATCTCCGCTAAGGAACTTACCCACTGAAATAACTACGTCTATTTCATTTGCACCTTCCATAATTGCCATTGCGGTCTCTGCAATTTTCACCTCGATGAAAGTCTGAGAAGATGGGAATCCGGCGCTTACAGCAGCTATTTTTACGTTGTCAGCTTCCAGCGTATCGCTTACTACTCCTGCAAAATTTGGGTAAACACAGATGGCTGCAACGTTATCCAAATCACCATATTCGTCAGCAAATTTATTCACTTTCTCGGTGAATTTCATTACGCTTTCTTCATTATCGGTAGGCTTTAAGGTAGTTAGATCGATACAGTTGAAGAGGAATTTTTTCACTTCAGGAGTATCGTTTTTAGCTACTTTATTTTCGATTAAAGAAGCCACTTTAGCCTTAATATCATTGTCGTTTATATCGGTATTATACTTGCTTAATGCAACTTCATACTTACTTTTTTCTACTTCATTATGTTCCATTACTTATTTGTTAGTTTAGGATTATTTTTATGTCTTTCGTTATCTCTTTTTGTCTTCTTTTCGAGGTTTCTTTGGAAGGCTTCGGTAAGATCAACTCCCGTCTGGTTTGCCAGGCAAAGCAATACCCAAAGAACGTCTGTCATCTCATCGGCCAAGTTGCATTCTTCGCCCTTTTTAAAGGATTGATCGCCGTATTTACGGGCAATTACACGTGCCAGTTCGCCCACTTCTTCAGTAAGAATAGCCATATTTGTGAGCTCGCTGAAGTAACGCACTCCGTATGTTTTAATCCAGCTATCGACTTCTTTTTGCGCTTCTTCCAGTGTCATTATTCCTTGTTTTTAGTGTCCATGCAAATAGTTACCGGACCGTTGTTAAGCAATTCAACTTTCATGTCGGCGCCAAACTCTCCGGTACCTACTTTCTTGCCCAGAGCAATGCTCAATTCATTGCAGAAAGTGTTGTAAAGTGGCACGGAAATCTCGTGTTTTGCCGCCTTTATGTAAGAAGGGCGATTCCCTTTTTTAGTCGATGCATGAAGTGTAAACTGACTTATTACGAGGATTTCTCCGTCAACATCGAGCACAGACTTGTTCATCACTCCATTTTCATCGTCGAAAATCCGCAGATTAGGGATCTTTTTACATAGCCATTCTATATCTTCCTGCCCGTCTGCTTCCTCAATACCAACCAATACAAGCAATCCTTCCCTGATAGCAGATTTGCAATTCCCGTTGATTGTGACAGACGCATGGCTGACGCGTTGTATTACAGCTCTCATTTTATAAAATTTCTTATTTGTCGTGAAAGACAAAGTTAGTAATTCTAACTTTATTTACGCAGGTTATCGAGGATAATTTTGGCTTTAGCTTCGCCAACAATAGCCGAAAGTTCTTCCAGCGACGCTTCCTGGATGCGTTTTACACTTTTGAATTCCTTTAGAAGAGCCGTTTTAGTCTTTTCTCCGATACCTTTTATCTCGTCCAAAGCAGATTTGGTTTGCCCTTTACTACGTTTATTTCTGTGGAAAGTAATACCAAAACGGTGAGCTTCGTCACGCAGATGCTGAATTACTTTCAGGCTTTCCGAGTTTTTATCGAGATAAAGAGGGTAGGGATCGCCCGGGAAGAATATTTCTTCCAGTTTCTTGGCTATGCCAATCAGCGTAACACGTCCGGTCAGATTAAGTTCGGTGAATATCTTCTGTGCTGAACTTAGCTGCCCTTTACCGCCGTCTACGATGACTAGCTGAGGTAATGGTTGGTTTTCTTCTAATAATCGCTTATATCGCCTGTAAACGATCTCTTCCATTGATGCAAAGTCGTTAGGCCCTTCTACGGTTTTTATGTTAAAATGGCGATAATCTTTCTTTGAAGGCTTTGCTTTTTTGAAAACAACGCACGAAGCAACCGGATATGCCCCTTGAATATTCGAGTTATCAAAGCATTCAATATGCATCGGGAGGTCTTTAAGATGGAAGTCGCTCTGCATTTTCTTCATGATTCTGATGCTTCGCTGCTCCGGATTAAGCTTTTCGGCCTGTTTTAAGCGGTCTACTTTGTACTGCTTAACGTTCATCTGTGAAAGTTCCAATAGTTTCTTCTTATCTCCTCTCTGCGGAACGGTAAACGTTACGTTGTTTAGCTCTATATCCATTTCAAAAGGAACGATAATCTCTCTGGACAGACTCTTGTATCTTTCGCGCATTTCGATGATACCAAGAGATAAAAGCTCTTCAGTTGTCTCGTTAAGGCGTTTTTTATACTCGAAAGTAAATGCCTGATTAATGCTTCCGTTTGTAATGTGCAGGTAATTAATAAAAGCCGATTTATCGTCGTCGGCAATAGAGAATACGTCGATATTATGAAGAATAGAGCTTACTACTTCCGATTTAGCACGGTAATTCTCTATTAATTCATATTTCTCTTTTATCTTTTGCGCCTCTTCAAACTTGAGTTCGGAAGCCAATTCCTGCATTTTATCGAATAAGGCTTTGCTTATTTCCTGGGTATTTCCTTTCAGAATCTCTTTAACCTCTGCAATATTCTTCAGATATTCATCGTGATTCATTAAACCAACGCAAGGGCCTGCACAGTTTTTAATGTGATATTCCAGGCAGACTTTAAATTTGCCTGCGCGGATATTTTCTGGTGTGAGGTTTAAATGGCAAGTTCTGATGGGGTATAAGTGCTTTACAAGGTTTAAAAGCGCATACATTGACGGTAAATGGCTGTAAGGACCATAATAAGTAGAACCGTCGCGGATAATTCTTCTTGTTTTATATACTCTGGGGAAATATTCATTGCTTACGCAGATAGACGGATATGTTTTATCGTCCTTCAGAAGAACATTGTATCTGGGCTTGTATTTCTTTATCAGATTATTCTCCAGCAGTAATGCATCTTCTTCTGTGTTTACTACGATGTAGCGGATATCAGCTATTTTGCTGACAAGTATTCTTGTTTTCCCGGGTTCATGCTCTTTGCTAAAGTAAGAATAAACCCTCCTTTTTAGGTTTTTAGCCTTTCCTACGTAAATAATGGTGCCTTCAGAATTTAAATACTGATAAATTCCAGGCTTTTCGGGGAGATTAGAAACAATCCCCTTCAGGTAATCTGAAGTTTTTAATTCCTGAGGCTCCATTATTATAATGTTTTAATTGTATTAAAGCTCAAGTACGGCTTCGATCTTATCTTCTTCAGAGAAAATAGCTCTTCCGTTCAGCTCTTTTAATTCAATAATGAAATTAACGTATACATCCTTTGGATTGAATCTTTTCATTAGTCTTATAGCAGCTTTCATTGTTCCTCCTGTTGCCAAAAGGTCGTCGTGCAATAAAACAACGTCATTTTCACATATTGCATCTTTGTGTACCTGAATTCTGTCAGGACCATATTCTTTAGTATAGCTTTCTTCCAAAGTAGCAGCAGGCAATTTCCCTGGTTTACGGATAGGTACAAATCCAGCTCCTAATCTTGCAGCTAAAATAGGGCCCATAATAAAACCTCTGGATTCTATGCCGGCAACTTTAGTAATACCTTTGTCTTTGTACATCTCATACAATTCGTCTGAAAGTTCAGCCAGGCAATCCGGATCTTTAAATAGCGTAGTTTCGTCTTTAAACTGAATTCCGGGAATAGGGAAATCGGGCACATTTCTGATGCTTCTAATAAGCTTTTCTTTGTTCATAGCCAGTATTTTAGTTGTTTCTTATTAATTTAATTGTTTCACGTGAAACGGGGCTCATTATTTCCTTAAAAGCACCAGTAATACGTTTATATCGCTTGGTGAGATGCCTGGGATTCTGCTTGCTTGTGCAATGGTCTCCGGGTCTATCTTTATAAGCTTTTGTCTTGCTTCTGTGGAGATAGAATTTATTGAATCATAATCAAATTTTCCTTTAATCTTGATTGTCTCCAATCTTTCAATCTTGTCGGCAATTAATCTTTCGCGATTAATATATCCTTCATACTTCATTAAAATTTCAGCCGCTTCCTTAATTTCTTCTTTTCTTTCTTCAACCTGATTAAGTTCTTCTTTGAATGCCGGAATGAATTCTGAAATATTCTCAAGAGTAATTTGAGGACGATTAATCAAATCTATCAGTTTGCATCCTTGTCTTAGTGGAGTTGTGCCAAGTTTTTCAAGTGCATCATTGATATAAGCTTGTTTAACCGAATAATCACGCGCAAAATCAGTAATGCGTTTTACTTCTTCTCTTTTCTTGGTTAAAAGTGCATAACGATCGCTTTTTGCAAGTCCTAAGTTATAAGATCTTTCAGTTAATCGCATATCAGCATCATCTTGACGAAGCAATATTCTGTATTCAGCGCGTGAGGTGAACATTCTGTAAGGTTCGTCAACTCCTTTTGTTACTAAATCGTCGATTAATACGCCAATATATGCTTCATCTCTTCCTAAAATGAATTCTTCTCCGCTATGGCAATTCTGGTGAGCATTTATTCCAGCAATAATACCTTGGCCGCCTGCTTCCTCGTAACCGGTAGTTCCATTTACTTGTCCGGCAAAGAATAGATTTTTAATAATTTTCGATTCCAACGTATGCTTTAACTGTGTAGGATCGAAATAATCATATTCG
>Ga0183100_1001619_pt1 | contig 10930 bp, 8 predicted proteins | sample Biomet2_FD_127789 | JGI IMG/M metagenome (GOLD analysis project Ga0183100, IMG submission 127789) | Microbial communities from bioreactor (seeded with anoxic lake sediment) at LBNL, California, USA - Biofuel metagenome 2 | ecosystem: Engineered > Bioreactor > Anaerobic > Unclassified ...
GCCGAGCATGACAAGCAGCCCGGCTCCATGGAGCGGCGGCGGGACATCAAGGCGGGGCGGCGTCTGCTCGAAGTCTTCCTGTTTGGGGAAGGGCGCGAGCAGAAGACCGGACACCTTGCGCCGGGCCTCAGCCAGATCCAGACCCAGCCCCCCGAAGGGAAGCAGCAGCGGGCCTGAACCACGTTGGGTGGAAGATGGGGAACACATAGATACCTCCACTGTATGCGGAATACGCTAAACGTAAAAAACGTGATTTCGTCAATCCTGTGGTTGTGACGCAAACTTTGGCACCGGCGCGCACAGCCCCGCCAGCAACGTGGGCAGCATGTCCTCGTCGCGCAGGTTGAAGCGCAGGCCCAGCTCCTTCATGTACAGCGGGAAGCGCCGCCAGGAGAGGCCCTTGAATTGCTTGAGCCGCGGTCTGGCGAAGTCCCAGAAGGGGCAGGCCCCGCTTTCCACAAAAATGCCTCCCGGATGGCGCAGCAGGTAGTGGTAGGGCAGGGCCTCGTCGCCGCAAAGCACAAGGGCGTCGTAGCTTTTGTAGCGGTCGGTGACGAGTATGCCGCCGTGCCGGACCACGCGCAGGTGGAAGTTGTGGTTGAAGTGCAGCACGCTCTCGGCCGTCAGCTCCGGCAGCAGGTCCACAAACACGTGGCTGCTGCGGGTGAGAATGCCGTAAACCGGCAGACGGGAGCCCAGCGCCGGTTCCTCGTCGCGGCCGCCTTCCAAGAAGGGGGCCAGCGGTGCGCCGGGCCCCAGCAGTTGCGGGGCGTCCGCTCCCTGGGCCAGGATGGCCAGGCGCAGCATGGTGAACGCCTTGAAGGCCGTGTTGTACGAGATGCCGATTTCCGCCGCGGCCTCGCGGGTGCTCAATTCCCGGGCGAAAGCCCGGGTCAGCGCGATCCACTTGAGGGGGGAAAGCCCGGTTTCATTCAGCCAGCGGCCGGTAAAATCGTGGAATGTGTACCGGCAGCCGCCGCAGCGCAGCCGCCCGCCCGCCAGTTGGTAGGGATCGGCCGCGCCGCAGCGCGGGCAGCACTTGCGGCCTTTGGGCCAGCAGAGCGCAAGCAGGGTTTCTCGGGCCTGCGCTTCGGGGGTGGCGGCCTCTCTGGCCGTGTCCATCGGTTGCAGCATGAGCATGGTTCCTCTCTGAACTTGCGTAACACGATTGCGGCGCTGTGCCAAGCCGTGGGGCGGAGTTTTCACGGTTGGCAGCAACGGTCCGGCAAGCCCGCCAACAGGCATTTGTGGTTGAAGCGCCCCTGTGACTGGCGTACGGTGCGGCAAATCCCCGCCGCGCGCATATGGCAGCCATTGCCGCGCCGTGCCGCGTTCGGGGGCTGGGGGAAATGTGGCCGCGACATGGGTATTCCGTACGCTACGCCTGCTGCTGCTGGCCGCGCTGTTGTGTGGCTGCAGGGGCCAGGGCGAGCCGACCGCCTCCGGGCGGGCCACGCCTGGCGTCACGGAAACGTCCGTCACCTTTGGCTCGTCCCTGGCGCTTACCGGACATGCGGGCTACCTGGGCGCGCAGACCCTGCGCGGGGCCCTGTGCTGCCTGCGGCAGGTGAATGAGGACGGCGGCGTCAACGGCAGGCGCATCGAGCTGACCGCCTACGACGATTCCTACGATCCACCGCGTTGCCTGGCGAACACGCAGCGGCTCATCGTCACCGACCGCGTTTTCGCCCTCTTCAACTACGTGGGCACGCCCACGACGGTCAAAATTCTGCCCATGGTGGAGGAAGCGCACATCCCGCTTCTGGGCATGTTCTCCGGCGCCAACGCCCTGCGCGAGCCCTTCAACCGCCTGCTGGTGAACATCCGCGCCTCCTATTACCAGGAAACCGCGGCAGCCGTGCGCCACCTGGTGGCCGATCTGGGGCTGAAGCGCATCGCCGTGTTCTACCAGTACGACGCCTACGGCTTCGACGGCCTGACCGGCACGGAGCTGGCCCTCAAAGGTTACGGCCTGGCCCCGGTGGCGCGCGGTTCCTACGTGCGCGGAACCCTGGGCGTGGAGGAGGGCTTCGCCAAGATCCGCGCCTCACAGGCCGAGGCCGTGGTCATGATCGGCACTTATGGGGCCTGCGCCCGGTTCATCCAGTTGGCGCGGGAGTCGCGCTTTTCGCCCCTGTTCTACACGGTGTCGTTTGTCGGCGCGGAGGAGCTGGCGCGCAGGATCGGGCCCATCGGTTCCAGCGGGCCGCGCCCCGGCGAGGTGGTCATCATGAGCCAAGTGGTGCCGCCGCTGGAGAGCGCGGAGCGCGCGCGCAACGGCGCCGCCCGGCGTTACGCCAGCCTGCTGGCCAAGTACTACCCGGACGACAAGCCCAATTCCGTGGGGCTTGAAGGCTACTACAACGCCATGGTGCTGGTGGAGGCCCTGCGCCGCGCCGGGCGCGACCTTACCCGCGAGGGCTTCATCCAGGCGCTGGAGTCCATACAGGGCTTGGAGCTGGAGCCGGGGCTCAAGGCCAGCTTCGGTCCGGCCAACCATCAAGGGCTGGAGCGGGTCTTCTTCACCCGCCTGCGGCCTGGCGGTTTCGTCCTTGTGGATTCCTGGCCGGAGCTTGCGCGCGAGCTGGCCGCGGGCAAGCCCATGGGCAAGGCGGGAGGCGCGCGGTGAGCGTTTTGAGACGCGCGCTGGCGCGTTACACCTCGCTGAGCCTGAAGAACAAGATTTTTGTCTCCATTCTGGGCGTGGTGCTCGGCATCAGCGTGGCCATAGCCTTTTTGGCGCGGTACATTCTGGTGTCGTCCCTCACCTACGAGCTGGAGCAGCGGGGCAGCGCGCTGGCGCACTCCGTTGCGGAGCGCGGCGTCTCCTCCGTGCTGGACAAGAACACGCCGCGCCTGCTCGCGCTGATTTTCGACGAGGCGCGCCTGCACGAGCGCAAGAACCTCATCGCCTACATCTTCGTCACCGACCAGAGCGGCGCGGTGCTGGCGCACACGCTCACCCGGCCGTTTCCCGCCGCGCTGCGCCAGGCTAACCCGCTGCCCCCGGGCGTCGCCCGCAGCGTGCGACTCGTGAACATGGACCAGGAGTCCGTCCATGACATCGCCGTGCCCATGAACGAGGGCCTGTACCGCATCGGCACCGTGCACGTGGGCCTGTCCAAAAGCCACATCGACAGCCTCATCGCCACCCTGCGGCTCACCTTCCTGGGCTTCATCTCGGCCATCATCTGCATCACCTTCTTTCTTTCCAACCGGTTGGCGCGGCACATAACCCGGCCCATTTCGCAACTCACGCGCATTTCCGACGAACTTTCGCGCGGAAACTTCGACATCAGCCTGGACCGGCGCGAGGGCGACGGCCCGCTGGCGGAGCGCGCCATACCCGTGGACTGCCCGGCCTACGCCGACTCGGAGATGCCCTGCTGGCACTTCGACCAATCGGCCCAGGCGGGACAGTCCGGCCGAGCGGCGGCTCCGCATCGCACCTGCGCCGCCTGCGCCTTTTACCGCAAGCGCCATGGCGACGAGGTGGTGCAATTGGGCGACAGCTTCCGCAACATGGTCTGGAGCATCAAACTGTACCGCCGCCGCTTGCGTGAAAGCGAGGAAAAGTACCGCTCGCTGTTCGATTCCGGGCCGGACCCGGTGTTCGTGGTGGACGGCGAGGACTTCCGCATCAAAGACGCCAATCCGCGCGCCCAGGAATTGTACGGCTACGGCAAGGAGGAGCTCATCGGCATGAGCTACCTGGACCTTGGGCCGGAGAACCGGCGCGACTGCCTCTTCGGCGCCGAGGAGCGCGGTGCGCCGGACACCGCCGCCGAGACACCGCCAGAGGCGCCAAACGAGACGGCGGCCGGATCGGGCTGTGTGTTCCATCCCAAGGCCCTGCACTTCAAAAAAGGCCGCCAGCCGTTCTACGTCAACGTGCACGCCTGCCCCATCTCGTATCGGGGGCGCTCCGCCGCGATCATCGCCGTCACCGACGTCACCGAGGCCATGGAGAAGGACGCCCAGCTCATCCAGGCGGCCAAGATGAAGTCGCTGGGCGAAATGAGCGCGGGCATAGCCCACGAGCTCAATCAGCCCCTCAACGCCATCAAGCTTGGCAGCGAGTACCTGATTCTTCTTGACGAGCGGGGCGAGGCCGCCGCGCCGGAACGCTACAGGCAGGTGGTGCGCGAGATAAGCGGGCAGGTGGACCGCGCCTCGGAGATCATCGACACGTTGCGCAGTTTTGGACGCAAGGCCGAGCTCGCCCGGCAGCGCGTGGATGTGAACGCGCCGGTCAAAAGCGTGCTGGGCATTGTGCGCCGCCAGTTCGAGCTGGATGACATCCGCTTCGATCTTGACCTGGCCGAGGGGTTGCCGCCCGTGTGGGCGCATGAAAACCGCCTGCAGCAGGTGGTGCTGAATCTCTTGACCAACGCCCGCGATGCGATAAACGAAAAGAGCCGCCCCTCTGAGCCGGGCGCGCGGCGCGTCATCGGCATCTCCACCGGCATGGAGGCGGGAGCTGTGGCCGTGCGCGTGGCCGACAGCGGCATCGGGCTTTCCGGCGAGGTGCGCGACAAGGTTTTCGAGCCGTTCTTCACCACCAAGGAGGCGGGCCAGGGCATGGGCCTTGGACTGGCCATCACCTACGGCATCGTGCGCGACTATGGCGGCGCGGTCCGCGTGGAGGGCGCGCCCGGCCAGGGGGCGCGCATGATCCTGCTGTTTCCTCCGGCCGTGTAGATTCCGCCGTCCCCACAAGGAGCATCAGATGGACGAAACGTCCGCGAAGAAGATTCTGGTCGTCGATGACGAGCAGCCCACCCTGAACATGTTTCAACTGCTGCTTTCCGCCCTTGGCTACGAGGTCCTCGTCGCCGCAAACGGGGCCGAGGGCGTGGAAGCCTTCGCGCGCGAGCGGCCCGGCATCGTCATCACGGACATCAAAATGCCTGTCATGGACGGCATTGAGGCCCTGCGGCGCATCAAGGAGCTGGATCCGCACGCCGAGGTGGTGGTGGTCACCGGGCACGGCGAGGTGGATTTGGCCATACGCGCGCTCAACCTCGACGCCACGGACTTCATCAACAAGCCCGTGCAGCGGCAAGCGCTTTCCCAGGCGCTGGCCCGCGCCGAGGAGCGCATCGCCATCGCCCGCACGCGCAGCCGCGACATTGAAGTGGCGGAAGAGGACGGGGCGGCGGTGCTGCGCCTGCGCGGGGGGGTAACCGCCCATTCCGAGCCCTACCTTGCGCGGGCCATGGCCGCCGCGCGGGCGCTGGGCAAGCCCGCCATCGTGCTGGATTTCGACGAGAACGCCAGCACCAACGGCGCGGGACTGGACCTCCTGGCCCGGCTGCTGCGCGAGGCGCGCGACAACGGCGAAACCGTGCGCATCCGCGGCCTTTCCGAGAACTTCCGCAAGGTGTTTGACGTGGTGGGCATTTCCCGCTTGGTGGAGCCGTGCCGCGCCGGGGGCGGGCGCGCCTAGCCCTACGCTGTGTGCCGCGTGCCGCATGCGCCTGCGGAACCGGTGGGGCGCGTTCTGCACGGTGGTGAAGATGGTGTGAGGTCAGGCAAGCAGAATGATGAGAATTCTTCGTACGTTGCGGCTCACGGCGTTGCCGTGAGTCGCTTCCGCGTTTGTTCATGCCTGGGAACATTCATAAACGCCGAGAGCTGGATGCTGTCATGTGCCGCGAGCGCACGTTATTTTTTGAAGATGCGGCCGATGGCCCATAGGGCGGCGATGTAGAGCGGAATGAAATACCAGCCTGGACCGGCGCTTCGCCACAAGAAGGGCATGGGCGCGTCCTCGAAGCGCCAGGAAAGCCACGTCAATATGGCGCAGGCTGGCCACATCAGCGCCGCCCCATGTCCCGCGGCCAAGGCCAGGGTGTTGCCATAGGCTTCCTGCGCCAGATGGTTTTGGGCCAGGTAGGCTTTCTTGTCGCCCTCCTGCAAGGCCTGCACGGAAAGCTCGCTGCGTTTTTCGGCCTCACTCTCCTGCTGCACGCGCCGGGAGCGTTGCGAGTGGTCCACAAGGGCGGCGCCGCCCTTGCCTATGGCCGCACCGAGAACCGCCACGGCGAGCACGCCGAAAAGAAAGGCCGCATCTGGCTGGTTGAACAGGCGGAAGGGGGTGATGAGCAGGGCGTCGAGGGCTTGGAATGGCGTCATGGGGGGACTGTGACGGAAAGGGCCCCTTCCCGCAAGGGGAAGAGGCCCGGCCATCGCGTTTAGGTTTTTCGGTTACACGCCGGGGATCTTGATGCCGGCGAAGCCGGCCAGGGTGTAGCCGAGGCCGATGTAGAGCGAGAGCAGGATGAAGATGCGCTTCATCAGCGAGTCGGAGAGGTACTTGGAGGTCTTGGGGCCGATGATGGAGCCCACGGTGATGCCGATGAGCTCCATGCCAACCAAGTGCCACTCGATGGGCGTGCCCTTGGCGATGAGGGTGACGATGCTGGTGATCATGCTCACCAGCACGGCCAGGGCGCTGGTGCCGGCGGCCAGGTACATGGGCAGCTGGGTGACGCTGGTGAGGAAAGGCACCAGCAGGAAGCCGCCGCCGACGCCAAGGAAGGCCGCGACCGCGGAGATGACCACGCCGCCCAGGAAGGGCACCAGGGGATTGAAGTGGAAGGGAACGCCATAGAAGGTGAATTCGCAGGTGGACATGTTGAAGCGCTGGATGTGCAGGCCCAGGTTGCATTCCTCGACCTTCTCGCCGCACTTCTGCTTCTTCACGGCTTCTTCAAAGGCTTTGGCCGCGGCTTTGGCGGTCTTCTGCTTGCTCTTGGCGCCCGGGGTGGTCTGGTAGAACAGCCAGCAGCCCAGGAACAGAACGAAGATGCCGAAGTAGCCCTGGTAGGACTTGAAGTCGAGCTTGCCGGCGGAGAGGGCGGCCGCGCCGTATGCGCCGATGAGCGAGCCCAGGCCGAGGCTGATGGCCAGCGGCAGCACGAGCCGCTTCATCTTGAGATAGTTGAAGGAGCTGATGGCGGCGGAGGTTCCCACCAGGAACTGGTTGGAGGCCTTGATGGAGTCGGTGACGACCTTGCCAAGGTCCGGGGCGGTCTTTTTGAGCCCACCGGCGTAGGCGCCGAAGCCGAAGACGCTCATGTGGCCGACGCCGGCCATGACGCCGCCGAACGCACCCACGGTGGAGAAGATCCAGCCAACCCACACAGCCCAGGCGAAGGCCAGGATGATGCTGACGTTGGGCGCGCCCGGAATGCCGAGGAAGCCGGTAGGTTTGGTCTCATCGATCTGTCCGGGGCCGGTGCCGCGGGGGGCTTTGGCGATGGCGTCGGCCAGCTTGTCGCCGGTGCTGGCCGGAATGGCCTTGGCGGCGTCGGTGGCGTTGGCTGTCACAGCCGCGTCGGCGGGTTTGGCTTCGGCTGCTGCTGTGGCCGTCGGGGCAGGCTGCGCCTGCTGGGCCACGGCGACGCCCAGCCACAGGCTGACCGCCAGGGTGGCGATGGCGAGGGCGAAAAGATGACGTTTGTTCATATGCACAACACTCCTCCAGATATGATGGTTGCCTATTGAAACAGCTCTGCGCCGCACGCGCGGAGCTGTCGACTCTCGGATCAGGTGGCGGGCCGTACGAAGGTGAGGGCCTTGGACGTGCAGCCTGCGACGCATGCGGGGTCAAGCCCCTGGTCAACCCGGTCCTTGCAGTAGTCGCACTTCTTGGTTTTGGCCCAGGCCTCGATGTAGACAGGCACGTCCCAGGGGCAGGCCTCCGCACAGCGGTGGCAGCCTATGCAGGCGTCGTTGTCCAGCCACACAAGACCGTCCTCCGGGCGTTTTGTCAGCGCGCCGGCCGGGCACACCTTGACACAGAAGGGATCGTCGCACTGCATGCAGTTTTGGTAAACAAACTCCATGCGCGGGCGTCCATCCGGGCCGGTGAAGGGCCCCAGGGCCTTGATGCGGTTGAGGGACAGGCCGGCCGGGAGCTTGTTCTTAATGTTGCAATGAACGAGGCACGCCTTGCAGCCGATGCACCGATTGGGGTTGAGCGCGATTCTGTAGAGGCTCATAGGTTCCCTCCGCTCTTACCTTTTGAATTTGCAGGAGCTATTTATTGGCTGGCAGGGCGCGTGCGCGAAATAACGCGACAAGACACCCGGGTGAGGTATTTCCAGTTCTTCAGCGTTAACCATAACGTTAAGCGGGTTGTCAAGGGCGGACGATGATCGTTCTTTTTTTCTCATGACAATGTGGAATTCATCTTTTCGAGGATGAAATAGCGAAACTACGCAGACCCGCACTGTTGTAAGAATAACACCCCATTCCCCCTAGTCAGAGTCACGATTTTAGTATAGGGGGGTATCCATCGTCTTGGGCTAGGTAGTAGGAGGATGTTATGGCACGTGAAAGAACCTATAGTGTTTGCGGCATGTGCACAGTGCGCTGTCCCATAGCGGTCGATGTGGAGGACGGCAAGGTCGTCTCCGTATTCGGCAACCCGCACGCCGCCGGGCTCAAGGGCTCGCTATGCGCGCGCGGTGCGGCGGGACCGGCCCTGTTGTACGACGACGAGCGCCCGCAGATGCCGCTGATTCGCGTCGGCGCGCGCGGAGAAGGCAAGTGGCGCGCAGTCTCCTGGGACGAGGCCCTGGACTACGTGGCCGCCAAGCTTTCGGACATCCGCGCCAAGTACGGCCCGGAGTCGCTCTTGCTCTCCGACCGTGGCGGGCCCTTCGTGGATCTGACGCGGGCCTTCGTGCGCGGATTCGGCTCGCCCAACTACTGCAACCACGACACGGCCTGTGCGCGCAATGTGCAGCACGCCGCGCTTTCCGTATTCGGCTGCGGCAGAAAAGACCTTGTTTACGATCTCAAGAACGCCCGCCATGTTGTGCTGCAAAGCCGCAACATCCTTGAAGCCATCAATGTGAAGGAGGTCAATGACCTCATGGACGCCCGCGACGCGGGCTGCAAACTCACGGTGGTGGACATCCGCGCCAATGTGCCCGCGGCCAAGGCCGACAACTTCTTCCTCATCCGCCCCGGCACGGACTACGCATTCAATCTCGCCGTCATCAACGTCATCCTCGCCGAGAAGCTCTACGATCGGAAATTCATCAAGGAATGGATCGCCGACATGGACGCCCTGCGCGCCTTTGTCACCCCCTATACGCCGGAGTTCGCGGAGAAGGAGACTGGTGTTTCCGCAGAAGCGCTGCGCCTGTTCGTGCGGCAGTTCGCCAAGGCCGCGCCGCAGGTCATCTGGCATCCCGGCTGGATGACGGCGCGCTATGACGATTCCTTCTACGTCAGCCGCACGGCCTACATCATCAATGCGCTCATGGGGGCCATCGGCGCCAAGGGAGGGCTGCCGCTCTCCTGCTCCGCGGGCGACGTGGGCCGGAAAGGCCTCAAAAAACTGATGGAGCTGTTCCCCAAGCCGGACAAGCCGCGAGCCGACGGAGCGGGCTGGGCCGAGCACCTCACGCACTTCGACGGCGGCCCCGGGCTGGTGAACCTGGCCTTCGAGGCCATTGAGAGCGGGAAGCCATACCCCATCCGCGCGTACATCGCCCACCGGCACGACCCGCTCATGGCCTTTCCCGATAAGGAGGCCGTCAAAAAACTGTGGGAGAAGCTGGAGCTTCTCGTGGCCGTCACCTTCAGCTGGTCCGACACGGCCTGGAACGCCGACGTGGTGTTGCCCATGAGCACTTATCTGGAGCGTGAGAGCATTTTGGCGGGCAAGGGCGGGCTGAAGCCGCAGTTCTTCATCCGCCGTCGCGCGGTGCCCCCCCTCTTCGACACCAAGGCCGACTGGGAGATCTATGCCGGGCTGGCCAAGCGCCTTGGCATCGACCACCTGGCGGTGGACCGCATCGAGCAGTTGTGGGAGCGCCAGTTGGAAGGCACGGGCGTGAGTTTGACGGATTTTGACGCCAAGGGCTTTGTGGAGCTTGCGCCCAAGCCCACCTACAAGGGGCTCTCCTTTAAAACCCCCTCGGGCAAGATCGAGATGCTCTCCGCAAAATTGCTGAAGGACGGACTGGAGGCCTTGCCCGCATACGTTTCCCCGGCGCGCCCCCCGCAAGACGCCTTCCGCATCGCCTTTGGCCGTTGCGGGCTGCACACGCAGGGCCACACGGTGAACAACCCGCTGCTGTTTGAGCTGATGCCGGAGAACGTGCTGTGGATCAACAAGACCCGGGCGAAGGCTTTGGGGATCGAGCACATGGACGTGGTCGAGGTGGCCGCGGTTTCCGGCCTGGGCCGCCCCGGCCGTCTGCGCGCCTTTGTCACGGAGTTCATCCATCCTGAATGCGTGTTCACCGTGCATGGCTTCGGCCACACGCTGCCGGTGGAGAGCCGGGCGAAGGGGCGCGGCGTTTCGGACAACGAGTTGATGCCCGGGGGCTTTGGCCGCTGGGACAAGGCTGGCGGAGCCATCGCCATGCAGGAGAACTACGTCAGCGTCCGCCGCGCCGGCGAGTAGTCTTCACCCTCAAAAAACAAGGCCCGCCCGACCGGAACGCTCCGGTTGGGCGGGCCTTTTCTTGGCCTTCTCGCGGTTTGGCCGCGCCTAGGCCTTGGCCATTTGCTCTATGACATTGCGCAACTGGTCGGCCAGGCTTTTGAGCTCGTCCACGTCGCGGGCGGCCTCGTCCATGCCGGCGGCTGTGCGCAGGGCGATGTCGTTGATTTCCTCCACCGCGGCGTCCACCTGGCTGCTGGCGCTGGCCTGCAACTCCACGGCGGTGGCTATGCCGCGCACGCGCAGGGTGGTGTCGTTCACCATGTCCACTATCTGGCTCAACGCCTCGCCGGAGCGCCCGGCCAGCTCGTTGGTGCGCTCAATGGCGTGGGCGGCTTGCTCCACCTGCGCCACGTTGGCCCGCGTGCCCTGCTGGATGTTGCCGATGGCCTCGCCCACCTCGCGGGTGGCGTTCATGGTCTTTTCGGCCAGCTTGCGCACCTCGTCGGCCACGACGGC
>Ga0183100_1001621_pt1 | contig 10911 bp, 6 predicted proteins | sample Biomet2_FD_127789 | JGI IMG/M metagenome (GOLD analysis project Ga0183100, IMG submission 127789) | Microbial communities from bioreactor (seeded with anoxic lake sediment) at LBNL, California, USA - Biofuel metagenome 2 | ecosystem: Engineered > Bioreactor > Anaerobic > Unclassified ...
CGTAACCCCAACTCCGGGAGGAAAGGAATTCAGTCAGTTCATTGCTGAGATTCAGGATTTGCGCAAGAAATATGATGCCAAAGCGCAGTTGCCAAAAGCATATTTGCAGCGGAAAACCGGCATTCTGATTAACACCGACAATGTGCAGGGGATCAACCTGAACCGGCAGACCACCGAATGGAACACCGAAGGCCATTTCCTGAAGTATTATAAGGCTGCCAAGTCGTTTGGCGCTCCGGTTGACTTCGTGCGCGACACGACCAATTTTGCCAATTATCCGGTGTTGATTGTTCCGGCTTACGAGATGATCGATCAGCCAATGATTGATAAACTGACTAAATATGCCGAAAATGGCGGTAACCTGGTGATGAGTTGCCGTACCGGAATTCAGGATCGTAACGGACATTTATGGGAAGCCAAGTTCTATCAGCCGATGTGGAAATTGTTTGGCGCCGAAGTGCAGTCGTACGACTTGCTGATGCCACAATCGCCCGACAAGATCAAATTCAACAATCAGGAATTCACCTGGACCAGCTGGGGCGATTTGCTGAAACCATTTAAAGGAACTGAAACCTGGGGAACCTACGAAGGCGATTTCTATGCCGGAACACCTGCGGTTGTTTTCCACAAACTGGGCAAAGGAACGGTAACCTACATTGGCGTTGACTCGAAAGAAGGCGAACTTGAAAAACAGGTTCTGACCAAATTATACAAACAGCGAGGCATTCCGGTCGAAAATTATCCTGAAGGAATTATGGTCGAATATCGCGATGGCTTTGGTATTGCCATGAATTACTCGGACAAGGTTTACGAAATGAACCTTCCGGCCAATGCCCAAATTCTGATTGGCAGCAAAGCGATGAAAACCGCCGACGTGCTGGTTTGGAAATATTAATGCACGAAGATAGGTGCGTCGGTGCCTGAGCCTGTCGAAGGCAAAGGCAAAAGAAAGTCCGGATTTACAAAAGTAGTCCGGACTTTTAAATTGTATGTTTTGAGGGAAAGCTCTACTTCTTGAAAAAATTATATACCGTTTCGTTAAACAAATCAGGATGTTGCTGGCAAACACCGTGGTGCGAATCAGGGAAAATGCAAAGTGATGCTCCCGGAATGGATTGATAAATCTTTAGTGTGTGTGCGGCTTTTATCATGTCGCGGTCGCCGGCCATAACCAATACCGGGCAACTAATCTTGCCTAAATCGGTGTACAAAATATTGGGCTGATCGATCATCATTTGTGTTAAGGCAATACTTGTCGTTGATGCGTTTCCCGGATTGGCCACAAATTTTTTCATTCCCAGAATATCGGCGTTCGTAACTGCTGTTGTGTCGGGAACGGTGTTGGCGCCCGAAACTGCCAGTTTTTTTACTTTTTCCGGACATCGCATTGCCATGATGATTCCATCAATTCCGCCATCGCTCCAGCCCAAAACATTCGTCGATTGGATGTTCAACTGATCAAGAAGCGCACAAAAGTCGGAGGCCATCAGCTCGTACGAAATGCTGTCGGGCGAACCTCCCGATTTTCCCTGTAACCGGCTGTCGATGGCAATAACCTGGTAGTACTTCTCGAAAAACGGGATTTGGAGTCGAAACGCATTGATTGATCCGCCGTTTCCGTGAAGCATGATCAACGGTTCGCCACTTCCGTAGGTTTCGTAATACAGTTGTATGCCATTCACCTGGGCATGATGTCCGGCTTGCTGGTTATTGCCGTAGTCAACAGTTCCGGTTTGAGCATAAATTCCGGTTACGGTGATCAAAAGAATGATCAGGGTATATAAGCGTTTCATTTTTGGCGATTAATGAATGTTAGAAATGAGGAAATAGTAAAAAGGAAACTTGTTTTTACTGTTTCATTTTAGTCTTATTTTTTGCCGACCGTTTTATCGTTGGCTAAATTCAAAACGCCCAGGTATAATAATTTGGCAGCATCTTCCATGATTTCGGGAGTCAGTCCGTCGGTGTTATCGAGTGGCTGGTGGTAATATACCGGTTTAACGGTGCCTGTTGTCCAAAGCCCCAGCGTTTTATAACCGTTTTTTTGGAAAACGGCCCCGTCGGTACGAGCGCGTCCGAAGTTTGGATGAGCTTCCGTAGCTATTAAATCGCGGTGGATGTACTTGTCGTTGGCTGCTGAAAAATACTGTAACAACTCCGGAAACGATTTCCCGTTTTCAACGTTAAATCCGGTTCCATTGCCCACCATGTCGAGGTTAATCATGCAAATCACTTTTTCTTTGGGCCATACAGGCGATTCAACGCATTTGGTGCTTCCGAAGAGGCCACATTCTTCGCCTCCAAAAAATACGAAAATGATGGTTCTGGCGGGTTTTACTCCTGACGCTGCCATCGCTTTGGCCGCAGCCAGAATATCGCACGATCCGGACGCATTGTCGAGCGCTCCGGGGAACAGACAGCCCGGATGTCCAACGGCATCGAGGTGAGCCCCTAAAATGATGGCCTCCGATTTTAAACCGGGGTCCGATCCTTCAATCATTCCAACCACATTGCACGAACGGCTATCCGGAAAATGTTTGGTCGAAGCCGAAATCTGTATTTTTTTATTCAGAACAAGCGAATTGGGATGTAGGCTTTTGGCAATAGTCCCGCGCATTCCGGCATACTTTTGGCCGGTTCCATCGAATAGTTCTTCGGCCACAGCCTCGTTGATATGGGCATACACAAATCCGTCGAGGTATGTTGTGTTTGGGTTGGCAATTTTGCTCACGTAGAGCAACCCGGCGGCTCCCAGTTCTTTGGCCCGCTTAAATTTATACTGGTTGTAAGTATATTTGAGCCATTTGAGTTGGGTGCTGTCGTTGGCCGTGTATGGCAATCCGGTTTCAAGCAGCACTATTTTCCCTTTTACGTCGATGTTTTGGTAGTCGTCGTAACCCAATTCAGGAGCCGAAATGCCAAACCCTGCATACACCACTTCTCCGGAAACGATTCCTGAAGCGGAGTTCGATCCCGGGAAATAATCGTCAGGGAATTTGTATTCTTTTTTAGGGTTATTTTTACCTGCAAGTAACGTGATGCTGCCGGGAGTCAACACATCGCTGTAAGCATTCGGAAAATACTGAAAATAAGTACCATCGCTCATTCCAGGTTTTACACCTGCTTGTTTAAGCTGATCGGCGACCCATTGTGCTACGGCCAGGTAGCCCGGAGAACCGGATAAGCGGCCACCGTATTTGGGCGAACTCAGTTCGGTAGCATCATTCAATAAATCGTTGCTCGAAATGGAATGGAACGTGGTTAGAATCGTTTTTTCCTGATCCTGGGAATAACCGTTCAGGAAGAATAAACAGAGCAAAAGCAGAGACAAATATTTGAAATCCATTATTAGTTGGTTTTGTTTCGCGCAAAAATAGGCAAATCGCTTAGACTGACTTTGTCATTCAACGAATAATTTTTAGCAATCAGTGTTTGCGCTCTGCTATTTCTTTCAGGAGAATTTCATTGACATTGACTTTTGCGTTTTTCAGGATATAAATACTGGTACCTTTTTCACGCGCAAACTCATTGGTAATTTCGCCAAACCTTTCAACGCTATCAAAGTAGGGCTTCGAAACCACCAATTCCTTGCCGTTGTCATCAATCTCCTTGACCCGAATAACATTTCTGATTTCCTTATTGAGCCTGAACCAATTGATATAATCGGCGTTCAGTGAAACTGCGCCAATGCCTTTTATTTTGGAATAATAATTAATTGCTCCGGCCTGACCATAATTGTCGCAATAAATGAGGGTGTGGTTAGGATTGGAAATTTGATTAAACGCACTATCAACTTTTTGCGCGAGTTCCTTCCAGCCCTGCATGTCGGCAAAATCTTGCGGTAAATTGTGGTCTTTCCCGTCTTCCCAGCGGAGCATCCCGAAATCTTTGTACTTCTCAGGATGTTGCCTGATTTCCTGCGGTGTGCGGTTTGGAAACGCGATTTGCAATAGTGGAAAGAACATTAAAATCGGGAGAACAAGAATTGCCGGTTGCAGGTATTTGCCCCATTTTCCTGTCAGAATTTGTTCCAGATAGACGGCTCCAAAAGCCAGAAAAATAGGGTAGAGGCCAATGGCGTAATATCCTTTGGCCTTGAGATAGACAAACAAACTGATGGTGAATAGAAACGACCAACCCAGAATCCGGTATTTCCAAAAAGGTTTGTAAATAAAGAATGCTACAAATGCAGCAAGAATAACAAACAACGACCCCATAAAAAACAACAGCTGCTCTTTCAAAAAGTCAATTCGATGGACGTTGACCAATTGGGTGCGGGCCAGTTCGTCGAGGTGCTTAAAAACTGGAAATCCATTCGTGTATTGCCAAATCAGGTTGGGCATTATCAGCAAAGCTGCCAGAAACATGGCGTAATAAAACTGTTTATTCCTGAAAATAGTGCGGTGTTCGGTAATCAGGATCGCGGGCAAAAGTCCGATCAAAAGGAAGACAATGTTGTACTTGTTCAGGAAGCCAAATGCAAAGGTAATTCCAGCATACCACAACCATTTGCTGTTTTCGGAATTGATATATTTGACGATTGTGAAGAAGAGTAATGTCCACGCCAGAATATCGGGAGAGTTGGGCTGATAAAGCATGTTGATGCGGATTAAAGCGGAAAAGATAACCGAAATAGCACCCAGCAGAAGTGCAAACCAGCCGCCTTTCAACTCTTCAATGGTTTTCCACACCACCAGCAAGGTTAATGCGCCAAACAGAGCCGGGAAAAATTTCACCCAAAACACGCCATTCCCCAGTTGGAGGATGATCCACGAAATCCATGAGGTAACCGGTGGAACCGATGTATATCCCCAAGCCAAGTGCCGGGCCTGATCCAAATGCAGGAATTCGTCGCGGTGTAGCTCGTACACCGGATCGATCAGTGTATATTGCAGTATAAATTTGAGCAGAATCAGGCCCAGAAGAACAAGGTTCCGGTTTCTCATTATTTTCTGTTCGTTTTTCATGTGTTTATAAATTGATTTTTAATTGCCACATGGAACTCGCCATGATAAACATTCTCGTGTGTGAGGAAAGATTTTCTCATGGCTCGTTTCATTTCGAGAGTTCTGAGTGATAAATATAATTAAAATCATCCCGAACTGTAAAATGGGGTTCCATTATTTAGGGGAAACACGAATGTCATTGTTTTTCGTCGAGTCCTTAGAAAGAAAAAGAGGATAGTCGGCAATAAATCGGCCAGCTATCCTCTTTCTTCGGCAAGGTTAAATCCGGGTTACTTAATTCCGGTACGGGTATCCCACCAAACCTGGTATCCCCAGAACATATCTGTTTCGGTTACCGTTGTTGGCACATTCGGATTCAGATTTCGTTCTTCGATGGGGTAAGAAAGGCGGAATGGCGTGCGGGTGTGTCCGGCATAAGAAGGATTTGCTGCTGGTCCAAGTTGTGGTACATCCGTACGGCGCATTTCTGCCCATGCTTCCCAGCATTGGCGGAACAAGGCAATCCATTTTTGTGTATAGATCTGGTTCAGGTCGTTGGCCCATGCGGTGCCGGTTGCCGCGATATACGTTTTATAATCGGCTGCCGGTATGGCGTACTCGTCAAACGATGCTTTGATCGCGTTTTCGTAAGCAGCTTGTGCCGAGGAAGTAATAAATCCGCGTTTGGCAGCTTCAGCCCTGATAAATTCAACTTCGGAATAATGCTGGAAGAAAACAGTTCCGTCGTCGGTTTCCATGAAAGCCACTGCTACTTTCGATTCATTGGTGCCATTGGCATCAGCCCCAACTTCGAGACCAACATAGTTGCCGGCGGCATTGGTTTGTGCATAAAATGGCAAGCGAGGATCGGAAAAGGCTAACATTGTCGAAACAATTGGTTGGGCTATTTTTACATCCGGAACAGTTTTATATGCACTGGCCCAAGGTTCGAGCCATGAACCACCAGGAAATTTCAGGTTGGCGTTATCGGCATTACTTGTAAATACAGGATAAGTGGTTGCATCGTTCAGTATCTCGGCAATGTTCGACGATGCAGTTGCTTTGTCAACGTTCGAGATGCGGATAGCCAGACGCAAGCGCATTGAATTACAGAATTTTTTCCACTTGGTAACATCTCCGGAGTAAATCAGGTCGCCTACGCCAATTGGCTGGGTCGTTGAATTGTTAAAAAGCGTATTAGCTTCTTTCAGAATTGAAAGTAACTGGGTATAAATCTCTTTTTCAGTATCGTATTTGGGGTAAGCGATCCCTTCACTCAGCTTTCCTGATTCGGAATAAGGTACTGGACCATAAGTATCGACAAGCATTTGGAAGGCATATACGCGCATAACCATTGCTGCTGCTTTCAGATTGTTATTCCCGTCGGCTTCGGCTACTTTAATCACAGAGTTCAGGTTGCCAATGGCGTATGTGTAAAGGTTTGTCCAATGCGAGGTTGGAGCAACTTCGGCATAACGGTTGACCAGGTTGTAGGTTCCTTTGGCGGTATAGCCAACAAATGCGCCAGGATAAAAGATCTCGGTTTCTCCAAAACGCTGTGCGATACTTTGAATGGCATATCCAAAAACATTGGTCGCTGGAGCTACTTCCGGGCTGTTTGGGTTCGTGTTTGTTTCCTCAAAATCTTTGGTACATGAATAGAACGCCAGAGTTACTATTCCGAGGAGTATGATGATATATTTTTTCATGTGTGTGCTATTATTTCGTTAAGAATTAGAAACTAACGTTAACTTTTAAACCCAGAGTCCTTGCAACAGGCAACTGGTATGCTTCAAGGCCAACTCCGGATATCGATCCGCCGTTCGAAACTTCAGGATCGATGTTTACGTCGTTCGATTTGTCTTTATACAGCAGCGCCAGGTTGTTCCCGAACACACCTACAGTCAGCTTAGTGATCCCTACTTTTTCAAGCACATGATTGGGGCTTACGGTGTAATTCATGCTTACCTCGCGCAATTTGATAAAACTTCCATCAATAACAGACATTGAACCCCAGGGACGGGTACCTTTAAAATAGCTGCGCGCAGAGACGCGGGTTGCATTATCCTGTCCACTTACATCAACATTGTTTATTTTAACTCCCGGAGCATAAACGCCATCAACAATCATCCCGTTTGCGCGAATTCCGCCTTCAACGGTGTTTTGCAAAACACCAGCATATTGGCCAACTGATTTAGTCATACTAACGATATCGCCACCTTTACGGCCATCAATGAGCACACTCAGACTTAGATTTTTATACCTGAAAGTGTTCCGTAGGCCGCCAATCCAGTCGGGATTTACATTTCCCAGATCGATGGAAGAAGTGGTTGTAATAGGCAATCCGTTGGCGCCAATTAATGTCTTGCCTTGATCATTCCGCTGATAATCTGTTCCGTATATGGTTCCCCATGCTTTACCAGGAAAAGCCATCAGGTTAGAGTTGTAATACAAGGAGTTGATCTGAAGTTGATTGATGCCATCTTCAAGTTTAACTACTGTATTCCGGTTTCTGGACCAGGTCATATCAACATTCCATTCAAAACCTTTGTATTTAACCGGAACAAGCGATAACTGAACTTCAAGTCCTTTATTTTCAATTTCACCGGCATTTTTATACCAGGTTGAATATCCTGAAGCTGCCGATACGCCCACTCCCAAAATCTGGTTGAACGTGCGCGAAGTATAGTAGGCAACATCGAACCCAATTCGGTTGTTTAGTAACTTCATTTCCAAACCTGTCTCGAAACTTCTGGTCTTTTGTGGTTTCAGGTTGTAAGTTGGGTAATTGCTCGATTGTGTGTATAATGTTACGCCATTGAAAGGAGTGCCGTCAGTGCTGTATGTTGGGGTTAACTGATATGGATCGGTATCGCTTCCAACAATGGCATATCCAGCTCTAAGTTTTCCGAATGATAATACTTTGGAGTCGATGTTGACCAGACCTTTTAGGGCTTCGGTGAACACGAACCCAAGATTTACAGAAGGGTAGTTATACATCCAGTTCGATTTTGGAAGACTTGAACTCCAATCGGTCCGGTAGGTAAGGTCGAGAAATAGATAGTTTTTGTAACCAAAGTTTGCCGATGCAAATACACTGTTCGTTTTTTTCTTGTATTCGGTAAACGATACACTTGGAGTTCCTTCGATATTCGATGTTGAAAAGAAGTTAGGGATTACCAGGTTAGTACCCGAAACAGTCGAATACTGGTTGTACGATGAGCGGAAGTTGCTTCCGATGGTTATAAACGAACTAATGTCGGAAGTGATGTTCCTTTTTATGGTCAAGATCAGATCTGCATTGGTTTCGTTCATTATTTGGTATTGTTTCCAGAAAGTACCGTTAACAGCCGATTGGGTCATGTCGTCCCAATCGCGCGAGTATTGTGGAAATTTGTAGAATCTTTTTTCGGTGTAGTAATCGGTTCCTACACGTCCCATCAAGTCGATTCCTTTGGCAAGGGTGTAGGTGGCGCTTACGGTTCCCATTGTCCGTAGCCTGTCGCGCGACATGGTGTTTTTATAGGCAATCCAATAAGGGTTCTGGTGTTGGGTTGGGTAATCCATCATCCAGTTAAATGCCATTGGGGTGCCATTGTAATCAACAATGTCGGTGTAATGTGCTTTCAGGTATTTCATATCCACCTGACGGCCAAACCAGGCGTTGAATTCAGTAAGCGGGTTACGCATACTGTTACCGGTTTGTGGTAAGTTGTCGTTATTCAAGTCAATGTAATTCATACTGACATCGAGCTTGAATTTATCGGAAATTTTAAATTCTGAGTTTAACCCAAAATTTAATCTGGCCTGGTCGGTATTGGGCATTGTTCCCTTCTGGCTGTTATAACCTACAGAAAAACGTGCAGTAACCCGGTCGGTATTCATATTTAAATCGACATTGTTGTTTGTGGTGGCGCCGGTTACATAAAAGTCGCGGATGTTATTGGGATTCGAAACCCAGGGTTGCTGTTTTCCCTGCATTTGGTCAACCAGTAAGCCAACATCGAGGCGTGTTCCCCAGCTTTCGTCGTAATCCATCCGGCGGCCTGTTCCATCTGTAGCCCATTCGAATTCGCGAGCATTATGGAAAGCCTGATAGGTATCGTATTTAGAATAATTGGTTTTCCAGTTATACTCATCACCATTATATCCTTGCCCGTACATGTTTTGATAATTGGGCAGTTCGCCAACTTTGTCGAACGACAGTGACGAAGAAACATCGACAGAAAAACCTTTTCTTGCTAAGTTCCCCTTTTTTGTGGTAATTAAAATAACTCCGTCGGCAGCACGGCTACCGTAAAGTGCGCTTGCACTAGGGCCTTTCAAAATACTGATGCTTTCAATGGTATTCGGATCAATATCCATGGCGCTAGTACCAAAGTCGGTGCGAATGGAATTTCGCGCATCGCTGGTATTGTTCATGATCGGAATTCCGTCAACCACAAACAAAGGCTGGCTCAGTCCGTCGAGCGATTTATTTCCCCTGATCTTAATTGTTGCAGAAGCGCCTACCTGACCGGATGAAGTAATGATTTGCGCACCGGCAATTTTACCACTTAAAGCGGTTACAATATTGCTGTTGTTCGATTCGCGTATCTCGTCGCCCTTCATGTCCTGAACCGCGTAGCCAAGGGCTTTTTTGTCACGCTTAATACCTAACGCGGTAACAACAACATCATTCAGCATTTCGGTTGATTCTTCGAGAAGTACCTCAATTTTAGACTGATCGCCAACCGTAACTTCCTTAGCATCCATGCCTACAAAAGAGATTTTTAAGGTGGCATTCTGTCCAACGGCAATGGTAAATTCGCCTGTGCCTCCTGTAATTGTGCCATTTGTCGTTCCCTTTTCGAGCACACTGGCTCCCGGAATCGGATCATTGCTCATTTTATCACGCACAATACCTGTGACTGTCCGTCGTTGCGCCGTTGCACTTAACGAAACAAAGAGCATAATTAAAAAAATGTAAAAGTTTTTCTTCATAGTGCTGATTTTTGGATATGGTGAAATATAGAATCCCGAATAATCTAATTAATCATATTTTCAGATGACAAGATAACTTGAAAATGATTATATGTGTTAATTTTTGTAAAAAAAATAGGCATGACCCCTGAAATTTAATGAATATGTAAGTTAATGTTATGTTTTTATTATCAGGAGGGGTGATAATTATTTGGGCTCGATAAAATAAATTCATTTATTTTCCTTTTGCCTGAATTCTGAAATCTAACGTTGACAAACGATTTCAGAATGGGTATCATTTTTTTCGGCAGGGCAAACGCATTTAAATTTTTTGAACGTGCAATTTCAGGAAATGCACGTCAAACGGGTATTTTACCGAGCTCAGGTTGAGATCCAGATTTTGAAGGTTGCTGTTTTGTGCCTGTATCAGAAAGAGCAGGGTAAGCAAAGTCAGGAATAATATCTTTCGTTCCATGTACCTGGTTTTTTGTATGCAAAGCAGATGAACAGCCGAAAAGTTTGAGGTGGTTCGGGAATCAGTTAAAACCTGAAGCGGAAGATCGGGGCGGCTTGATTTGTTTATTGTCCTGCTTACGCGTTGTACAACAGGTTAATGATATTCCTTTTTTACCAGTTCCCGAAAATTCTTAATCCGATGGAAAGTCAGGAAGTTGGCATCATGATAATTGTGAGCCCCTCCGAATTCGTCATCATAAGCCGTTCGGGATAAGAAAATAATATTGTGGCCATCAAACTGCCAGTCAACATACTGGAACCCATGCTTTTTTACATCGGGATGGCTGAGTACGATTTTGTGTGTTGTCCAAACCTTTAAATCAGGCGAACTTCTTATTACCAGTGTGTTGCGTATGCCACTTGCCTGAAGTCCGGAGAATTCTTCTTTAACCATATTGGCTAATGTCCAGTAGCGCTTGCTTTTCTCATCGTATCTGATTGAAAATTTCTTAGCTCCACCCACAAAATCCATAAACCCGGTTGAAGG
>Ga0183100_1001622_pt1 | contig 10908 bp, 9 predicted proteins | sample Biomet2_FD_127789 | JGI IMG/M metagenome (GOLD analysis project Ga0183100, IMG submission 127789) | Microbial communities from bioreactor (seeded with anoxic lake sediment) at LBNL, California, USA - Biofuel metagenome 2 | ecosystem: Engineered > Bioreactor > Anaerobic > Unclassified ...
CAGCAATGGCAAGATGAAACGCGGCAAACCCCACAAGCGAGAAACCCAAATTTGGTAGGGGAAGAAGGGGAGTCCAACCGAAGAGGACCCTTCCAGGGAAACCTGAGATTAATCGTCGTCCTAGACAGAACATGGCTTATCGGGCCGGAAACTCATTTATTACATTGTTATGAATATCCCAACGAAAATAACCGTCTCCAGAATCGTGCTTATCGGTGTGATGCTGATTGGTCTTTTCGTTCTTTCCTTTTTTCCATCATTACCCATCGTTTACCTCGGAAATACCGGGATCAATTTGGTTTATTTCATCTGCTTTTGGGTCTTTGTCGTAGCCGCCCTCACGGACAAGCTCGATGGTTATTTGGCCCGCAAATGGAACCAAGTGACCGATCTAGGCAAGTTCCTCGATCCGGTGGCCGACAAGCTTCTTGTCGATTCCTGCCTGATTTTCCTCAGTGTCCCGGGTTTCCTTGGCACCACCAACATCGTCATCCCCGTCTTTTGCACAATCATCATGATCTTGCGGGACTTAATCGTTGATTCGCTCCGCTTCATCGCGGCGGGAAAAGGCAAGGTCTTGGCGGCCAACGTCTTTGGAAAAATCAAGACCGCCTGTCAGATGGTGGTCATCCCCCTTTTCTTCCTCAACGGTTGGCCGTTCTCGCTCTTTGACAGCGTTTGGGGTTATGGCCAAATCTCTTACCTCTTGATGTATGTCGCCACTTTGGCTTCTCTGCTCAGCGGGATTATCTACGTTTACCAAAACCGTGCGGTTTTTAGGGAGGATAAGTAATGGACGGACCAGCCTTATCTTTGCTTAAAAAGCTTGGCAGTCGGGGTTTGACCCTCGGCTCCGTCGAAAGCGTGACCGGAGGCCTCTTTGCCTCGACGATTTGCGAGATCCCCGGCGCTAGCAAAGTCTTCAAAGGATCTCTTGTGGCCTATAACAACAGCATCAAAACCAATCTGGCGGACGTCATGCCGGAAACGATTGAGACTTATGGGGTTGTTTCTCAAGAGGTCGCCGACGAGATGGCTCAAGGTGGCGCTAGGCTGCTTAGGGTCGACGTTTGCGTTTCCTTCACCGGAAACGCTGGTCCGAGCGTTGAACCCGGCAATGCCAAAATCGGTGACGTGTATGTGGCGGTGGTGTTTGGCGGAAGGGGCGTCTTTCATTTCCCCTTCAAATTCAAAGGAAACCGCAATATGATTCGCCAGCAAGCGGTTGAAAAGGCTCTCGAAGAGTTGGATGCGATAATCTAGGATTTATCCGGTACGAATTGGCTTTAGGCCACTAATTTATAGAGGAGGCACAATATGGCTGCCGAAACAAATAAACGAGACGAAGCTTTGGAAGACGCCTTAAAGGCCATCGAAAAAACCTATGGAAAAGGCAGCGTGATGCGTTTAGGCGACCACGCTCGCGTCGATGTGGATGTGATCCCCACCGGCTCTCTTTTGCTCGATCAAGCCTTGGGCGTAGGCGGTTACCCGAAAGGACGCATCATCGAGGTCTACGGACCCGAAAGCTCTGGCAAAACAACCTTGGCTCTCCATGCCGTGGCCGAATGCCAGAAAAAAGGCGGTCGTGCGGCCTATATCGATGCCGAACACGCTATCGATCCGGATTATGCCCAAAAACTTGGGGTCAACATCGATGAGCTGATCCTTTCTCAACCCGACAGCGGCGAACAAGCCCTCGAAATTGTTGAGATGCTGGCTCAAAGCGGTGCCATCGATATCATTATCGTGGATTCCGTTGCGGCCCTCGTCCCCCAGGCCGAACTCGACGGCGTCATGAGCGACAACCAAGTGGGCCTCCAGGCTCGTTTGATGTCGAAAGCCATGCGCAAATTGGCCGCCATTCTCGATAAGACTGGCTGTTTGGTCGTCTTCATCAACCAACTTCGCGAGAAGGTTGGCATCGTTTATGGCAACCCCGAGGTCACCACGGGTGGCCGCGCCCTCAAATTCTACGCTTCCATTCGTCTCGATCTTCGCCGTGCCGATGCGATCAAGAACGGCAGCGACATCGTTGGCAACACCGTCAAGATCAAGGTCGTCAAAAACAAAGTCGCCCCTCCGTTTAAAACCGCTGTCGTGGACATGATCTATGGCAAAGGCATCTCCAAGGAAGGGGAAATCGTTGATCTCGGAGTCCAATACGGACTTATCCAGAAGACCGGAAACTGGTATGAGGTCAGTGGCGAAAAGATTGGCAATGGTCGCGAAGCAACGAAAGAATACTTCAAGAGCCACGCCGAAGTTGAAAAAGGCGTGGAAGCAAAGGTTCGCGAGGCAATGAAAACCGCTCCTGGCGCCACCAATAGCGAAGAAGGCGGAGCCGAGTAAAGTCGCTTCTTCACAATAAAAGATTAACCACGGGGCTTTCCCCGTGGTTTTTTCTTTGAATCCAAGGAATTCATCATTATCCACGCAGACCTCGCCCCGATTTCACTTTGTTTTTTTATTCATAGCGGATTAGCCGTTCTCTTGTTACAATAAGTCCGTACCTTTAGGTACTTACCACCCATAGATTTGGATTGGGTCCTCGTAATTGGCCGCAAGGCTTTCTATAAAGATACGAAGTCTGAAACACTTTTTGCACATGGGTGAGGTGTATCTTTTGGTTCCACATAAAGGAGCATGTTTCTTATGCCTATTTCAATGGTTATTGGTCTTGCTGATGGAGCGTGGATTGGGATTGTCGCCGGCGCATTGTTGGTTGGTATCGTTGCCACCGTCATCGTTTTTAAGCTGATTCCTTCTTTCAAGCGGAATAGCGCGGACAAACAGGCTAAACAGATTATCCGCGATGCCGAAATCAAGGCTGAACGCATCACAAAGAACGCCGAAATCGATGCCAAGCAGGCCGCTTTCGAGTCGAAGCAAACCGCTCAAAACGAAATCCGTCAGATGAAATCCGAGATTCAGGCGGATCAAGTCAAACTCGACCTTCGCGAACAAACGATCGATCAACGCGATAATGCGATTCTCCAAAAGGAAACCTTACTCGACGCGAAGAATGAGGATTTGAAGAACCGGTTGTCCCTCTGCGACAAGAAGCAGTCGGAGTTGGATTCGAAGATCGATGGCATCATCGCCGAACTACAAAAAGTCAGCGGCATGTCCGTCAAAGAAGCCCATGACGAAATCATGGCCCGCGTTGAAAGCAAGATGTCCGCCGAAATTGCGGCCTATATCAAGAACCAAGAAGACGAGGCTGAAGAAACCGCGCAATCGAAAGCCACGGATCTTTTGGCTTTGGCTTGCGACAAATACGCGCAAGAAGTCACGACCGAACGCACGGTCGCCGTTATTGCACTTCCTTCTGACGAGCTCAAAGGCCGCATCATCGGCCGCGAAGGACGCAACATCCGCGTTCTTGAACAGACCTTGGGAGTCGATCTTGTGATCGACGACACCCCGGAAGTCATTACCGTCAGCTGCTTCGATCCGATCCGTCGTGAAGTCGCTCGTCGCACCATGGATTACCTCGTCAAAGACGGCCGCATCCAGCCGGGCCGGATTGAGGAAATCGCCGCCAAGTTCAAACACGATGTCGAAACCGAGACCCAGAAAGCCGGCGAAGACGCCGCCTTCAAATTGGGTTTGCCTAAGATCAGCAAAGAGCTTTGTGGCTACCTTGGTCGCTTGAAATACCGTACCTCCTATGGTCAGAACGCTTTGGAGCACTCCATGGAGGTGGCTTACCTCTGTGGCATCATGGCGGCTGAACTTGGCTTAGACCAAAATCTTGCCAAACGGGCAGGCCTCTTGCACGATATCGGCAAAGCGGTGGACTTTGAACAAGAAGGATCACACGTCCAACTCGGTTCGGAACTCGCTCGTAAATACGGCGAACCCGATGTGGTTATCAATTCCATTGAGTCCCACCACGGTGATGTTCCGGCTAAATATGTCATAGCTCACCTTGTGGCAGCCGCTGACACCTTAAGCGCCGCTCGTCCGGGCGCTCGCAGCGAGTCGATGGAGAACTACGTCAAACGCATTACCCAACTTGAAGAAATCGCCAAGACTTTCGAAGGCGTTCAGCAAGCCTACGCCATGCAGGCTGGCCGCGAGATCCGCGTGATGGTCATTCCTGAAAAGGTGACTGACGATCAGGCGGTTCAGATGGCGGTCAAGATTCGCGAAAAGATCGAGGCCGAGATGACCTATCCTGGCCAAATCAAAGTGTCTGTCATTCGCGAGTATCGCGCCGTGGAAACCGCTAAATAGAGTCCCTAGTCTATGCGCATTCTCTTTTTCGGAGACATTGTCGGTAAAGTCGGTAGAGAGGCCATCAAGGCCTCTTTGCCGTCTTTGCTGAAGAGTAAAAACATTGATTTTGTTATCGCCAACGGAGAAAACGCTTCCCATGGCAAAGGCCTCAACGAAAGCCATTACCGGGAAATCGTTTCTGCCGGCGTCGATTGCGTGACCCTTGGGAACCATTGGCACGCCAAACCTCAACTCGATGACTACATTGACGAGGCCGAGAATTTGGTTCGTCCTCTCAATCTTATTGGTTACTCCCAGGGACTCGGAAGCGCTTCATATGAAGTCGACGGGGTCGAAATCCGCGTGACGAACGTCCTCGGGCAAGCCTTCATGACTGAGGTGGTCGAATCACCCCAAAAGGCCATGGAAAAGCTTCTCGCGAGTTCCGATCCTTGCATCCATATCGTGGATTTTCACGCCGAAAGCACCAGCGAAAAAGAAATCTTTGGCTTTCTGCTCGCTGGCAAAGTCAGCGCGGTGATCGGAACCCACACCCACGTCCAAACCAACGACGCCCAGATTCTTCCGGGCGGGACCGCCTACATCAGCGATGTTGGGATGTGTGGCGCCTCGGATGGCGTCATCGGGTTTGAGAAGTCGTCCGTCATCAATAAGATCGTTTATGGCCAAAAAGGTTCGTTTGAGATTAACGACGAGGCCCGCTATATGATTAATGCGGTGGTCCTCGACATCGACGAGACAACCTTCGAAGCGAAATCTATCGAGACGATTCATCTGTTGGAGCCCCAAAAATGAGCAAATGCGTCTACCGGTCCCTTCCGGACATGAAAAAAGCCCGCAATCGCGTCGACAAACCGCTTTTAGTCATGGACAAAAAAGAAGTTCCGCTCGCGGTTAAGGCCTTCGCCGAGGGAAAGCGTTTTTTCATCAGAACTTACGGCTGCCAAGCCAATCTCCGCGACGAAGAAATCATGGCGGGTTACCTTTCTATCGCCGGCTTTTCGCGCACCGAAGATGAATCCGAGGCTGACCTAGCCATTATCAACACCTGCGCGGTCAGGGAGAACGCCGAAGACAAGGTCTATGGCGAAATCGGCCTTTTCAAAGCGAACACCGAGAAGAAACCATCCTTCATCCTCGCGGTCTCGGGCTGCATGATGCAAGAAGAAGGCGTGGCCGAAAAAATAACTAAAACCTATCCTTACGTCTCGCTTGTTTTCGGAACCCATAACGTCAGCGACCTCCTTTCGATGATTAACGAAGTCCTAACGTCCAAGAAAAGCCTGGTGGATGTCGAAAGCTTCCCGGGTCAAGTGGTGGAACAGATGCCCTCCGTCCGCCTCGACGACTACAAAGCCTTCGTCAATATTTCCTATGGGTGCGACAAATTCTGCACCTACTGCATCGTTCCTTACACCCGGGGACGGGAAAGAAGCCGGAGCGTCGAAAGCATCATGGCCGAATGCCGTGATCTGGCCGCGCAGGGGTATAAAGAAGTCACCCTCTTAGGCCAAAACGTCAATTCCTATGGCCTCGATCTCCCTAGCGGAATTGGTTTTGCTTCGCTCCTCGATCAAGTGGCCTCGCTCGACATTCCCCGCGTCCGTTTTCTCACTTCTTATCCCAGCCAGTTCACCGATGAGATGATCGAGGTGATGGCTAAACACGACAATATCGTCAAATGGCTTCACCTTCCGGTCCAATCGGGCAGCGATTCCTGCCTTCGACGGATGGGCCGCCGCTACACGAGGGAGGAATACTTCGCCCTCGTAGACCGCATCCGGGAGAAAATGCCCTCCATCGCTCTTACGACCGACATCATCGTGGGCTTTCCAAACGAGACGGCCGAAGAGTTCGAGGAGACCCTTTCGCTATGCGAGAAAGTTTCCTATGCCTCGGCCTTTACTTTCATCTATTCGCCGCGCCGGGGAACTCCGGCGGCTGCCATTGTCGACAACGTCTCGGACGAAGAAAAACACGAACGCTTCCTTCGCCTCACGAAAGTCATTGAGGAATCGACCTCGAAGCACTCCCTAAGCATGATCGGAAAAGTCTTTTCGGTACTGGTCGACGGTCCGAGCAAAAAAGATGATGCCGTTCTCTCCGGTTACGCTGAAAACGGCAAACTGGTGAACTTCCGCGGTCCTTCCTATCTCAAGGGCTCTTTGGTGCCGGTAAAGATAATTGAATCCCATACTTTCAGTCTCATTGGCGAACTGGTGGGCGATCCTTTGCTTCTTAAAGCCGAGGACGTCGCCTACGCGCTTCAACACGATCCGGTCATTCATGAATACCTCCGGCTCGATGAGGCCGTGCGCTCCAGCCCCGAAATCACCGCCCTTGGGGATTCATTTGTCGAAAGTAAAAAGGCTCTCGCCCTCTCCGTGGGCGACCACATCAAATACGAGGCGGCCAAGAAGGCTTATGAGAACCTCCTATCGAGAATTCATAATCATCCCTTGCTCACCAACCGCGAGGCTCTTCAAGGCGCCGTCGAAGAGGCTTTACTTCAAGTAAGGGATTCTTTGAAATGATCATCGTTTTGACCGGTCCGACCGGCAGCGGGAAAAGCCAACTTGCCGTCTCGCTCGCCAAGGCGATTGGCGGCGAAATCATCAACGCGGACGCTTTTCAGGTTTACGAAGGCCTAACCATCGCCACGGCCGCGCCCTCCATAGAGCTCCTCAGCCAGGCCCCCCACCATTTGTACGGTTTCGTTCCCCTTACTCAGAACTACGACATCGCCCATTATCAAACCGATTGCCGAGAGGCAATTCGGGATGTCCTTTCGCGCGGGAAAACCCCAATCCTTGTGGGTGGCAGCGGACTCTATATCCGTTCCGCTCTCTTTGATTACGATTTCAGCTTTGATACATCCAAGGTCGATTTGTCTTCTTACGAAAGCCTTTCTCCGGAAGTCCTTCATGAGAAACTTCGGGAATTGGATCCTGCGGAAGCGGAAAAAATACCCTATCAAAACACCCGGAGGACTTTGCGGGCAATCGCCATTTGCCTAGCAGCCGGAGAAAGTAAAACTTCTTTGCTGTCCAAGCAGACCCATGAACCGGTTTTTGAAGCACTTTTTTTCGGACTCAAAAAAGAACGGGACGAGCTCTACCCCCTTGTCGAGGAGAGAGTGAATAGGATGTTCGCTTCGGGGCTTCTTGACGAAACGGTTCCTCTTATTAAGAAATTCGGTCGCGACGCCCACGCTTTCAAGGCAATCGGAGTTAAAGAACTCTTCCCTTACCTCGATGGCCAATCCACGTTGGAGGAAGCGGAAAACCTTATCAAAACCAACACGAGGCACTACGTTAAAGAACAAGAGACGTGGTTTCGCCATCAGTTCAATTTGATATACGTTTCCTCGTTGGAGGAGATAATTGAGAAGTATGAGCATCGATGACCGAAGCTTGCTCCTTCTCGGCGAAGAAGGTGTCCGAAAGATTCATGCCGCGAAAGTGGCGGTTTTCGGTCTTGGCGGCGTAGGCGGAACGGCTTTCGAGGCTTTGCTCCGGGCCGGAATCGGCACTCTCTACGCGGTTGACCGCGACGTCGTGGAAGAAAGCAATTTGAACCGGCAGATACTCTTTGCCCGCAAAGACATCGGAGTCTCTAAGGCTTTGGCGGCAAAGGCCAGGGCAGAATCCATCCGTTCCGACGTGACTGTCGTCTCCGAGGTCTACAGCGTTTCGGAAACTACCCTCTCGGAACATGACTATTCCTCCTGCGACGTCCTTCTTGATTGCATGGATGACATTCCAGCAAAAGTATCCTTAATCAAATACGCGCGTTCTAAGGGTCTCAAAATCATTGTTTCCCTTGGAATGGGAAACCGTTTGGACAGCACCAAAGTCCACTTGGTCACCCTCGACAAAACCGAAGGGGATCCCTTAGCCAAAAAATTCCGGTCAGTTCTCCGCGATGAGAAAGAGGATCTCTCCTCCATTCTCACAGTTTCCTCTTTGGAAATGCCAAGAACCAAAGGCCCCAAGCCCGCTTCCTTGATGATGGTGCCTTCCGCGGCGGGTTTAGCCATGGCGAGTTGGGTCATAGATTATCTAGAAAAGAGATAAGTCTCGTAATATTCTTGTCATAATCATTAACGGAAAGAATCCGGGGTAGTTTCATGTCACTTTTAAAAATTGGAGAAATCGCGCGGGTCGCTGGTATCGATAGCGATTACGTGGAGCCGTATGGCTTTTATAAAGCCAAGATCGATATGAAGATTAATGAAAAGCTTCAAGGCAAAACGGAGGGGAAGCTTGTCCTCGTCACTGCCATTACCCCGACGAAAGCCGGAGAAGGCAAGACCACGACTTCCATCGCCCTTACCGAAGGATTTGGACAAATCGGGCAAAAAGCCCTTCTTTGCCTTCGTGAGCCGGCCCTCGGACCGGTCTTTGGAATCAAAGGCGGAGCCACCGGTGGCGGCTTAGCTTCAGTAGCGCCCGCCGAAGATATCAACCTTCATTTCACTGGAGACATGCACGCCCTCACCAGCAGCATCAATCTGATCTCCGCTGTTATTGATAATTCCATTTTCCAAGGCAATCCGCTCAATATCGACCCCAAGCGCATTGTGTGGAAGCGGGCCATGGATATGAATGACCGAGCCCTTCGCGAAATCACGGTGGCCCAAGGCGACAAGAATGGAACACTGCGTCAAGATGGCTTTGTAATTACGGTGGCCAGCGAAATGATGGCCATTATGTGTTTGGCGAAAAACGAGGATGATTTCCTTCTTCGTCTCGAAAGGATCATCGTGGCTTATGACAAGGATGGGAAAGCCCTAACCGTGAAGGACCTTCAAGTCACTCACGCGGTTATGAAGCTCATGAAGGAAGCTCTAAAACCCAATCTTGTCCAGACCTTGGAAAATAACCCCGTCCTGATTCACGGCGGACCCTTTGCCAACATCGCCCACGGTTGCAACTCTTTAATCGCGACGAAATTAGCCCTTAAACTTGCCCCGATCGTGGTTTCAGAAGCCGGTTTTGCCGCCGATCTCGGGGCCGAGAAGTTCCTCGACATCGCTTGCCGAGAAGGCCAGATGCATTGTGATTTGGCCGTTTTGGTGGCCACGATTCGGGCGCTTAAAATGCATGGCGGGATGCCGTTTGAGGAGTTAGGCAACGAAAACGTCGACGCCCTGCAAAAAGGAATGCCCAATTTGGAAACGCATTTGGAAAATCTCCGGAAGTTCGGCATCCCGGTCATCGTCGCTATCAACCATTTCGCTTCCGACAGCGATAAAGAAATTGCCTTCGTCGAGCAGTGGTGCGAGGAACATCACTATGAATACTCGTTCTTGGATGGATTCGAGAAGGGCGGAGCCGGCTCTGTCGACTTAGCCAAGAAGGTCCAATTCATGCTGAAAAATATGCAGAGCGATTATCATGCTTTGTACGATCTCCATTTGCCTCTCAAACGGAAAATCGAAACCATTTGCCACGAAATCTACCGCGCTGGGACCGTGGTCTACGAGCCCAAAGCTGAAGAACAGTTGGCTTTGTACGAAAAAATGGGCTTCGGGGATGCTTATATTTGTATGGCGAAGACGCCCCAATCCTTAACCGACGACCCCAAAGTTTTAGGGGCTCCGACCGGCTTTACGATTACCATTCGCGAAGTGAACCTCTTAGCCGGGGCCAACTTCGTCGTTCCCCTTACCGGGGCCATTATGACGATGCCGGGTTTGCCCAAGATTCCGGCCGCCGTTAAGATGGAGGACAACCCTTGGTAGACGAGATTATTGAATACACGCTTTTCGATGAGGTCGAAATGAAGCGACCCCATCCGTGCAAAAACCGATCGAAACGTTTTCAAATCATCCGCTTGGGATCCGATCTTAAAATCAAGTGTCTTGGATGCGGAGCCGTCATTATGATTGACCGTGATACCTTCAACCACAAAGTGAAGAAGGTCTTGGCCCATCACGAAAAGCCTCTTGATGTCGTTGGTACCAAATAAAGCGCAAGCCCTATCCAGTGGTGGAGGGGCTTGTTTTGTTTCTCGTTAAGAACCTTGGGAAAAAGTACCATTCGAACGCCGGTGACAAATGGGCCTTGCGAAACGTGAGTTTTTCCTTGCCAAAAAATGGCCTGGTGGCCATCAAAGGCGAAAGTGGTTCCGGCAAATCAACTTTGCTCAATCTATTAGGTAGTTTGGAGCAACCGTCAGAGGGTTCGGTTTTCTTTAACGGAAAAGACCTGCGAAATTACTCCAAAAAAGAAAGCGAAAACCTCCGGAATTTCCACTTCGGTTTTCTTTTCCAGCATTTCAATCTTTTCGAGGAACAGACGGCCCTACAAAATGTCGTTCTGCCTTTACTCATTCGTGGTGGTGCGAAAAAAGAGTCCGAAGAACGGGCTGAAGCCCTGTTTAAAAAGTTTAAAATTGCCCAACTTAAAGACAAAAAATGCCGATGCCTTTCTGGCGGGGAGAAACAACGAGTGGCCCTTCTCCGAGTCCTCGTTTGTGAGCCTTCGGTCATTTTAGCAGATGAGCCGACAGGGGCCCTCGATAAGGCAAACGAGGGTTTGGTGATGGCGGAGCTTCAGGAACTCGCCAAAACCCGCTTGGTGATTGTGGTGAGCCATAACGAACGGCTCCTCAAAACCTATGGGCAGCGAATCGTGACCCTTGAAAACGGCAAACTCG
>Ga0183100_1001623_pt1 | contig 10902 bp, 13 predicted proteins | sample Biomet2_FD_127789 | JGI IMG/M metagenome (GOLD analysis project Ga0183100, IMG submission 127789) | Microbial communities from bioreactor (seeded with anoxic lake sediment) at LBNL, California, USA - Biofuel metagenome 2 | ecosystem: Engineered > Bioreactor > Anaerobic > Unclassified ...
TCCGGTGAACCGGTCTATCTCTGCTTTTCCTCCGACTTCCTGCTGCCCGACGCGGATGAGTGGCGGGTTGAGTGCTGGCGCATGATGCGAGATCGGTCTGACCTGCGGTTCCTCTTTCTGACGAAACGCATTGAGCGGTTTGTGGACTGCGTCCCCGACGACTGGGGCGACGGCTACGAGAATGTGACCGTTGGCTGCACCGTGGAAAACCAGGCGGAGGCGTATAGACGGCTGCCCCTCTTTGATACGCTTCCCATTGTTCATAAAAACATCATTCTTCAGCCTATGCTGGAGAAGATGAACATTGAGCGGCATCTGGGCGATGTGGAGCTTGTGGTAGTGGGTGGCGAGTCCGACCGAAATGCAAGACCACTGGACTATGCTTGGGTCTTAGATGTGCGGGAGCAGTGCCTGCGGCAGGGTGTGAAGTTTGAATTCCGCCAGTGCGGCAGCAATTTCGTGAAAGACGGAAAGCTGTATCAGATCCCAGTCCGCCAGCTGATGTCACAGGCCAGAAAAGCAAACATCAATACATGATTAAGAACCACTGTGATAGAAGAACTGTACTTTTAGAACCCGAATCTTCAAAATTTGCAGCAATGATCATAAATATAGTTAGAATGTTTGTCGATAATCTTGAAGATTTCAGGCTTATCAGGTAGTCTATGGCGGCTTTTTCTTTGTTCACAGCCGGTTAGGTCTTGAACTTATTGGCGAACAAGAGCGGCTATGCGGGATAGATTTGTATGTTTACTTTGGTGCTACATTGGATTATAATTGTAGCACCAAAGGAAGTGATCTGAATGAATAGACAGGAGCAGCTCGACAAACTGCTAGCCGAAGGTAATGGGATTCTCCAAACTTCGGCTGTGATTGCCGCAGGCGTTCCCAAGCCGGTGTTTTACCAATATATCAGACAAAATGATTTAGAGCAGGCTGCACATGGAATCTATGTTTCCAGAGACGCATGGGTCGATGGAATGTATCTGCTGCACCTGCGCTGTGTACAGGCAGTGTTCTCCCATGAAAGTGCACTGTTCTTCCATGACCTGACTGACCGCGAGCCGTCGCCTTATTCCGTTTCGGTTCAAAGAGGATATAGCCCGACACGATTAAAAGCGGACGGAATTACCGTTTATACAGTGAAAAAGGAGTTGTACCCCATCGGCATTACCAGTGCCAAAACGCCTTTTGGGCATACCGTACCGACCTACGATATGGAACGCACGATCTGCGATTTGATTCGGTGTCGGAACGATACGGAAGCACAGACATTTCAGGACGCTTTGAAACGATATACAAAACGAACCGATAAAAACCTGAGTACTCTGATGCGGTACGCAGCACAGTTCCGCGTAGAAAAAGTGTTACGGCAATATTTGGAGGTTCTATTATGATTCAAACTGCAAGGCAGCTCAAGGATTTAATTCGAAACCTGTCCCGAAAAAACGCCGCTGACGCACAAATTCTCATGCGAAACTATATGATGGAGCGCTTTTTAGAGCGCATTTCTCTTTCTGAGTATCGGGACATATTTATTCTCAAAGGCGGTATGCTGGTGGCTGCTGTTGTAGGTGTCGAAGGAGAAGCACTCCAGCCTTGTCCAGCCACCTGAAATAAGCGCAATTTGACCGGATCCTGTCTCGCCTCTCAAAAACTGCGCTTTCCCGAATCAAATAATCCAGATCGGCACAATGAAGTTATCTGCGTTGATGGCGGACAGTTCGGGTCTCATACACAGGATTGCACCTTTTCCTCTGGGAACAGAGCCCTTGTCCAATACCTCGAAAGCACCGATCAGCTCGCTGCCGGGGTTGACGGAGCGCTTGATTTCCAGCGGATGCAGCAGGCCATCGCTTTCAATGACCATGTCGATTTCATTGCTGCTTTTATCGCGGTAATACCAGAGCAAACAATCCTTGGCGTCATTGAAATAAGTCTTTCGAATTTCTGATACCACATAGTTCTCCAGCAGGGCACCGCTGATGGCGCCGTTGGCAAGAATCTCCGGGGTGGTATATTTCGTCAGATAAGCCGCAAGGCCTGTATCAAAAAAGTAAAGCTTTGGCGTCTTGATGGTGCGCTTGAGCAGATTATTCGAGTAGGGACGCAGATAAAAAATGACTTCGGATTTCTCCAACACCTGCAGCCAGCGCTTGGCGGTGTCATCCGACACGCCAATATCCATGGCGATGTCATGCACATTCAGCATTTTCCCCGCCCGGCAGGCGGCAGCGCGGATAAAATCCTGAAACTGCAGCTTGTCCACACGCGCGATCAGCTCACTGACGTCGCGCTCAATATAGGTTTGCAGGTAGCTGTTGTAAAACACATCCCGATCGGTGAATTTCCCACTGACAAGACCCGGCATAGAGCCTTTCCAGATGCGCTCGTACATTTTCGGTAGCAGAGCCTGCTGCCCAGTCTTTTTCCGCTGCTTCAGCGCATCGAGATCCACAGAGAACGGTACATTGTTTCCGCTCCCATATATCTCATGCTGAGAGAGGGCGGGCATGTGCAAAAGCGCCACTCGGCCTGCCAGAGACTCCTGCGCCAGTTCCATCATCTTAAACGCCTGTGATCCGGTCAGCCAGAAGGAGCCGGGAGCTGCACCGTTGTCAATGGTGATTTTGATATAGGAGAACAGTTCAGGCGCATACTGCACCTCGTCAATGAAAATTGGCAGAGAATGCATTTGCAGAAATAAGGCGGGGTCACGCTTTGCAAGTGCGCGATCCTCAAGATCGTCCAGCGTGACATATTCACGATCTGCTGCTGCCAGCTGCCTTAGAACCGTAGTCTTACCGACCTGACGTGGGCCAGTAATCAGAATGCAGGCATATTCTTTTGAGAGCGCCAGAATTTTGCTTTCCAAATCACGCTTGATATAGCCCATTTATGCTTACCTCCGGCTAATATTTGATATGATCTTATTTTAGCCCAAACGCTCCGGGGAAGCAAGGCTAAAATCCGATGCAATCTTATTTTAACCAAAAATAAAGTAGAATAGTTTATGGCGGCTTCTTCTTTGTTTACAGCCCCTCAGATTTTGAAAGCTGGTCATAAAGATTGCCCGTATCGGCAAGATTTACCGTTTTAGCTATAATACCAATGTTGTATTTTTGCCGATAGAAGGTTATACTATAACTTATGGGGGTGAATGCGTATGAAGTTCTGTTCGGTAGCAGAAATCGCAAAACAATGGAATCTATCCGAGCGTACCGTTCGGAATTATTGTGCTGCCGGGAAAATTCCCGAAGCATTTCTGACGGGAAAGACTTGGAATATTCCCGAAATTGCGCAGCGCCCTGTGCGCAGTAATCGGCATGACGATGCGCCCAAGACACTGTTAGAATGTCTGCGGCTTGAAGAAACAGCAAAAGTCAGCGGTGGCATTTACCACAAAATTCAAATTGAGCTAACTTACAACTCCAACCACATCGAAGGCAGTCGCCTTACTCATGATCAGACCCGCTATATTTATGAAACAAACACCATTGGCGTGAGTGAGGATGCTGTGAATGTGGATGACATTATAGAAACGGCCAACCACTTCAAATGCATCGATATGGTTATTGAGCGGGCCGCACAGCCGCTCAGCCAAGCCTTCATTAGACAACTTCACCGTACTTTAAAAAGCGGAACCAGTGATTTCAGAAAGAATTGGTTTGCGGTTGGCGAGTATAAAAAACTTCCCAACGAAGTGGGCGGAAAAGATACCGCTGCGCCGGAAGAAGTTCCGGAACGACTTGCAGTGCTTCTAAAAAGCTATCGTGAAAGCAACAGTAAAACGCTGGAAGACCTGATTGCGTTTCATTATGAATTTGAAATGATCCATCCGTTTCAGGATGGCAACGGGCGCGTCGGCAGATTGATCCTGTTCAAGGAATGCCTGAAATATAATATCGTTCCATTTATCATTGATGAAGATCTGAAAATGTTCTATGATCGGGGACTGCATGCATGGAAGACTGAGCCGGGATACCTGCGAGATACCTGCCTTTTGGCGCAGGATAAGTTCAAGAAATATCTGGACTACTTCAAGGTGCCGTATGAGAAAGAGTGCGAATAAATCGAAGTTAAAACCTGCGGATTGCAGCAATCTTTGCCCTTGTTAATAGTGCGTATTGTCAGAGCTTGCCAGAGTGGTTTCCTCCAGGGAACCGTCCCAATGTACGCGCATATGTAATTCTATCCCACGCCGCTCAATTTGAGCAGTGGTCACGGTAAGAGAGGCTTTTTCTGGGTAAGTAGTTATCATGACTGCGCCTCCCCAAAATGTATAATTCGATCTGGAACATTTTGCAACCCATCAAAAATGTCAAGGCATTTGATTACAACTTTAGACGGATGTGCAATATTCCCTTTAATTTCGGAACTCACCCTATTTGTGAACTCGGCAGCAATTTGGCGAACAGCCATTTCCTTGTCATACAAATGAAGTTCTAGCACTGGGTATGATTGAAAATTAAGGCGCTTTATCAGAGTATATAAGAAATCTAATGACTCAATAGAGGAAGGCTCATAGCAGAATACAAGCAACTTATTGGCGATCATACTCATCATTTGCCCAAACCATTAGTAGTGCATTTTGATTCTCAGGCGTAAACTCGCCTCCTTACATACCCTTTTTGAGCAATCGAATCAGTTCTAAATCAACATCTTCCACATCTTTATAGATTGATATCGCGCCGCTTTTATAAAGATGTAATTGTACAGGAATCCTCTTCCAGTAACGCGCTAAGTGATACATTAACAATTTATTTTTTTCATAATTTTTAAGAACAACCATAGATTTTGGATATCCGGTCAAATTAAGGACGCAGTTTCCGATGATGCTATCAATAAAAGTGTAGTCTGGCAATTTTAGCTTTGTAACGATGTTAATCTGAATTCCAAGTTACTGAAACGCAAGATGGAAAGCTGAAACATCTCGTATTGAAAAGCAGAAAGTGACCGACATATTTCCACTTGATGGGGCAATGTTCACTTCTGCAAAAATCGCGTGAAATGTACCAATTTAGGCATCTTTTCACGCGGAATTTGGCGTTTAAACGGCTCAGATTAACTTGGAATTTTTTATATTACGTTCACTATTTCATTCAACGAAGCGGAGATTTACACCGGAAGCTTTAAGGAGGGGGGACGGCGGGATGGTGCGCGTGATTCTGCACTGCGACATGAACAGCTTTTTTGCCTCGGTGGAGCTTCTTTCCCATCCGGAGCTCCGGGACGCGCCGGTGGCAGTTTGCGGCGACCCGGCCTCCCGGCACGGGATTATTCTGGCAAAAAACGAGGCAGCGAAAAAGTTTGGGATTGTCACCGCCGAGACGATCTGGCAGGCGCAAAAAAAATGCCCCGGTCTGGTGCTCTTGCCGCCTCACCACCATCTGTATCGGGAATACTCGCATAGGATTAACGCGATTTACGACCAGTACACCGACCTGGTGGAACCCTTTAGCGTGGACGAGAGCTGGCTGGATATAACCGGGTCGCTTCACCTGTTGGGCGGGGAGGGAAAAGCCGTCGCAGATGAAATTCGCACCAGGGTGAAGCGGGAACTGGGGTTGACGCTGTCTGTGGGAGTCAGCTTCAACAAGGTTTTCGCAAAGCTGGGCAGCGATTACAAAAAGCCGGACGCAACCACGGTGATTTCCCCTGAAAACTGGAAGGACTTAGTGTGGCCCCTGCCGGTGGGCGATCTGCTCTTTGTGGGCAAGGCCGCCCGGGCAACTCTGGCACAGTTTGGCGTGAAGACCATCGGGGAGCTTGCCGCCATGGACGCAGGGCAGCTGGAGACGCTGATGGGAAAAATGGGCCGTCAGCTCCATGAGTATGCCAACGGGTTGGAGCGGGAGCCGGTGCGCCCCCGGAACGAGACGGAACCGCCTAAATCCGTCGGCAGCGGGTCCACCTTCCAGAAGGATTTGACTCGAAAGGGAGAGGTGAGTGCGGCGCTGAGTCTGCTGGCGGACGATGTGGCGACGCGGCTGCGCCAATGCGGGATGTATGCCGGCGGCGTGGCGGTGACGCTGCGGACGCCGGACTTCCAGGACCGCTCCCGGCAAAAGCGGCTTGCCTCGCCCACCCATCTAATGCGGGAACTGGCGGACGGCGCCATGGAGCTGTTGGATACCTTCTGGAAGCCGCCCGCCCCCATCCGGATGCTGACCGTTACTGCCATCGCTCTGACGGACAGCGCCGAAGCCTATGAGCAGGTGGACCTGCTGGACGATTATGGTCCGAAACGGGAGAAACAGGAAAAGCTGGAATCCGCGATGGACCGGATTCGCGGCAAATACGGTATGGGCGCGGTGCGCTTCGGCGCGTTGAGCCCGGAAAAAAAGGAGGACCCCCTGTCATGACGATTGCAGAGGAGAAAAAGGAGATGCGCCGGCGCATCCGGACGCAGGAGCGGGAGCTCTCTCCCCGCTATAAGGAGCAGTCCGCTGCGGCGATTGCGGCCTTGGTCTGTGCGCTGCCGGATTATCGGGATGCGGACACGGTGTTCTGTTTTATGGGTACCGCGCGGGAGATCGATACCCGCGCAATTTTAAACGACGCGCTGACAAGGGGAAAGCGGCTGTGCCTTCCGCTGTGTACGGCGGAGCCCGGCATCATGGAGCTGCGGGCCGTAGAGTCTCTGGACCGACTGGTCCAAGGAGCATACGGAATTTTGGAGCCGGCTCCCGAATGCCCGCGCCTGATGCCGGACGAGGTGGATTTTGCCGTACTCCCGTGCCTCAGCTGTAGTCGGGCGGGGCATCGGCTGGGTAAGGGCGGCGGGTACTATGACCGTTTCCTCGCCGCCTACCGGGGCAGCGCGGTGCTTTTGTGCAGGGAACAGCTGCTGCGGGAGGACATTCCCGTGGAGCCCCACGATATGCCGGTTCCTTGGGTAGTGACGGAGAGCGGGCTGTATGAGGACGGCGTCCCCGCCCGGATCGAGTGAGCTGCGGCAATCCGGTCTGCCCGAACGGAGAAGAGGGACTAGCGGCTGAAAAGCAGGGCACCTGTCAAAAGGCTGCCCTGCCTTTTTGCGGGCTTTTGCAGGAAAGGGTTGAACTCTGCAAAATAAGGCGCAGAGGCGGCGGGAGCCTTTTTGCGTATACGCACTGCATGGAGGGGAAAAATAGGTTTATCTCTCTTCACAAACAGAATTACGTGTGATATGATGCTATAATAGCCGGAGTATCCGGCAGGCTGCGTGAGCATTCACGCCGGCTCTTACCGCGAAAACACACAGAAAGACAGAGGAGTTTTTGACATGATGCACGAGACCATGGATTTTATTTCAAAGTTTGACCCCGAGGTGGGAGCGTCCATCAAAGAGGAATTCGCCCGTGAGCGCCGGAATATCGAACTGATTGCCAGCGAGAATATCGTCAGCGAGGCGGTCATGCTGACCATGGGCACCTGCCTGACCAACAAATATGCGGAGGGCTATCCCGGACACCGGTATTACGGCGGATGCTACGCTGTGGACGTGACCGAGGAGATCGCCCGCAAGCGGGCATGCGAGCTGTTTGGCTGCAATCATGCCAACGTCCAGCCGCACTCCGGCGCCAACGCGAACCTGGCCGCGTTTTTCGCTCTGGTAAAGCCCGGCGATACCGTGATGGGTATGAACCTGGCCCACGGCGGACATCTGAGCCACGGCAGCCCCGTGAACATCTCCGGCAAGTATTTCAATATCGTCCCCTACGGTCTGGATGAGGCGACCGAGCAGATCGATTACGACGCGCTGATGAAGACCGCACAGGAGTGTAAGCCCAAGCTGATTGTCGCGGGTGCCTCCGCCTATCCCCGAACCATCGACTTCAAGAAGTTCAGGGAGGTTGCGGATGCGGTGGGCGCGTATCTGATGGTGGACATGGCCCACATCGCGGGCCTTGTGGCCGCAGGCGTCCATCCCTCTCCCATCCCCTATGCCGACGTTGTGACCACCACTACCCACAAGACTCTGCGGGGCCCCCGGGGCGGCATGATCCTTTGCAACGACGACGAACTCTATAAGAAGATTAACTCCGCCGTGTTCCCCGGTACCCAGGGTGGCCCTCTGGAGCACATCATCGCGGCCAAGGCCGTGTGCTTCGGGGAGGCGCTGAAGCCGGAGTTCAAGGTGTATCAGCAGCAGGTGGTGAAAAATGCCGCAGCCCTCGCGGAGGGTCTCATCAAAGAGGGCTTCCGGCTGGTCTCCGGCGGAACGGACAACCATCTGATGCTGGTGGACGTGCGGAACTTCCACATCACCGGCAAAGAGTTCGAGCGGCGGCTGGACGAGGTTCAGATCACCGTCAACAAGAACTCCATTCCCAACGACCCGGAGAAGCCGTTTGTCACCTCCGGTATCCGGGTGGGAACTCCCGCCGCTACCTCCCGTGGCTTCAAGGAGCCGGAGATGGCGAAGATCGCCCACTGGATGGGCGAGGCCGCCCGGGACTTTGACGGCAGCGCCGCGCAGGTCAAGGCAGAGGTCAACGCCCTGTGCGAGGTGTTCCCGATCTATCAGTAAAAGCGCATACCTTCTGAAATACTTCCCCCGGATGAGACAGTGTTTTTCACTGTCCCATCCGGGGGAACGCTGCTGGACGGCGCTTTTTATGCGCTTTTTGCCTAAACCTGGTTTCGGACGGCATTGACATCCGGAAGCAGGGCTTTATTCAGCGCGTCTCCTATATGGCACAGCAGGTGCTGATGGACGGACAGGGACTGCGCGTCCACGGAGAGCGCGGCCTCGTGGGTGCAGCCGTCCACGCCCCCGGCCCCCACCACGGCGGACAGCAGATAAAATTCCTCCTCCGGGGAGGGAAGCATCCAGCGGCCCGTGGAGGCGGACAGCAGGGCCTCCACGCCCCATCCCCACCAGTTGGATACACCGGCGACCAGGGTAAAATCCGCTGCCTCCACGGCGGCAAGCTTCTTGCCGTGGGGAACATGCGCTTCAATTACCGTCCGAAGCGCGCCCATTCCCAGCTCGTTTCCCCCGTCGCCGACGGCGATGGTGACGGCGCCCAAGCGGCGGGCCAGAGGCAGGAGAAAATCTGTGTCCGTTACCATGGAATCAATGACGCCGCCGCGCATGTTGTGAAAATGACCGTCCGCACCCTTGCCCGGGCGTTCGATGGTAAAAAAGTGAGTGGGCCGGAGCCGTGCCAGTAGCGTCCCCGCGAAAGCCTTTGATCCTTCGTCCGGAAGGCAGATTACCTCCGCACCGGGAACCAGACAGACCGCGGCGGCCCGCACCAGGGGCAGGGAGACAGGGTCCGTGAGAAGGGTGACGGCGCAGCCAACCGCCATCAAGGCGTGGGCCAGGTTCGCCGCACCTCCGGGACCGTCCGTTTCGCCGCAGAGGCGTGCGCCGCAGGTTACAGGAAAGCCTGTGAGGATCACCGCCCGTTTTGCTGAGAGAAGTGTGTCCGTCAGTGCGTCAAAATCCGGGGCGGGCGCTGATTGAGCCAGCCCCCGGCCGGTTGCGTCCCGGCTCAAAAGCACCCGAAGCTGTGTGTGAAAATCCATGTAAGTGCCTCCTGGGGGGCCTCTCCAACAAAAAAAGACCCACTGATTTTGTGTGACACAAAATTCGTGGATCTCGACCGCGGGAGCAAGCGCCTAAGGGGCGTTTTGCGCGGACAAAAACGAATTATAAAAGCCAAAGTAAACCACTTAGGCTTGCTTTCAGTATAACAAGAGGGTACAAACTCGTCAAGGCGGCGAAACGGCGAATTTCGAGCTGGATATTTGGAGGTTTTTATGGTAGAATGACCACAGAACAGTACAAAAAGTGACACAGAGGAGAGATGTGCCGTGAAGTATCCGGAGAATGCGGTTCTGGTGGTGGGACAGGCGAAGCCCAGCCGCGCCGACGCCATCTATCAGACCCATGGAGAGTTTTATATCAGTCTGGTGATGGAGCGGGACACGGGGCGGATTCTGGACATGACCTGCAATACGATTCTGGACGTGACGGCGGAATTCGTCCGGGACATGCTGATCGGAAAACGGCTGCCGGAGGACCTTCCGGCGCTGGAAACGGAAATTCGTACCCGCTATTTTGCCCTGACGCAAAAACCGCTGATCGCCTGTCTGAAGGACGCGGCCAACCGTTACCGCGCGGCGCTGAACGGGGAGAGTATCTGAACAAAAAAAGCCATACGGAGAGCGCGGACAAAGTCGGCGCCCCGTATGGCTTTTTATTGCATTTACGCCGGAGATTTCTCTCCGCTTTTTGCCGTGAGCAGTTTTTCCGCCGCCACACACAGGATCACAGTGAAGACCATGTCCGGCAGGGTACTGCCAAGCGGGGTGTCTACACCCATCAAAACACGATAGGCCGCAAAACCGACGACCCAGATCACCAGATTCCGCACGTCTGCGCTCCGGTTTCCGCTGCTGCGATGAAGCAGAAATACATCCGCGATCTGAATGGCGATCATGGGGGCGAATACGGAGCCGATCAGGTAGAGAAAATTGGTGATGTCGTCCATGGGGAACAGAAGAGCCCCCACCGTGCCGACCACGGCGACCGCCACCGCCGTCCACCGACCGGAAAACTTTTTGCTGAGGGATTCGGCGGAGATACCTGCGCTCCATGCGTCCAGAAAGGTGGTGGTGACGGTGGAAAGCACCAGAATCACCAGCGCTGCCGCGCCAAGACCCGCCTCCAGCATGATCTGGGCGATGTCGCTGCCGCCGGTGAAGATGGCCGCGCCCATGCCGATAACATACATCCAACAGGAGACCACGCCGTACACCACCGCGGAGGTAAGCGTGGCTGCGCGGGGCTTTTCGGCTTCCCGAGTATAGTCGCTGATCAGGGGCAGCCAAGAAAGGGGCAGGATGCAGGGGCTGAATTTCAAAAAGGGGGAGGATATGGACGGTGGTACTCAGGGTTCTTGCCGG
>Ga0183100_1001624_pt1 | contig 10900 bp, 10 predicted proteins | sample Biomet2_FD_127789 | JGI IMG/M metagenome (GOLD analysis project Ga0183100, IMG submission 127789) | Microbial communities from bioreactor (seeded with anoxic lake sediment) at LBNL, California, USA - Biofuel metagenome 2 | ecosystem: Engineered > Bioreactor > Anaerobic > Unclassified ...
TTTCGATTAAATTTTGGAGATTCTTGCTCAGTATGCCGTGGCGGTTTCTCTGGGCGACGGACTTCGTCCGGGAAGCATTCACGATGCCAACGATGAGGCTCAGTTTGCCGAGCTGGATACATTAGGAGAACTTGTGCAACGTGCGTGGAAGTACAATGTACAAGCCTTTATTGAAGGCCCGGGACATGTGCCTATGCACAAGATCAAAGAGAATATGGACAGACAGATTTCTGCTTGTCACAATGCACCATTCTACACACTCGGCCCATTGACAACCGACATTGCTCCAGGGTATGACCATATAACCAGTGCCATTGGCGGAGCGCAGATTGCTTGGCTAGGTACGGCAATGCTTTGTTACGTTACGCCCAAGGAACATCTGGGATTGCCCGACAAGGAAGACGTACGCGTGGGTGTGATTACCTACAAGATTGCTGCACATGCCGCCGATCTGGCCAAAGGTCATCCCGGAGCAGAGGTGCGTGATAATGCACTAAGCAAGGCTCGTTACGACTTCCGCTGGAAAGATCAGTTCAATCTTTCACTTGATCCTGAGCGTGCATTGGAATATTTCAAGCAAGGGGCTCACGAAGATGGTGAATACTGTACCATGTGCGGCCCAAACTTCTGCGCCATGCGCCTGTCTCACGACCTGAATGCTTGTGCAAAATAATCCATTCAGGAATGGTTAAAAATATCTTGTACAAAAGATTGTTTTCTTCTGTACAAAACAATTAATTCTTCTGTACAAAAGATTGCATTCTTTTGTACAGGCTACAAAAAATATAAAAGGAAATGTTTTCAGATGAATTAGCTAAAATTTCATGGGAAGACTCTACAAGAGCCATTTATTCAAAGACGCCCGCCGATGTGGAACGAGCGCTTGGCAAAGAACACTTAGATGTGAACGATTTCATGGCGTTGATTTCCCCGGCTGCCGAACCATACCTAGAGGTGATGGCTCAGCTGAGTCGCCAATATACCTTACAGCGTTTTGGCAAAATCATATCCATGTTTGTGCCGCTCTACATAACCAACTCATGCACCAACCATTGCATCTACTGCGGATTCCAGCACAATAACCCCATTGCTCGTGTTATTCTTACGGAAGAGGAAATTGTGAACGAATATAAAGCAATCAAAAAGTTGGCTCCGTTTGAGAATCTACTGCTTGTTACGGGAGAAAATCCGGCAGCCGCAGGAGTTCCGTATATAGAAAGAGCTCTTCAACTAGCCAAACCTTATTTCTCCAATCTTCAAATAGAGGTTATGCCACTCAAAGCTGAGGAGTATGAACGCTTAACGCACTCGGGCCTCAACGGTGTTATCTGTTTTCAGGAGACGTATAACAAGGCGAACTACAACATCTACCATCCGAAAGGAATGAAATCGAAGTTCGATTGGAGGGTAAACGGGTTCGATCGTATGGGGCAAGCCGGAGTTCATAAAATTGGTATGGGCGTGTTGATTGGTCTTGAGGACTGGCGTACGGATGTTACCATGATGGCTCACCATTTACGGTATCTGCAAAAGAATTACTGGAAGACAAAATACAGTGTAAACTTCCCAAGAATGCGTCCTTCGGAGGGCCACTTCCAGCCTAATGTAGTTATGAGCGACCGTGAACTGGCACAGCTTACTTTTGCTTTCCGAATCTTCGATCATGATGTGGACATCTCCTACTCAACCCGCGAAGGTGCAGAAATGCGCAATAACATGGCAACACTGGGTGTAACTACAATGAGTGCCGAAAGTAAGACTGAACCGGGAGGTTACTACACCTATCCGCAGGCATTGGAGCAGTTTGCCATCAATGACGGCCGCACAGCCGTACAGGTTGAAAAGGACTTGAAGCAGATAGGCCGGGAACCGGTTTGGAAGGACTGGGATCAGGCTTTTGATAGATAATTATGATTATATATATGTAACCCGATGGACTAAGCCCGGCTTTTCTAACTATTTTGGGAAAGCCGGAGAAGGTCCTTAAATAAAGCAAGACAATAAGATCATGAAATACGACAGACAAACCATGCTTCCGGAAATGGGCGAAGAAGGACAGGAAAAGCTTAGAAAAGCTTCAGTTTTACTAGTAGGTGTAGGTGGCCTGGGCTCTCCCATCGCTCTTTATCTTACAGCAGCCGGAATAGGCACACTGGGGATAATGGATAGTGATATTGTGAGCCTTACCAATCTGCAACGGCAAGTACTCTATACAGAGAGTGAACTGGATGAAGTGAAAACTGAGTGTGCCCGTAAAAGACTGAGTGCTTTAAACAGTGAAGTAAATATTCAGACTTATCCGTACAAGCTCACAAAAGAAAATGCGGAAGAAATTATCAGCAAATACGATCTGGTAGTAGACGGATGCGATAACTTCCCCACCCGATACCTGATCAACGACGCCTGTGTAAAGCTTGGCAAGCCGTATGTGTACGGAGCAATATTCGGTCTGCAGGGGCAAGTGTCAGTTTTCAACCACAAAAGCGGGAAGACATACCGTGATCTTTTCCCAGATGAAGAAGAGATGTTAGCCATGCCTCCCCTTTCCAAAGGCGTTATGGGCGTAACACCAGCCGTAACTGGTAGTGTGGAAGCATCAGAGGTCATTAAGCTAATCTGCGGATACGGGGAATTGCTGGATGGCAAGCTGTGGACTATTGATTTGCGTACAATGGAGAGTAATATTATTTTGTTGTAAAAATAGCTGTTGTTAAAACAGTAATTACTACCTTTGCGCACATTTTTTAAAATTATGAAACTGATTGCTGTTACAACTCCATATTTTTTTATTGAAGAAGATAAAATTATCACTGCGCTATTTGAGGAAGGACTGGATATACTACATTTAAGAAAGCCGGAAACTTGTGCGATGTACTCAGAACGTTTGCTCACGCTTATCCCTGAGAAATATCACAAAAAGATTGTTACTCACGAGCATTTCTATATGAAAGAAGAATTTGGACTGATGGGTATTCACCTTAATTCCAGAAATTCCAAGGAACCGGAAGATTACGAAGGACATATAAGTTGTTCATGCCACTCCATTGAAGAAGTAAAGCAAAAGAAAGAGTTTTATGATTATGTATTCATGAGTCCGGTTTTCGACAGTGTTTCAAAAGCTGGTTATGAATCACAATACACTCCGGAAGAGTTAAGAGCTGCTGCTAAAGAAGGTATTATAGATAATAGCGTTATTGCATTGGGAGGTATCACAGCCGATAATATCTTACAAGTAAAGGATTTCGGATTTGGAGGTGCAGCTTTACTTGGAGATATTTGGGGTAAATTTGATTTTTGCAACGATCAGGATTATCTGGCCATTATCAAGCATTTCAGAAAACTGAAGGTAATTATAGATTGATTTGAGGCTTGACAGCATAAAAGACCGAAATACAAAACAAAAAAAAGAAGGGGTACTAATTTCTAGACTCCTTCTTTTCTATTTTACAATCGGAAATAAATCCGCCTATCTTACTTTTCTGCAAACAATCCATAGTTCTTTTCATTGTTAATAGTAAGATTTACAATTCCTACAAATTTAAGATACTGGTCTCTTGACAATACTTGTCTTGCATTACCTAAGTTGAAATAAACTGCTTTTTGAGTTGCTTCTTCTACACTTGCACCATTTTTTGTAGCATTTGCCATTCTTCTTTCTGCTTCATTGAAAATGTATTGCAAAGCATCTCTCTGATCAAAATTTACACCAAGATAAGAAGCAATTCCATCAAATGTTTTTTCTTCATTCATCTTGCTGATAAAACTAGCTGAAGTATTGTTGTTACCTGCGAATGTAGCTGTACCTAAACTTAAAGCTGCTACTACTGTTAAAAATAAACGTTTCATACCTTAAAAACTTTAATTAAAACTCTAATACCTAAATAAAAAAACAGAGAATACCACTATATTGTGTTTCATGGTATTCTCTGTTTTCGGTTTGTTATCCTTTTGATGATGCAAAGGTAATAAGATGTTTTATAACACAAAAATAATAGATAAAAATATGCTATAAAACATGTTTTATTAAATCTACGAAACTCTTTTTAACCAAATCCGAAGCAAAAAGGGCTCTTTTTCGAGAAGAGCCCTTTTAAAACCGCAATAATAAAAATGCTAATTAACAACTAACTAAATTATCTATAAACCAACTTAAAGTTACTATTCTATTGCTGCCTGCGCCGCCGCGAGTCGGGCGATAGGCACTCTAAATGGAGAACAACTAACGTAATCGAGTCCTACTTTATGGCAGAACTTAACTGAAGATGGTTCACCTCCATGTTCTCCGCAAATACCGCATTTCAGGTCGGGACGTACTGAACGGCCTTTTTCCGTGGCCATTTTAACCAACTGTCCTACTCCATTCTGATCCAATATATGGAATGGATCTACCTGAAGAATATTCTTTCTTAGATATATAGGTAAGAAGGAAGCAATGTCATCACGAGAGTAACCGAAAGTCATCTGGGTAAGGTCATTTGTACCAAATGAGAAAAATTCTGCCGAAGTAGCTATTCTCTCGGCTGTTAAAGCAGCTCGTGGCACTTCAATCATTGTTCCCACTTTAAAGTCAATGCTATCACCATATTCTGCAAACAAATCGGCAGCTTCTTTTCGGATGATGTTTTCCTGTTCCTTGAATTCAGGTAGTAATCCAACGAGAGGCACCATGATTTCAGGATAAGTAACTATTCCTTCTTTCTTCAATTCAAGAGCAGCACCAAGAATTGCGCGAGTCTGCATCTGGGTTATTTCAGGATATGTATTTCCTAAACGGCAACCACGGTGACCTAACATCGGATTTTGCTCGTGAAGAGATTCAACCCTATGCTGTATATGCTTTAATGAAACTCCAATCGCATCTGCCATTTCCTGCTGACCTCTTTCATCGTGAGGAACAAACTCATGCAAAGGCGGATCAAGCAAACGAACAGTTACAGGGCAACCTTCCATAGCTTTAAATATACCTTTAAAGTCAGCCTTCTGATATGGAAGGATTTTAGCCAATGCTTTTCTTCTGCCTTCTTCATTTTCAGCAAGAATCATTTCACGCATGGCTTTAATCTTCTCGCCTTCAAAGAACATATGCTCTGTGCGGCAAAGTCCGATACCAACAGCACCAAACTTACGTGCAACTTCTGCATCGTGAGGAGTATCAGCATTTGTTCTTACCTTTAATCGGGTGTATTTATCAGCCAAAGCCATCAAATCAGCGAAATCACCTGAAAGTTCAGCAGCTTTTGTTGCTACTTTACCTTCATATACCTCACCGTTTGAACCATTTATTGATATAAAATCACCTTCTTTCAGAACAACGCCGTCAACCTCTATTGTTTTAGTTTTATAATCAATATTCAACGCTCCTGCACCTGAAACGCAGCATTTACCCATACCGCGGGCAACAACTGCAGCGTGAGATGTCATACCTCCACGAGCTGTAAGAATACCTTCGGCAACTGCCATTCCGGCTAAGTCTTCCGGAGAAGTTTCAATACGAACCATTACTACCTTATGACCATCAGCATGCCATTTAGCAGCATCGTCTGCGAAGAAAACAATCTGTCCGGTTGCTGCACCAGGAGATGCAGGCAAACCTTTGGTTATTACTTTTACAGTTTTCAAAGCAGCCATATCAAATACCGGATGAAGAAGTTCATCTAGTTTATTAGGTTCAACGCGTTTTAATGCAGTCTTCTCATCAATCATTCCCTGATGGAGCAGATCCATTGCAATCTTCACCATTGCAGCACCCGTACGTTTACCGTTACGAGTCTGGAGAAACCAGAGTTTACCTTCCTGAACTGTAAATTCCATATCCTGCATATCGCGATAATGATTCTCCAGCTTGGTTTGAAGTGCATCGAGTTCCTTATATATTTCGGGCATAGCCTCCTCCATGGAAGGATATTTTGCAGCACGTTCTTCTTCTGATACTCCCGCCAAAACAGCCCAGCGTTGAGAACCAATCTTTGTGATCTGCTGAGGTGTACGGATACCGGCAACTACATCTTCACCTTGAGCATTGATTAAATACTCTCCGTTGAAAAGGTCTTCACCATTACCTGCATCTCTTGAGAAGCATACACCGGTAGCCGAGCTTTCACCCATATTGCCAAACACCATGGCCTGTACGCTAACGGCGGTTCCCCATTCAGCCGGAATGCCTTCCATTTTTCTGTAAAGAATAGCACGGTCATTCATCCATGAATCAAACACGGCACAAATTGCTCCCCACAGCTGTTCGTAAGCATTTATCGGGAAATCGTGTCCGGTTTGTTTCTTAACGGCTTCTTTGAACTTTTTCACAAGAACTTTTAAGTCTTCAACTTCAAGTTCATTATCAAGTTTCACACCTTTAGCTTCCTTAACTTCTTCAATTATGGCTTCAAACGGATCTATGTCTTCTTTTTTTGTAGGTTTCATACCCAAAACAACATCGCCATACATCTGAACAAAGCGACGATAAGAATCCCATGCAAAACGAGGATTGGCTGTCTTGCGGGAAAGTCCTTCAACAACCTCATCATTTAATCCAAGATTTAAAATGGTATCCATCATACCCGGCATAGAAGCACGGGCACCAGAGCGAACTGAGACCAGCAGCGGATTGGCCACATCACCAAATTTGGACTTCATCAAGGCCTCAACATTCGCAACAGCTTTTTCAACTTCAGATTTAAGTAGGTCAACTACTTTTTCTTTTCCTAATTCATAGTATTCGGAGCAAACTTCTGTAGTAATTGTAAAACCTGGAGGAACAGGCACACCTATAAGATTCATTTCAGCCAGATTTGCTCCTTTACCCCCCAGTAAATTTTTCATTTCAGCTTTACCCTCAGCTTTGCCATTACCGAAGGTATAAACTCTTTTCTTATCCATAAGTATTAAATTAAGTTATTTTATTGCCTACAAAACTAAATATATTTTGGAGAAATGAAAACTTTTTATGAAAAATCTACAACATGATAGTGATTTTTCTTTCTATTCAACCTTTTATAAGGAATATATTACAAAAAACTCACTCAAAAGTCGTATTTTTGTGCCATTATTTTAAACTGTATAAAAGTGTCGCGTAAAACTAAAGATCTTCCTTTATTAGAAAAGGTAACAATAACTGATGTGGCTGCCGAAGGTAAAGCGATTGCCAAAGTAAATGACTGGGTAGTATTTGTACCGTATGTGGTACCAGGTGATGTGGTTGATTTAAAAATCAGAAAGAGAAAACATCATTATGCTGAAGCAGAAGCTGTGAACTTCCACGAATACTCTCCTATCCGATCAACTCCATTTTGTGAACATTATGGTGTTTGCGGAGGATGCAAATGGCAATGCCTGCCTTATGAGGAACAAATAAAATACAAACAAAAACAGGTTGTAGATAATCTGACCAGAATAGGTAAGATTGATATGCCGGAAGTTTCTCCTATTCTAGGCTCGGAAAAGACTACGTTTTACCGCAACAAACTGGAATTTACTTTTTCAAATAAACGTTGGCTTACTTTCAAAGAAGTAGAGGAAGGTATTACTTATGATCAGATGAATGCAGTAGGTTTCCATATTCCGGGAGCATTCGATAAGGTACTGGCTATTGAAAAATGCTGGTTACAGGATGATATCTCTAACAAAATAAGAAATACCATCAGAGATTACGCATATGAGCACAACTATACATTCTTTAATCTGAGAACTCAGGAAGGAATGTTGCGTAACATGATTGTACGTACTTCCTCAACCGGAGAATTGATGGTTATTCTTGTTTGTAAGATTGAAAATGATAATGAGATGGATCTGTTCAAGCAAATACTTGCATATACAGCAGAACAGTTCCCCGAAATCACATCGTTATTATATGTTGTGAATAATAAGTGTAATGATACCATTACAGACCTTGATGTTTTTGTATTCAAAGGCAACGACCACATATTTGAAGAGATGGAAGGACTTAAATTCAAGATTGGTCCTAAATCATTCTATCAGACAAATTCAGAACAGGCATATAACCTATATAAAATAGCAAGAAACTTCGCCGGATTAACAGGCAATGAGTTAGTATACGACTTATATACCGGAACCGGAACAATTGCTAACTTCGTATCAAAACAAGCTAAGCAGGTTATTGGTATTGAGTATGTGCCCGAAGCTATCGAAGATGCAAAAGTGAATGCTGAAATTAATGGCATCAAGAATACTTTATTCTTTGCCGGAGATATGAAAGACATGCTTACTCAGGATTTTATTAATCAATATGGAAAACCAGACGTAATCATAACTGACCCTCCACGTGCCGGAATGCATCAGGATGTTGTCGATGTTATTCTTTTCGCTGAGCCAAAACGTATTGTGTATGTAAGTTGTAATCCTGCTACTCAGGCCAGAGACCTTTCGTTACTTGATACAAAGTACAAGCTCACTGCTGTTCAGCCTGTAGATATGTTCCCACATACTCATCACGTAGAGAATGTAGTTTTACTTGAAAAGAGATAAATAAAATCCCCAATGAGAAAAAACTGAAAAACTTTGGCTGAACATGCCAAAGCCAACATAAATTCTTTTAATGTTACTGAAAATTCAGAGTTGATGGATTTTCTGATAAAGAAATTCAGTGGAATAAGCCGCACTTCAGTAAAATCTTTACTGGCTAAGCGTCAGGTAATGGTAAATAATAAAATAACTACCCAATATAACTTTGAACTTCGTTCTGGAATGAAAGTACAAGTTAGCAAAGATAAAGGGAGAAAAGAGTTTACCAGTCATCTGCTTAAGTTAGTCTACGAAGATCCTTATCTGATTGTAATAGACAAAAGAGAGGGATTGCTTTCAATAGGAACAGACAATCAAAAGGAACGTACCGCCCATTCTATACTAAATGAATATGTGCAACGTTCTGGTAAACAGCATAGGGTATTCATTGTCCATCGTCTTGATAAGGACACTTCCGGATTAATGGTGTTTGCTAAAGATGAAAAAACTAAATTCACGCTACAGGATTATTGGGACGAAATTGTAAAAGACAGAAGATACGTAGCTGTGGTTTCCGGTGAAATGGAAAAAGATTATGGTACTATAACTTCATGGCTAAAAGATAACAAAGTATATGTTACTTACTCAAGCATGAGCAATAATGGGGGCGATAAAGCTATAACTCATTATAAAACAATAAAACGTGGGAATGGTTATTCTCTTGTAGAACTGGAATTGGAAACAGGAAGAAAAAACCAGATCAGGGTTCATATGCAGGACCTTCACCATCCGGTAATTGGCGATGTAAAGTACGGAGATGGTAATAATCCTATTGGCAGATTAGGTCTTCATGCATTTAAGTTATGTTTCTATCATCCTATAACCGGAGATCTTTTAGAGTTTGAAACTCCTTATCCAAGTTCTTTCAAAAAGCTATTCAACAAACAATCTTCGGCCTCTAAACCAGAAGGAACTGAGAAATAAAGAATTAACAATATTTTTAACATTATAAATAAAACAAATTATACAATAAATTCGTTCCTTTATTATAGAAACAATACTTATATCGTATAATATTGTTAAAAATAAAAACCTAACCAGTTATTTTTTGAAGTTTAGTCTTCCTAATTAAAGGGCTTCCACGTTAGGAAGCCCTTTAATTTTTTTCTTAGAAAAAGAAACGCTCAATAACATGGGCTACACCATCCTCTTCATTTGAAAGAGTTATAAAATCGGCTTTCTCTTTTACAGCTAATTGAGCGTTTGCCATTGCAACTCCTAACCCGGCAAACTGTATCATAGACAAATCATTAAAACCATCTCCACAAGCAACCATCTCATCTTTCGATAGCCCTAGTTTGTTTAAAAGGATCTCTAGGGATTGTGCTTTATCGATGCCATTTGGCACTAACTCCAGAAAAAATGGTTCGGAACGATATACTCCCATCACTCCATTCAGATGAGCTTTCATTTCTTCCTCAAGCATAACCAGCTGATTACTCTCTCCGGTTATAATACACTTAGCTATTGGAAAAGCAATAGACGAAAGAAAATTATCCACTTTCTTAATTTGCATTTTATTTAAGAAAGCTTCTTTGTGGACATAAATATCATCCGGCGACTCTGTTATGATATACTGATCCTTATAAGTTATTATAGTTAAATCATTCTTCTTGGCTGATTGGTACAGATATGGAAGTAATTCAGGATCAAGTAATTTTGCATGAAGAATCTCTTTTGTTTTCCAATCAATAATCTCTCCTCCATTATAGGAAAGTATATATCCACCGAAAGCATCTAACCTTAATTCATCAGCGAGCGGCACAATACCATAGGTGGGTCTGCCAGAAGCCAAAACTACTTTTATCCCATTTTCCTGAGCTTTAAACAAAGCATCTTTGGTCTTTCTCGTAATTTTCTTTTGTGAATTGGTTAATGTTCCGTCAAGGTCCAGGACTAAAAGTTTATACATTTTCTTTAAAAATTAGCTTCATTTATAAAAGTTACATTATCTCCATTAAGTTTACCCGATAGATAATCATTTCTCACCCACGCATTATCAAAATAAAGAATACTATTACTATAGGTCATAACAATACATTCATGATTGGAATTATACCAATCCCATGAAAATGCATAAGTTTCTGTTTTAACGACCCCGGGTAGCTGATTTCCATTTATATCAAGATTGTTGTAAATAAAAACCTCTTGGCCGGCTCCATTATAAGCAAAAGCAAGCTTATGAGTGCAAAAATAATGATCGGATGTTTTGTAAGTCTCAACCCATGTTTTTGAGCATAACATATCTGATGTATTATAATATACATCATTGTTTTCATCTTGATAACAAGCCGTAAAACTAAAGGTCATTACGAGCAGAAGCAATAGCTTTAGATAAGTCTTCTTTTCCATAGTTTTTATTTTAAATAGTTAGTTTATATCT
>Ga0183100_1000521_pt1 | contig 10887 bp, 5 predicted proteins | sample Biomet2_FD_127789 | JGI IMG/M metagenome (GOLD analysis project Ga0183100, IMG submission 127789) | Microbial communities from bioreactor (seeded with anoxic lake sediment) at LBNL, California, USA - Biofuel metagenome 2 | ecosystem: Engineered > Bioreactor > Anaerobic > Unclassified ...
GGGGGGTGGGTTCGGTGGCCACTTGACTATAATAGCCTTTTAAGTTTGTCAGCTAATTAAAAGTTAGCTTATTATTTTGGTTTTTGGGCTCATAGCTCAGTTGGTCAGAGCAGCTGACTCATAATCAGCGGGTCGGTGGTTCAAGTCCATCTGAGCCCACACTAAAAGCCTCTTTTTCGCAAGAATTAGAGGTTTTTTTGTTTTAAAGAATTATTTATTTTTGTCTATGTTTTTTGTTTATATTATTCAAAATAAAATGGGACAGTATTACCTTGGACAAACTAACAGTCCTGAGGAGAGAATTATTATGCATAATAAAAATCTTGTCTCAAGTACTAAAAATAAAGGTCCATGGGAATTTGTTATTTTTAAACAGTGCTCTAGTAGAAGTGAAGCAATGCAACTTGAATCTAAACTTAAAAAAATGAGAAGCAACAAAAAGGCTGTTGAATATCTAAGATCTTTGGGTCAGAGCAGTCCCGACACGTCGGGACGGGTCGTAGGGATCACTAAGTGACAAGTCCATCTGAGCCCACACTAAAAGCTCCTTTTTCGCAAGAATTAGAAATTTTTTTGTTTTAATGCCGGTTGTGAAACCTTTGTTCAATGCTTTTTGAGTTGGGAATAACACTTTATGATAAGGCAATTATTTGTGAATATTAAAAGTATAATACTCCGATCCCCCTTTGTCCCCCTTATCCGCTTCGCTCAAGGGGGAATAGTATAATGCCTCAGTACAAAGTAACAAATTATCATATTGCAATTTTATGCAAATGCAATTTTAAATACGATAATATTTATCTGCTATTTTATTTTAGGTCGTTAAAAATAGAATCTTCATTTATGTATTGCATTAGTTTAGTGAATGGAATTTGTATTTTGAAAGATAAGTCCATTGCCTGAGCTACATGCGGGAATTCAAAGTAATTATCAACAACTACATATAAACTTCCATTTTCAAGATAATATGTACTATATAGCCTTTCAGATATGGTGTCGGCTTTGAATGATTTTTCAACGGTCTCTTTATCTTCAAATATTTCAAGCCATTCTTTTTCAGAATAGTTCTTCAGATGCGCATCCAGTTCTTTTTGTAAGCGATCTTTTATTATTTCCTTAAAATCTGATAATTTGCCATTATTAATTTCCCGGCTCAAAATTATTTCTTTATTGGTTGTCAAATTGAATGTATGGTATTCTGTTCCATTTGAAAGATATGCAGTCAAAGTTTCCCAGTCAAAAGAACAGCTTAATATTCCCCTTTCGGCAAAGACATAATGAAGTTTTGGAGTCTTGCCCGAAGCTTCATCACTATATTCTTTTAATAAACCACTTAGTGTTTGGTTATCAGCAGCAAGCAAAAGTTTATCCGAACCAGGTATTCTGGACTTATCTTTGAAGCTTGAATTTGTTTTATGTAGTTTTACAGTCAGATATTTTGAGCTCTTGGGACTTCCCCACTTACCCGTTAGGCTATCACCATGATCGATACAAGTAAAGACACCTGCAATTACTCCGTTTGCGTCTTTTTCATTAAGAACAATGCTGCTCCCTTGTTTAGTCCCGGATAATTCTATCGAGCCCGATTTTGTTTTATAAAAATAAGAACCGGATAGAGATCCATCATTTGAAGTAATGTCCAACCATATTGGCAAATTAGTTGAAATATACCCCTCGTAGGATTGCGCAAAATTGTTAATACCGGCAAATAGAACAATAATTAATAATAAAGACTTTATTTTCATTTGATAGCTTTCTGCTCATTTATTTTCATAAAATAATCATATAAATATAATAACAAACTTATAGTAAAGCTATTAGTTACAGGAGAATACAGCAAACAGTAATCACTAAAAAATACATGTAAACATTTTTTAGGACTTGACTAAACGGTAAGGCAAAGGTCAGTAATTGCCCAACTATTATAAAATGGCATTAGAAGAATTATTTCAATGCTCTCATTGAATTTAATATTGCCATTATTGCTACACCCATGTCACCAAAAACCGCCTCCCACATTGTTGCGATACCCAAAGTGCCGAATATAATGAATAGTAGTTTAACAGCCATTGCAAACAAGATATTTTGCATTATGATCATTCTTGTTCGCTTGGCAATTTCTATTGATTTTACAACCAGCATGGGTGAGTCCAGCATTAAAACAACATCAGCAGCTTCAATTGCTGCATCGGAGCCAAGGGCACCCATTGCAATTCCCACATCAGCACGAGCAATTACAGGAGCATCATTAATTCCATCCCCCACAAAGGCAACTTTTCCATCAGGAGATGAATTGAGTATTTTTACAATCTGTTCAACCTTTTCTTCAGGCAGGAGTTCAGCATAATATTCTTTAATTCCTATTCTATCTGCATAAGCTTTAGCAGTATTATTGTTGTCACCCGTAAGCATTACAGTATTTATATTAAGCTTGTTAAGTAATTTAATAGTTTCGGAAGCTTCGTCTTTCAATGAATCTGATATAATAATATAACCTGCGTAATTTTTATTTATTGCAACGTGGACTACAGTACCCTCCACAGCGCATTTATCATGTATAATATTTTCCTTATGAAGAAGTTTATCGTTTCCAATTAGTATTTCATCATTATTTATTATGGCATGGATACCATAGCCTGAGATTTCTTCCACTTTGCCGATATCACTTTGTTGAATATTATCATCATAAGCTTCAACAATAGAATGAGCAATGGGATGGTTAGAATTTGACTCAGCATAAGCAGCATATTTAAGAATATCTTTCGGCATATACCCGTTTGCAGAAATTATTTCAGATACTTTAAATTCACCTCTTGTCAAAGTCCCGGTTTTATCAAAAACTACTGTAACAATCTTGTTAAGTGCATCTAAAATATTTGAGCCTTTGATTAGAATACCCTTTTTTGAAGCACCTCCGATACCTCCGAAATAACCGAGGGGAATACTTATAACCAAAGCACAGGGGCAAGAAATAACAAGGATCACTAATGCTCTATATATCCAAACGTTAAAAGTTTGATCGTGGTAAATCAGTGGCGGAATAACTGCAAGAAACAGGGCGCCAAATACTACTATGGGGGTATAGTAGCGTGCAAATGATGTTATAAATTTTTCAGTTTTTGCTTTTTTGCTGCTTGCGCTTTCAACTAATTCCAAAATTCTTGATATGGAGGATTCATTAAATCTTTTTGTTACCGCAATGGTTAACAGGCCGGATATATTTATCATACCAGCTAGTATAGTATCGTTAACTTTTACAGAACGAGGAACAGATTCACCGGTTAAGACAGCAGTATTGACAAATGAATTACCCTCAATTATTTTACCATCCAGAGGAATTTTCTCCCCCGGTTTTACAACAATTATTTGCCCGGGCACAACTTCAAAAGGTGATACTTTATTTACTTTACCATTCACTTTAAGATTTGCATAATCGGGTCTGATTTGGAGTAAAGCCTTAATTGATCTTCGAGATCTTTTTAAAGCTAAATCCTGAAATAATTCCCCAACAACATAAAACCACATAACGGCAACTGCTTCCGGCATTTGATGAATTGCAAAAGCACCAAGAGTTGCAATCGTCATTAAAAAATTCTCATCAAATAGCCTCCCCCTTAGTATATTTTTTATAGCACGGGAAAGCACCTTCCAACCGCTTAACAAGTATGCAATAATAAAAATCCCAAATTCAAGTATCCGAAAAGGAGTATTATGGATTTGATCTTCAAAAATAATCCCTATCATCAGAAGTATAAAAGTCGATATAATTTTGTAAATATTGAATCGATTTTCTTCCCAAACAGTAGAAAAAGGATTACTTTCCAGAGTATATTTAACCTTTCTTTGAGTATCTAATTCTATTAGCTCTATATCCGGTTCTAATTCCTTAATCGTCCTTTTTACGGCCAACATATCATCTGTATCTACAGTTAAGGAAGAGTTTGCGAAATTGACTGAAACAAACCTTACCTCATCTAATTTTTTAAGACCATCTTCAATTTTTTTTGCACATAAAGCGCAATCAATATTTTTAAGCTGATATTTTTTCATAATATATTTCAATATAATTGAAACTATTTTTTTTACTTCACTATTGAAATTAACCGTTTTCTTTCAAAGATAGTTAACATAAACCCTTCTTCCAATCCTGTTTGTATATTGGCAAATATAATATAGGACAAGCAAGACAACAGGGTAATTGCATTTGCCACACCTATGCTGCAACTATCTTGTAATTATTTACTTTTTCAAAGATAAATTAGGGTATGCCGTTATGCGCAGATTCCGTGATCAGTTTTAATGCAGAGTTCGCAATTTCAATGAAATACTTATTATTCCCCACCAATGTTACTCTGTACCCTTAATGTCTATATGGCAAATTGTCTTTTAGGACGTGCTGCCACAAAGTCACTAAGGGCACAAAGTTTAACAGAGGTTCAATAAGGGCTTAAAGCATCTTCACCTTCCCGCTACCGAAATGGTCAGCAAACTTTCTGGAGCAAAGCATAAGCGCTTTATCATAGTCAGATAGCGCGCCGCTATAGTCTTCTAAATTAGCTTTGGCATTACCTCTGTTGAAGTAAGCTTCGGCATCATTGGGGTTAAGAATAATTGCTTTATCATAAGCAGCCATACGGATTTGGGGCACTATTTTAGCACAAACAAGCAGCTTACTGATATTTTCATCCTCAGGGTTAAACGAAGTTATATTGTTATAATCAGCCAGTGAGGTTTGGAAGTTTAATTTGGAATTAACCAGCAAAGCATTTGTCTCTGCATCATAAGGGTTAAGCCAGAGAGATGTATAACAAGCAGCTACTGCACAAATATATTTCCCTGATGAAAATTTATCATTTGCACGGTTATAAAATTCTTTAGCATTTTTAATAATTTCACTTGCTTTATCATAGTCGGCCGAGGCATCATTAAAGCAGTTTACACCGCCTTTAGTTTCTTCAGGATTATTATCAGCTTCTTTATAAATAGGATTAAGACCAAATGTTTTTTCAAACGCAGCCGACACATCATTGCGTGCATTTAGAATAACTTTAATGTCCGCTCTATTGTTATATGCATTTGCATAGTTAGGATTAAGTACAATTGCTTTATTATAATCAGCAAGAGCATCTTCATAATTTTCTTTCTTTGCTCTAATAACGCCGCGATTGAAATAGAATTCAGCTAAATTCGGATTAAGTCCGATTGCTTTATCATAGTCAGCAAGCGCCGCTTCGTAATGTTCTTTTTTTGCCTGGATAACGCCACGGTTGAAATATACTTCCGCGATATTGGGATTAAGCTCAACCGCTTTATTATAGTCAGACATTGCACTATCATTATCATTTATACTAGCATAAACAATACCCCGGTTGAAATATACTTCGGCTAAAAGAGGCTGAAGTTCAATAGCTTTATCATAATCAGCTATTGCTCCAGGGTAATCATCTAAATTGTTTTTTACATTTCCCCGATTGTTATAAGCCGCTTCAAAGTCAGGATTAATTTTAATGGCTCTATCATAATCAACAATTGCACTTTGATAATCTGCCAAAATCGATTTAACATTACCGCGAAAGCAATAGACTTCAGGATAATAAGGATTTATTTTTAAGGCTTTGTTATAATCGGCTATTGCACCGCGGTAATCACCGAACCTGCATTTAGCAATACCTCGTTTAAAATAGTTCTCTTCCAAATCCGGATTAAGCTCAACAGCCTTATCATAATCAGCTATTGCACCATGATAATCTCCGAACCTGAATTTAACATTACCACGCCTGAAATAGGCTTCAGCAAAATTAGGATTAATTTCAATTGCTTTGTTATAATCAAATATTGCGGCACTATTAAAAAATGAATCAGATTTAGCGTTACCACTCTTAAAATAAGCCTCAGCAATATTGGGGTTAGGTTCAATTGTTTTATCGTCATCAGTTATTGCATCGCTATTATAAAACGCATTAGCTTTACTATTATCTATTTTGGAAGAGATTTCTGCAAAGCCAGTATCAGTTTCAACTGCATTTTCATAATCAATAATTTCTTCCTCATAATCTTCTAACAGTGAACTGACATTTCCTTGCCTGGAATATGCTTCAGCCAGTTCAATTACTCTATCATTATTAGCAATAGCGGCCTGGTAATCGCCAAATAAAGATTTAATACTATCCCGATTTAAATAGAGCTCTGCAAAATCAGGGTTATTCTCAATAGCTTTATCAGTAGAAGAGATTGCATTAATTAAATCTTCTATTTTAAATTTAACACTACCTCGTTTATTAAAGGATACGGCATAATCAGGATTAAGTTCAATTGCTTTACTATAGTCAGACATTGCGCTATTATAATCGCCGCTATTATATTTTGCATTCCCGCGATGATGGTAAGGGGCGGCATTAGCAGGATTAAGCTTTATTGCTTCATCATAATCAGATATTGCACCTATATAATCTTTTGCTTTATACTTTTCATTCCCTTTGTTGAAATAAGTTTCAGACTTTTGAATGTTAGAATAAAAAAGATTTCTGAGGAAAAACACTACTTTAGTTCGCATATGATTATTTCCTTTTGATAGTTAGTGTATAATTACAATATTGTTTTATTATTTAATAAGTTGTTATAATCTTAATTGTAAAAATCTGTTTCAGTGCGGATAAAAGAATAATTACTTAAATAAGCAATTATAGACGATAGTACCAGAACCTTTTGCATAATATTTCCTTGAAAATGATACAAAATAAAGTTCAGAGTAACAAAGTAACTTTAAGGGCAGAGCTAACGTAAAAAGAATATTCTAAAGTAAAATAATTCTAATGGAAATTATACAAATAAATTAATATTAACAAGCAATGCTTATACATTTTTGTAAATTTTTATAAAAATTTACTTTTTTATGTCATTTTTAAGAAAAATTAAATAAAATAGGGCGGTATAATCCTAAGCGACTGATCGATTATTGGCACAATCAGCCAAACATACTGAATTAACTACAACATTTTAGATTTGTTCTAACACCGCAGGTGCGGTATACGAATAGAATAATAGCTCAAAAGCGAAAAGAACACCTGAGGAGTTGAATATTTGGTTTTGTTTTTTAATTACCATAAACATTAATACATAACTGCCGATAATATAATAACTTGTAAAATAATTTTTTGGAACTGGAGAAAGGTCCTCATGAAATTAAAATACTATCTACTATACTTTAGCGTTTTTGTCATTTTGTCTCAAATACAAGGAAATGACTATATTTTCGCACAACTTACCGGAACAAAAACCATTAAAAAGTCCGGAGGTGACTATTCATCTTTTGCGACTGCAATAACGGACCTTAATACTTATGGAGTTGGTGCAGGCGGTGTAGTTTTCAATGTTGATGCCGGTTTTACCGAAACAGCTCCATCGGGCGGCCTAGTTTTAGGAAGTGCTACTTTAAATGCAAGCTTATCTGCAACCAATACTCTAACCTTTCAGAGAGTCGGTTTGCCTAAATTTCATAACCCATTAATTACTGCATTTACGGGAGGAATAAGCTATAGCACTGATGGTATTTTTAAAATTCAAGGTGCGGATTATGTTACAATAAATCAAATTGATCTACACGAAAACGCTGCTAATACTACTGCACCGGCTCTTATGGACTGGGGTTATGCAATAGTAAAATTAAGTGCAACAGACGGATGCCAAAATATTAATATTACAAATTGTACTGTTACACTTGCTAAATTAGATGCAGCTGGTGGTTATTCTACAGGTATTTATAGCGGAAATCATACTGCTGCGAGCACAACTCCTCTAACAATTACGGATGCAGCCGGAATAAATTCAAACATTAAAATCAATGGCTGCACTTTAACCGGGTGTTATTACCCAATTAGCATTAATGGCTTTACAACCTCATCAACTTTTTATGATACCGGTTTGGAAATAGGCACAACAACCGGTAATACCATAAAAGATTTTGGAGGTGGCGGGAATGGGGCTTACGGAATTGCAGTAAATGGGCAAAGTGCTCCAAAGATTGAAAATAATTCCGTGACCGGGGGAGCAAATACAACCAATACTGTTAATGGAATTTTTGTTCAAGGTTCCTGCAACGGAAATATTACCATCAATTCAAATACTGATTCAGTTTCAGGTTATACCAGTGGTTTTATTTATGCCATAGCCAATGAGGCAAGTCAATCTGCAACTGTTAATATTACAAATAACACAATAAAGTGTAATTTTTCTAATGCAACGACTGGAACTTTTAGAGGTATCTATAACGCAAATTCACCCGCAGGGACCACTGTTAATATCACCGGCAATACTATACAAAATATAAAATACGGCACCCTTTCAGGAACAGGTTCCGGGGGAGTACAGGCAATTGTTTTTTGGGGTAACAGCTTAGGAGATGCAAATATTAGCAATAATATTATAACAAATAACGCAATGTTGGGGCAAGATAACGGCACATTTTATGGTATTTTTATTCAGTCTGGTGGTGCCATAACAGTAAATAGTAATCAAATTTTTAACAATTCAATTAGTGGTGCCGGAAATCTTGGAACTTTTTATGGCATATATACCTCCAGCAGCAATGGCAATATAACTTATAATGGGAATTCTATTTATACTAATCAAATCTATCGTAATGCTCAAAAAACAAAGTCATCAGGAACAGGTAACATTTATGGTTTTTATGTGCAATTTTCTAACGGGAGCAAGACCTTTTCAAACAATATAATTTATGGACTTGCCTCTGGTTACACCGGTTCGACTTATGGCATCTACTCTTATGATGCTAATGGTTACGGCACTAATATAACCGCTGTTGGAAACAATATTTATGATTTAAGTTCAAGTACAGGTCTGGTTTATGGAATATATATCGGCAGTGTATCTGCTTCAACTAATAATAAGAATATATATAATAATTTCATTTCGGATTTAAAAACTACCGGGACCAATAATATTAATGCGATAAATGGTCTTTATTTAGTTCCTGCAGCTAATAATACTGTAAACTGTTTCTTTAATACAGTTTATCTCAATGCCACTTCAGCAGGAACAGATTTTGGCTCCAGCGGGATATTTGTTGATGCAACATCGGGTAGTGTGGATTTAAGAAATAACATTATTGTCAATAAATCTACTGCTAAAGGTGCAGGCTTTACTGCTGCATACAGAAGAGGTGGTACAGATTTAACCAACTATGCTTCCACATCTAACAATAATCTATTCTACGCAGGCACCCCAAGCGCAGCCAACCTTATATTTTATGACGGAACTAACAGCGACCAGACATTAGCTGCTTTCCAATCAAGAATGGCAACCAGGGATGCAAATTCTGTTACAGAAGATGTACCATTTGTAAACATTTCAAATGCACCTTATGATTTGCACATAAATACCGGAATCTCTACAGTAGTCAAAAGTGGAGGTATTGCCGTTACTTCCCCGTTTGCAGTAACAACAGATTATGATGGTGATACAAGAATGGATCCTCCTGATATTGGAGCTGACGAATTTTATGTACCTACCGCACAGGCAACTGATGTAATTCTAACTCAAATTGATAATAACATCAAGATTGACTGGACAAACGGAAGTGGGTCTAATAGAGCTGTATTTATAAGCCAAACAGCTTCAGGCTCCCCTGTTCCGGTGAACGGTCCTTCATATACAGCTAATAAAGTTTATGGCGCCGGCACTCAGATTGGTTCATCAGGATGGTATTGCGTTTACAATGGTTCCGACAGCACAGTAACTGTTTCAAATATATCTGTTGCAACCTATAGAGTAATGGTATGTGAATACAATGGAACAGGAAGCGGCAGCAGTTATAATGTAAACACGGCAACCAATAACCCGCAAAATATTACTATTACTACTATTAAAAACAATTGCTTGTCATTTGACGGGAAAGACGATTATGTATCCATTCCGGCAAATACAACTTGGTCATTTACAGATTTTACAGTTGAATGGTGGCAGTGTGAAATTGATACTAATCTGTATCCAAGAATCTTTTCTTTAGATGGAAATATTTTTGGTGTAAGTATTGAAAAGGGCAATGAATTTTATTGTTGGATAAATAATAAAAATAGCGGTATTATTACAATTAACTCTTACAAAAACCAGTGGGTTCATTTTGCTATTACCCGTTCAGATACAACTGCCAAAATATATAGGAATGGAATACAAATCGGTACTTTTGGGAATGGAGATTCTATTTCTTCAACTAAACCTTTGTTATTAGGAAAAAAGGCATCGTCATCTGAATTCTTTGGCGGGAATTTGGATGAGATTCGTTTTTGGAGTGTTGCCCGTAGTCAAGTAGAAATACAAGCAAATATGAACAATTCGCTTACAGGAAGTGAAACCGGTTTAGTTGCATATTATAAATTAGACCAAGGGACGGCAGGAGGTTCAAATCCTACCGTTACAACATTAAATGATGCTACTGACAACGGTCATAATGGAACTTTAACTAATTTCGCTTTAACAGGAAGTACTTCTAATTGGGTACCATATATGTTTATTTTCGGTGATGGAACCCAAACTAATCCTTATTTAATTGCTAATTTGGATCACCTTTTATGGATTTCTGAAAATAGTGCCAGATGGAGTTCTTATTACAAGCAGACTGATAATATTGATGCTTCAAGCACATCAACATGGAATGGCGGCGCTGGCTGGTTACCGATTGGAAACAGCACTACTCAATTCACGGGTAATTATGATGGTAATGGAAAAACTATTTCCGGTTTGTATATCAACCGAGGAGGCAATTATGTTGGTCTATTTGGTTATACTGAGACGCCTTGTAGTATCACAAGCCTTGGTATAGTGAATGTTAATATTATTGGTAGTGCAGCATACCTTGGTGCCTTGGTTGGA
>Ga0183100_1001625_pt1 | contig 10883 bp, 10 predicted proteins | sample Biomet2_FD_127789 | JGI IMG/M metagenome (GOLD analysis project Ga0183100, IMG submission 127789) | Microbial communities from bioreactor (seeded with anoxic lake sediment) at LBNL, California, USA - Biofuel metagenome 2 | ecosystem: Engineered > Bioreactor > Anaerobic > Unclassified ...
TCCTGCCGCAAAAATAAGTGAACAGGTTACTAAGCCATAAACATGACCAAACCCTTCGCCCATACCGGCAAAAAAGTCTTTGCAAATATCTTTAGGTGTAGACTCTTTTCTGGTAACAATAAACGCAACAATTGCACCAATAATCATAGCGTGCGAAATTTCAAGTTTAGCCATGCCCGGTAAATAGCCTGTTTTAGCTAATAGTAAAAGGGCGATAGGAACTATAGGTACTATAGCCTTAAGTAAGTCCACTTTGAAATCTGCTTTAGTATCATCAGCATCAGCAATGTAGCCTTTATGCTCTTTTTTCATAACGGCAATAATACAAAGAATTACCGCTACCACTATAGATACTACTAGTACAGGTAGTGCGGAATAAGTAACAAATTCCATAGGAGTATGCTTAGATACTTCTGAGGCTATTACAACCTGATGATACCCCGGATTAACAAGGGGCGAGCCAAATGTCCCTAGAAAAACCGCAGATGCGGCCATAGCCGGATGTACTCCCATACGCATAAGAAGAGGTATCAAAATAGCTCCTACAGCGGCAGAACAGCCTGAAGAACTTGTAATAGATATATTTATAAAGGCGGTAATCAAGACTGCTCCAGGTATAATCAAATAGCCAAAACTATGCAGGTATTTTGCTAAAAAATGTACAAGATGCCTATCACATTTAGTGTATTTCATAACATAGGCAAAACCCATAGAAGCTACAATTGGTTCTATTACTTTTGCATTACTCATGGCCTTACTAAATCCTACAAGAGCTGCCATGGGATTTAATGCAATACAAGAAAGAATTACCCCTGCTGAAAAAAGCACTAACCTGGATTCATATCTTTTGGCAAGGCAATAGATAGTCCCAATTATAACTATAATTCCTAAAATCATACTAATACTCACATTACCATCTCCTTATCATAATAAAAATAGACCTACACTCGTTTTTCAATACTAGATAAACTATCCTCGCCTCTTTTCACAAGCATAAATATACGCCAGCTTATTCATTTTTGGATTTTATGATATAATTACAATCAATTGAGGTGTGCTATGAATAATAATGATTTATTATTTCTAAAAATATTAGCTGATGAGCATAATCTAACCAAAACAGCAAAAAAACTTTTTATTTCTCAACCGGCCATAACGGACAAAATAAAAAAATTAGAAAAAGAATTTGGAGCAAAGCTTATTGTGCGTAAACCCCGTGGCATCGAATTTACCCCTGAAGGTGATATATTAGTTCAATACGCAATACGTGCACTAATGGAATTTGAAAAAACCAAAGACCTAATAACAAATATGCATACAGACGAATTGCACGGTTCACTACATATAAGCTGCTCTAATGTTTTTGCCAAATACCACCTGCCAAAACTACTGTCCGATTTTCAAAAACTCTACCCCAAAGTTGAAATAACTTTCAAAAGCGGCTTCAGCACAAACCTTTACCGGGACTTCCTACGTGGGGAAAGCCAGTTAGCAATTCTTAGAGGTGACCATCTATGGAGCCAGGAAAAAAAGTTGCTATTACAAGAACCCTTATGTATCTTCAGCGCCTTTCCACTTGATCTTGATAATTTACCAGAAGTACCTTATATACATTACAGCACTGACCCCAACTTACAGATACTTTTGGATGAATGGTGGGGAAATAACTATCAAAAAAGACCTCATATAGTAACTGATATTGACTCCATGGATACCGGTATGAAATTAGTGCAAAACGGTCTCGGTTATACGATCTTGTCCGAAAGCTGTGGCAGCGATACGCCAGGGCTCTACAAATATCCACTCAAATTACTTAATAAAGAGATTATCTATCGAAAAACTTGGCTCTACTACAGAAATGACTGTAATTCTTCTCGCATTGTTAAAACCTTTATTTATTTCATTCTTAAAAAATATAGACCCATTCCCTTATAATTATGAGTTATCTGAAAACATCTAAACAAAGTGTACTTGATATGCGATATTTGCACAAATACGTATTTTGCCCAGTTAGGCATAAGTTTTTACTTATATATAAATAGCGACATAAATTTAATGAACCTAAAAGTGCCTTTCAGAATTTTCGAAAGGCACTTTTTCTTTGTAAAACTTTAAACTAAAATTGCTAAATTTTATTTGCCTTACAAATATTAATAACTTTTAGACATTCATTAAACCTTTAAGTGATTTACATAAATTTTGCGAAAAGTTATCTTACTAGTGGTCCAGCAATAAAAATTTACCAACATAAAACCATTAGCAAATTCATTCCTATTAGAAATAGAAAAAGTGCGCAAATCCACAATACCTGGATTTACGCACTAAGCAACTCAGTTAACTATAGCAAGTATTTTATTTCATTTAGGTTGAAATTTCAATACCATCCTGCAACAATATTTCAACACGTAGCACCAAAGCGGCAAAGTTCGCATTTAACTTTTTAATATCTCCAACTGTTGCAGAATCCACATGCATTCCTACTGATACTAAAACCGTTGTATTAAATTTGCTTGCTAAATGCAGAGCTGCGTCTCTAGCCAACAAATCTTCTTTATGTCCTGAAACACAAAGAATTGATGCCGTAGCAGAAATATGTTCGTGCTTATTTATACTTGGCCTAGGCGTTGCTAATGCAACCGCGCCAATATGAGGAACTGATCCGCCGGAAATATTAACTGCTATATCAGTACCGCAAGAAATAATCTTAGCTTCTAAAATATATGGGATCGCCCCTTCCAATATTTCTTTTACCATGGCTGTTACTCCTTACCTTCCCAAGCGATAAATTTTTGATAGTCAATATCAAATTGCATCAATATTTTTCCGATAATGTGATCTATTTGTTTTTCAACCGAACTCGCTCCATTGTAAAATGTAAGCACAGGTGGAACAATAATGCAGCCACTATTTGATGCCTTGCTTATATTTTCTAAATGAATACAACTCATAGGCATTTCCCGGGGTACTATAACTACTTTGCGGCCTTCTTTAATACAAACATCGGCTACTCTAAGCAACAAGTTTGTAGCAAAACCATAAGCTATTCCGCTAACTGTTTTCATACTGCAAGGTATTATAATCATGCCATCCGTTTTAAATGATCCACTGGAGATACTCGCTGCCATATTCTTATTACTATGATTGTAATCAGCTAGAGCGATAACGTCCTTAAGTGCAATATCCGTTTCACACTCAAAATTTTTAATAGCACCTTCCGTAACTATAAGATGTACTTCCAAATCAGGTATTTGTTTTAAAACTTTTAACATGTAATAGCCCATAATAACTCCACTTGCCCCGGATATTCCTACTATTAGACGCATACTATTTTCCTTTCTGCTGCAAATATTTACTTACCACAGCCCTATTACTTTCCACCACGGAAGTTCAATTAGCAATGTGATTATAAACAATACTAGTGTGAATGGTACACCAAATTTAATTGTTTCTTTTTCCGAATAAAGACCATTTTCTTCTCCACATCCAACCAGTATGGCAAGATTATGAAAAGGCAGAATAAAATGTGCATTAATAGCGGTATACGCAATCATAACCGGAATAATGGTGCTAATCCCCATAGAACTTGTGAACGCCAGCATAGCAGGGATAACAATACCCATAACGGCAATAACACTGCCAAAACACATGTGAATCCCGATAGCTACTACAGTAATAAACGCCCCTAATGTAAACATGTTAGTAGGAACTGTGCTGGGCAGAACAGTTTGAGCAATCCAAGCGTTCATGCCGGTTGCAGCACCTACTCTACCGATAGCCACCGCAGCTGTTAAAAATATTAGTGTCTGCACAGGCACACCACTCCAGCTTTTAGGATTAAGGACTCCGCCTATTTTGGGCATAGCCATCATCATAGCAATAAATAGTGTTACCCAGCCGGTATCAATTCCATGTATAGTATCTGTCATCCATAAAATTATAGCTAAAATAATCCAAAAAGCTGCACGTTTTTCAATACCGCTCATAGGCCCCATAGCTTTAAGTTTTTCTATAATTTCCGTTTTATCTATACTAACCTCTTTTGTAGGTTTAAACATTAATATAAGCATAAACATAGTAATAATACTAGTAATAATCATCGGCAAACCCATAACTGAAAACCACTTCATCCACCCCATAGGTTCCGGAGCGCAGCTAATAGCAGCCAGAGGATTAATAGATGCGTCACCAGTTAAGAAAATCATCGAAACAGGAATTGAAGCTACGAAAACTGCAAACCCAATTTTCACTGCATCTTCATGAGGTATATTGGCACTTTTAATAACAACGGCCATAACCGACATAATAAGAAAAGCTCGTGGCCACGGATGAGGTATTAAAAGGCTCAAAATAAAAGTCAGCACAAAAATACCTATGATAATACTTTTGAAAGAAGAAACAAATTTTATTATATACTTATATGCTATCCGCTCTCCTAACCCAGAATCCTTCACCGCTACGGCAATTAAGAAGGCTCCAACAATCAACCACATCATAGATGTCGTCCATGTAGAGAAAATTAATTCTGTTTTTGCAACTTTAAACACAGATAACAAAAATAGATAAAGACCGGAAACATAGCCTGGCTGTGCGATACCAAACCCCCAAAAAAGCACTGTCATCATAGAAAAAGCAAGGCAAAGATGCCCGGCATGTGATAAACCCGGAATATTTACAAAGAAAATAGCTAAACAAACTAGAATCCCGACTACTAGCCCGATAATTGGTTTGTTCTTTCCCATTAAAAATCCTCCTAATCAAATAAATAATTATCTAAATATTGCCCCAGATAAACTGGGGCAGGTATAATTTCTTGATTTATTCTCCATCAAAATCAGGCAAGAATTTCTTTACATCGACATCCATAAAACCTGCACGATGAAAACGAGCTTTTTCACTGAAAGGAATAGTTGCATCGTAAATAACTTTACAAGCAATTCCATGATCACGAATACTCCAACTACAAGTTTTATCGCTAGAAGGATCTAATGGATGGCAACGTACTCCCGGAATCATAATAATATCTACATCTGCTTGCATCCTAGTAGTCATAGCCCATAGAACATCATTAGTATCAAAAATATCTACATCTTCATCCACTAAAATGACAGCCTTTAATTCAGAAAAAGCCGAAAAAGCAAGCAGTGCGGCCTGGCGTTGACGCCCTTCATCACTTGGTACGTTTTTCTTGAATTGAATAACTGCGCAATATTTTCCGCCTCCGCTAGGATGAGCATATACATTCTGTACACGGCCGGGCATTGCACGTTCAATCATATCTAGAATACTTGCTTCAGTCGGAATACCTGCCATATTAACATGCTCTTCTGATGGTCCAATACAAGTTTGCATGATAGGGTGAATTCTAGTAGTAACGGCTTTTACTTTTATAACCGGTACCGCTGGAACTGCAGGTCCTGTGTAGCCCGGGAATTCAGGCATTGCCTTACCTGTATTAGTATTTTGGTCTTCACGTACGGTGTAATTAGGAATCAATTCACCCTCAATAACATATTCAGCATTGGCAATGCAATTTTCAGGAATAGTCAAACAAGGTACTAATTCAACCGCTTTTCCACGGATAGCACCAGCAATAGACAGTTCATTAAAGCCAATGGGCGTGGTTGGCGGTTCAAAACAAGATGCAATTTCGATGGCAGGGTCAACCCCAATACTAATAGAAATAGGCAGCGGTTTGCCCAGTGCCTCCGCTCTTTCACGGAAAGCCCCCAAATGGCGAGCACCAGGTGTAAAGAACATAGATATTTCATCTTTACCTTGTATGCACAAACGATGAATAGTTACATCACTTTCACCTGTTTCAACATCAGAAGCATAACACATACCCATCGTTATATAGGGTCCGGCATCTTCAGGTGTATTAGTTGGAGCAGGTACCAATTTACGAAGGTCAAAACCTTCTTCAGTAGCTAGATGGACAACTTCTTGACATTTTGCTTTCTCTTTACCCACAACAACTGGTTGAATCGGATTTTTCACTGCATCTCTGAGGAAAAATCCTAATCTTTTGTAATCAGTACCCAATAGGTACCCCACTCGTTTGCGACTAGCCAAAGTGCCAATAACAACCTTTGCATCTGGATAACCCTTAATCTTATTAAAAGTCATTGCTGGGCCAATTCTAGTAGGACGTGCTACCGTTCCACCGCTACCTACATGACGGTATACCCCTGCCAATTCTGCCGATGGATCCACCTCAACATCAGTTTCCACCATTTCTCCCGGGATAGATTTCATTAACTCTATTGCTGACCTAAAATCAAAAACTTCTTTTGCCATAAAAAAACCTCCTGACTGTTTATATTCACCTACGTGTTGTATGGTAATATGTATAATGATTATACAGTCAAGAGTTTTTTTATTGTTTTCTTACAGGAGCTTGCAACATACAAAAATCTACACCATTTTTTCGATTGTAAAAAGTTGTGTCTAACAAGCAGGCATCTATAATATCACCGCATAGTTCATACCCATTATCGCAAATCCACTTCATTAATTCTTCAAGATATGCCACGTCATATGGCATCCCATATTTATACATACAAGCATAATCCCCAGAAGGTATTTGAATAACTCCGCTAATTTCGCATAATTCTTGTCGTGGTAAAAAGATACAAGAACCTGCACCTTCGAAGCAATCTTTCCCCTTAATAGCCTTTAGCCTAATGATAGACCCTATACCAGCTGATGCTATCATTTCTGCAGCAAAAAGTTTCTGCCACAAACTCATTAATGTTACATGCAAATTTTCTTTATTAATTGGTTGAATCCATTTCGTAAAAAGAGCTTGCCGCGAATGCATGGAACGAATAAAGGGTTCATGCATTTGCGTCTCTTCGCCATCAATAGCTTCTTCATATATTTCAACCCGCTGATTTAAATATTCGCGAACTTTTACAAGTTTGGCAATTTGTGAATTAATAACTTGTTTTTGCTGATGTAATAGCTGTATTTCTTTAGACGGACACCGTTCTTGAAAATGAGTAACTATAGCATCTAACCCAACGCCCATGCTTCGCAAAAAACAAATTTCCCTCAAATATGGTATTTGATGTTTACTGTAAAAGCGATAGCCTTTTTCATTAGTTTTCCTTGGTTTAAATAACCCAATGTTGTCGTAGTGAATTAAAGATTGCCTGGATAGTCCATGCAATTTAGCCATCTCGCTAACAGAAATATAAGTATCATCCATATAGATTACCTCCTTGCAAAATTATCATTTAATCTATTATAACTTATTATTTAAGTGTACAACGGTTATACACTTTGAAAAAAAAATACATTTTTTTAATATTAACACGCATAAAAATAACCCCTTCTTATATTTTTACGAAGGGATCCTAATTTGATTTGGACTTATAACATAAGTTAAACTTTTTTAATAATTCTACTATTTACTCTTTCCTTATTGCTGTTTTGGGGTTATTTTACCCATTGTTGTTATTTGCCTTCAACGCTTGAATGTCCACTTCTACGCTATTTTTGCTTGCAATAGCACCTATTTCATCTTCTAAAAAAGTCCTTGTTTCATGTGGAATAATAAGCATATACTCTTCCTTTACGCCTGTACCGAGTCTTTATACGCTACAATCCGATTCCTGCCATTATTTTTAGCTTCATACAATGCTGAGTCGGCAGCTTTTTTAAACCAGTCCAAATCAGCATATGGATTCATACAGACCAACCCGCAGCTTAAGGTAACTCTTCTTTTATCTATGCCTCTTAAAGTGGCAGCTTCTATTCTATTGCGCATACCATCGCACATTGAATAGGCTTCCTCTACTGTGCAGTCCTTGAATAAAACTGCAAATTCATCTCCGCCAATCCGGAACGCATAAATATTTTCAGTTTGAATTTCTTTTAAAATTTCTGAGAAATAAAGTAATACCCTATCCCCCACAACATGCCCATAGAAATCATTTACATATTTAAAATTGTCTAAATCAATTACCGCCAGTAACAGATATTTATTGGTACTTCTGCATTCCTCCATGACTTTCGGCAAGTAATCATCGAAGGTTTTTTTGTTATATAAACCGGTAAAAGGTTCCAACTTTAGTCTTTCTTGCATATAGCGCTGCCGACTATCGAAATCCGTTATTGCCGCTAAATTATCATGGCCGCATTTAATCAGAATCTTTGCCAATAAATAGGCACATAGGAACATAAAAAAAGCAACAAATATCTGCATAAGCATACTGCTGCCTAAATTCCCTGTAAAATATATTTTGACACCTAACAACATTACAGCAATACTACTCAGCCAAAACATCCAACGAGTTATTTTCACATTAGAAAAAATGGTGGAAACAAAAATAGGCAAAATGAAAGAGCCCAGCAAGACCTTGGCAATATCATGGGTCCAGACAAGGTAGAAAGAAAAAATAATGAACAGAGAAAGAGACAAGTATTCTTTCGCAATAAGAGAAAAACGCGAGGAACTAACAAACAAATCTACCAAAGAAGTCAAAACTAACAAGCCTATGGCAGGTAGTATAATATAATTTTGCAAATAGATATCCCGAGGAACTGCAAGCACACTTCGTGCCAAAAAATACCATATTATATGTGCCAAGATTATAAGGGCAGTTGTAAAATAGCCGATTTTTACAATATAGTGGCACCATTTGATTGGGTCTATATATTTTGTGCCGCTATCACGCTCAGCATCTTTGTGCATAAACGCCCCTTCTTTCACAGACATTTAAAATTGCTTGTTTCATTTCAGACCATTTTAATGTTGCGGCTTTCAACCTTATAAAGTCCATCAAGTGTTTAGCCCTATCATTTAAAAATATATACAAATTTTTATTTCAGTATATACGGCATTCCGAATAAAAGCAACATATACAACCACTAGTCACAATTATAGGATATTCAGGGAAAACCTTGGACAATTCTTACATTTATGCTAGAATCCTTATTATGGTCTATATCAATTAACTAGAAGCACCCTAAATTTATGTAAAATATGTAAAGAGTTCTAGTTATTGACAATATTGAATCCTAAAAACAAATGTAAGCAAATTTATGGAATAAAAGGTGTTATAAATATGTCATTAAAACAAAGCCTGCGGGAACTTAACTGGAAAAGAAATTTTGCTGAAAAAAGATTGAAATTACGTATTAAATTTTTACTTTTTTATTTAATTAAACTTTTTCTTCCCTACAAAACTAACTGCTATGACTTGTCAAAAGTAAAAAAAATCTTAATTATACGAAACGACCATATTGGCGATATGGTTGTAACAACAGGCTTGATCCGTAACTTAGCTAAATCCGGCTATCAATTATATGTTGTATCAACTAAACATGCTCTTGATATAGTTAATTTTAACCCTTACGTTACAGGTACCATTATTTATGACGATTCCACTTGTTTAAACTGGTTAAAATCTATAGCCCGCATTCGAAAAGAAAGCTTTGACGCAGCGATAGAAATGAAATTCATTAGAATGTTTGATATAAAAAATATGATTTTTTGTTCATATGTTAAAACACCAATATTAATCGGTTTTAATAAAAGCAATATACAATCTTTTAATCTTTCTATATGCAACTACCCCTATGCCAAGCATGTGACAGAACAATTAAAACAAATATTGAAAATATTTAACATTACATACGATGACATGCACTACGAATTACCTGTAAGTGAAAATATAAAAAACAAGGCAGACTTATTTTTAAAAAAAATCACTAACGATAATAAAAAAGTTGCTGTTCTCAATCCTTTCGGGAGCTCAGCAGCAAGATTACTTTCCAATAAACAAGTGCATATTATTTGTAACCTGCTTAGTGCTAAATATAAAATAATAGTAATCGGCGAAAAGAATAGAATCAACTCGCTTATTCTTCCTGACAGTGTATCTATTTTTAATTCACCAAATATACTTGATGTAGTTCCAATTATTGAATTCGCAGATTTAGTTATCAGTGTTGATACATCTATTGTTCATATTGCAACCTGTTTTAATAAGAATACTATTGCTTTTTATGCGGATAGTGATCCTAACCAACCACTGGATGATAAGAAATCTGTTTACCACTATAACTTTTCTATTTTCAAAGCTAACGTAGAAGATTACTTCAACAACAAAGAATATCTTAAAACCCATTCCCCCAATAAGTTGCTACCAATAACCCATGATATTTGGGCACCAAATAACAAAAATGCTAAACAGCTTTTGTTTGATGATGGGAATATGTCAAATGTAGACAATCAGATATTTGAAACCAAACTAATAAATGCTTTAGAAACTATCGACTAATATGCAATGCTGTCTTATAAAAATCAGTGTTTCGAAATCTCGCTTGTCTGCTATTTTTATATTAACATGATTTGCACTTGCTGCTCTTGCGTTGTCAATTCCTATAGTTCCCATAGCTGTTTGCGCTAACTAATCGTCATTTAAACAAAATCAAGGCCACTTCCGATTTTTGCGGAAGTGACCTTGATTTTATTTATAAAAGCGACAGTAGTTTAACCAACAAATCATTACTTTTCTTATCTTTTTACTACCTCAGCACCTTGTTCTGTGAAGTTAATTACGGCATTAGGAGGTAATTCTACTTCCACCCCTTCATTCTTCCATTTCAAAATATTTTTTGCTGTACAACTCGTTACTTCTCCATTTTGCGTCAAGTTGACTACACTTTTTGCCTTAAATTCTACAAATCCGGCATTTTCCATATTTATAGTATTATTCTTCCAACCAACAGGGCGCAACTTAGTATCTTCTGACAAGGTACCTGTTTTTACTGCACCATTGTCATAAAAAGTAAGCAGAGAATCACTTTTAAAGTCTACGAAGCCGTATTGCCTTTCGCCTATACCTATTGTTGTCTTGTCAACAATAGTTCCG
>Ga0183100_1001626_pt1 | contig 10882 bp, 16 predicted proteins | sample Biomet2_FD_127789 | JGI IMG/M metagenome (GOLD analysis project Ga0183100, IMG submission 127789) | Microbial communities from bioreactor (seeded with anoxic lake sediment) at LBNL, California, USA - Biofuel metagenome 2 | ecosystem: Engineered > Bioreactor > Anaerobic > Unclassified ...
TCGCCCGGGATGGCCTGATCCTGGAGAACTTTACCTGCGGCATCGACGTGGACGCGCAGCAGGCGTGGATGGAGGAACAGGGAACCTCGACCGTGGACATGAGCGAGCAGGAGATCAAAGAGGCGGGTACCGGGACCCACGTATTCCTGACGGTGTCCATCCACCCAGTGGACGCCATTGAGGACGTCAGCGTGGAAATCACGCTGTAAAGGAGGACAATTATGGACGGTTACAGAGTTATCAACGGCACGCACGGTGCCGTATGGGAAGACGGGAACACGCTGGCGGAGGTCAGTGCCTTCCAGGTGAAGGTTGCCAAAAACAAGAGTTCCCTCAATTTCTGCGGCCAGATGGCGGAGGACAGCAAGGTCACCGGAATCAAGATCACCGGCTCCATCACGATCCACAAGATTTACACCCGGGGCAGCGACGACGTGGAGCAGGTACAGGCGGGCCACGACCTGCGCAAGACTCTGGTGGGCGCGCTGAAGGACCCCGACGCATACGGCGCGGAGCGGATCGCCGTGTACGGTGTGAGCTACGACGAGGTGACGGTGATGGACTGGGCCGCTGCCAAGGAGGGCAGCATCACAATTCCCTATACCGCCACGCGGGTGGAATATCTGGATAAGATCGAGGTGCAATGATGGATGAAAAAATGAAAGACGTCAGCGTGCTGGAGTTGCTGCTGAAGCCGGAGCTGCCGGACGTGCGGAAGGTGCTGCCGGAAAAGCAGGTCGAGGTGCCGAGGCTCAGTGAGTTTGCCGGAGAGCCGGTGGTCTTCACGCTGCGGGGATTGAGTTACGATCAGGTACGGATGGTGCAGGAAAAGCCCAGAGGAGACCAGGCGGCCTTTGGTGTGCTGTACGGCTGCGTCAGCCCCAAATGGGGCGATGGGGCACTGTTGGACAAGGACCGAGGCATTGCAACCCCCATCGACGCCATCAAGGCACGGCTGATTTCCGGAGAGATCGATGAGCTGTACATGGAAATTCAGCAGCTTTCCGGATACCTGCGCAGAACGATTTCCGACGTAAAAAACGGCTAGAGGCGGGGAGCGACCCGGAGCTGTCATTATTATTCTACCTGTTCCGCGACCACCATTGGCCTAAATCGGAGTTGCAGGCCCTGTGGGAGTCGCGGGACGGGTGGCAGGAGATCATCCGGGAGTTCGCCGCCTTTGAGTGCGAACAGCGAAACAGAGGATAAAAAAATCGCCCTCCCGGCGGGGAGGGCGGCATATTTCATCAAGTGAGCAGAGAGAGCATGTACAGCAGCGCAGGGACAATGGCAGCGGCAATGAGCAGGATGCTGTTGCGAAAGTGATCTTTTTCCGTTTGGCTCATATCGGCGTATCTGCAGCCGCCCCTCATGAAAGGAACCGAAAATAAAGAGCAGATACCATAGCCGCCGGCAAAGATGCAGGCCAACGCGATTACAAAAATCAAAATGACGTATCCCATGGTACAACTCCTTTCTGCTTATCATTTATGACACCAACGTAGCACAAAACCATTCAGCCGTCAAGGGGGGAAAAAATCAGTATGGCGGAGACATCCATTGTATTTAAGGCGCACGAGAATATCAGCCAAACTATGCGAACGATAGCTTCCAGCGGAAAAGGGCTGAGCAAAGAGTTTGAAGAGCTGGAACGGAGAGGCAGGGCGCTGGAATCCGGGAATGCGCAATTGCAGAAAAAATTAGGCTCGCTCAATAAGGAAATGATCACGGCCCGGAATACCATGAAAGAGGCCGAGAGAGCTTTTAAGAAAACCGGAGATGCAACGGACGGCCTTAAATTTTCCAAGGCGGTGGAGGAATACGAGCGTCTGACATCCGCTATTAAAGAGACAAAAGACACTTCCGGAATCATGGTGAAATCCATGAAGAGCAATACCGACGAAATGCGCAAGATCTTCGACGAAACCGGGCGGATGGAAGCGAATGCCGGAAACGGCGGATTACTTTCAAAGCTTTTTAGCAGCGATTTGGGAGCCGGATTGGCGCGGTCCGGAATTTTCCGAGATCTGGGCAACAGTATTTCAGGTATGGCCGGTACGCTGATCGAAAGTGCGGTGGGCCAGCCTGTGGCTACTGCCTTGAGCGAAACGCTGTCTGGTGCTGTGTCCGGCGCGGCGGCCGGAGCAATTGCCGGAGTTCCCGGTATGGTTGCCGGAGGCGTTATCGGAACGGTGTCTGGTGCGCTTAACGCGAGCAACCAGATCTATCAGCAGCAGGACGACGCCTTTAAGGATTACTACAAAAACCTGTATGAGACAGAAGAATCCGGGACGGCGGAAACACTCGGCTCCGGGACTACGATTGCCGGAAGTCGGGAGCAGACGCAGATGGCGTTTGCCCAGCGCTTTGGTTCCGATGAAGCGGCCACGGCGTATCTGGACAAGACACGGGAGCTGGCCAAGGACACCAACTACACCTTTGACGAGATCACCGGATATTCCAAAAAACTGTTGAACAGTTACGACTCGGACGGAGTGTTCGGCGTACTGAAGACGCTGAGCGATGCCAGCGCGGGGCTGGATCTGACCAGCAGCGATGTGGATACATTTATCTCCGGACTTTCCCGAATGCGAACCACCGGCAAGGCCACGCAAGAATATCTGAACTATTTTTCGGAACGGGGTGTTGATGTCTATCAGGCGCTGAGCGACGCCACCGGTGCGGACAGAAGCAAAATCGCGGATATGATCACTGGCGGAAAGATTTCCGGGGAAGGGGCCGCGCAGGCGATTCTGAACTATATTAACCAGAATTACGGCGGGTTGAGCGACAAGCTGGCGGGAACCTATGATGCAATGGTGGATAATCTGGGCGATGTGATGGACGAGATCAAGGCCGCCGGGGGCATGGGCTATACCGAGGAGCGGAAAAGCTCCGTGGACGCAGATCTGAGCGCCTACGGCGGGGCGCTGGGAGACAAACTGGCGGAGCTGAGCACCGTGGGCGGAAAAGTACAGGCCTATGGCGAAAACATGAAGGATCAGTACCAGCGGGAGGCGCTGAGCGCCGTTTTGCTGGGGCAGAAGACCTCCGCCTTCACACCGGAGGACGCGGAAAAGCTGGAGAGCCTGAGATCACAGTATCAGGAAGCGGAGGATGCCTGGAACGGCGGCAGCATGGAGGCTGGGCAGAAGATGACCGATCTGAAGGAGGAGGCTGAGTCGTTAGCCACAGCGGCCTTTGAATCCAGCGATTGGTCAGAAAAGCTGCACGATGCGGAACTGGATCAGATCAACGCCACGCGGGAGCTGACCACAGGGCTTTCGGCAGCCACTAACGCACTGGAGGTCAGTAACGCTTTTACAAAAGGCGGAAAAGGCGACGGAATAGTATACAGTTTTACAAATCCAGACGCAGACGCTATGAACGAAAATTCCGGACCGGGGAAGCACGAGGTATGGAAACATGGGGTAAACGGCTCCAACGCCTTCGGGCTGCGGAGAGTGCCGGAAACGGGCCTATATCTGCTGCACCAGGACGAGACCGTGAAGACGGCGGCGGAGAGCCGCGCGGGAAGCGGAGACGCGAGGCAGATATTGATTTCGGGAAATGAGTTCAACGTCCGGCAGGAGAGCGACGTTCCCGCCATCGCTGCCGAGATACTGCGGCAGGTGGACTTGGCCGAAATACGGTCGGGTTAAGGAGGGCATATGCAATTCTTTTTTCGCAGCGTGAAGACCGATAAGCAGCTGGCCATGCCCGTGACGCCCGCTGAGTTCGCCGTGGAGTTCGGGCGGAACATCACGGTGCTGGACATGGCCCAGACCGGCGAGGCGGCGTTTCCGGGCCTCTCCGCTCTATTTGATGAGCAGCTGGAATTTCTTCTCCCGTCCGAATCCCGGAACTACACCCTGGGCGATTACAGCGGCGATCCTTACGCCCTGGTGAAGACGCTGGTGGGCTGGTCGGAGGCGGGCGAGGTGCTGCGGCTGATCATCACCGACACGCCGGTAAACGTGCCCGTGCTGCTGGGGCCGGTGCGCTACGGGGAGCGGGACGGCACCGGGGACGTGTACGTGACGCTGACCATGCGCCGATACCGGGAGCTGGCGGCGGAGACGGCGGGCGTCAAGACGGAGACCGGGAACAACACCCGGTCCTCCGCCCGGGCGACGCAGGCGGAGAAGACCTATACCGTGGTGAAGGGCGACACCCTGTGGGGCATCGCCCGAAAGCAGTACGGAAACGGGGCGCTCTGCTGGAAGCTGGCCACGTACAACGGCATCAAGAATGCCAACCTGATCTATCCAGGGCAGAAGGTAAAATGCCCGGACAAATCCAAGCTTTAGGGGGGCGGCGGCGTGGCTTTTGACGACCTTTTGAAAATCCGAACATGGAGCCTGGACAGTAAGGACACGGAACACATCACGCCGCTGGTGCAGAGCAAAACATGGAGCGGCAGCTACCGCGACTGCGCCCGGCAACTCTCCTTCAGCGCGACGCCCGAGGCACTGTGCGAGCTGGGCGGGGTTGCGCGGCTTTATCACGAGGCAGATATCCTTTTCTCCGGCCACGTGGTGTCCCGGCAGCGGGACAGCCTGGGGCAGACCGTGGATTGCACGGCTCTGGACAACGGACTGTACTTAAAGCGCAACAGCACGTATTTGGCGGTGCGTAAGAAGACGCCGGAGGCGGTGACGCGCGAGCTTTGCAGCGAGTTTGGTATCCCCGTGGGGGCGCTGGCGGCCACTGATGTGAGCCTGAGCCGGAACTTTTTGGGCGTGAGCCTTTACCAGATCATCCAGACGATGTACACGCTGGCGTCCGAGCAGAACGGCAAAAAGTATCAGGTCCGCTTTGCAGCGAATCAGCTGCAGGTGGTGGAGAAGACCATCGGGGCGGACAGCCTGCGGCTGGTACCGGGGAGCAACCTGCTCTCCTGCACCAGCGGGGACAGCATCGAGAATCTGGTGACCCGGGTGGGCGTCTACGACGACAACAACAGGCTGACGGCCCACTTTGACAGTCCCAAGGGCTACGTGGCGCTGTACGGTCTGATGCAAAAGGCCATCAAAGCCACGGACAGCGAGAAGCCGGAGACCACCGCCAAGGAGATTTTGGAGGAGAACGGCATCGAGACCACCATCACCGCCGAGTGCATCGGAAGTCCCAAGCTGATCACGGGCAACGCCGTGGTGGTGGAGGAGCCGGTCACCGGCACGTATGGCCAGTTTTGGATCACGTCGGACAGTCACAGTTTTTCCGGCGGCGTGTACCACACGAAGGTGTCGCTGGACTTCCTGAATCTGATGGACAAACAGGAGGCCGGATCGGTGCCTAAGAAATAAAAAAGATGACCGGAAGAACCGGTCACCTGTCTGCTGTTTGTTATTCTGTACCACGCTCAAATCCAAGATAGCGTGTACCCTGAAAGGTCAGCTTTCCGGTATCCTGCTCCACCAGCATCCCGTACTCCGTGTCCCGAACCATGAATTCCATACGGTCTCCGCTGGCAACCTGGAAGGTGACATAGTATGTAGTCGAAGAGGACGTATAAGACATATTATCCGTGCCGGTGTTGTGATCGTAATGCGATACGTCTGAACGCTTGGAGACAACGGTCGCGTCCACGGTAAGGACCGGGGAATCGTTATTTTTGTTCCACTGTTGGGCTCCTTTGACCGCCCGCGTGATGAAGATTCCAATTACCACAATAAACATGATACCAATGAAAATTGGCATGATATTGAACATGAGACCATCCAGTCCGCCTATGCCAAAAGTATACAAGAAAAACCCTCCTTATAAAAAATAGCGTTGACATCAGTATACCATTCTTTTCCATAGAAGCAAGGCCATTTGCATAAGTGTCCGAATTGGACACAAACGAATAGAGGTGGATGGAGTTTGAAAGAAGATCCGTTTAGCGGGCTTCTCAATACAATGCGGGAGGCAGGAAAAAAAGCGATTCCGGCGGGGAATGCCCGGTTACTGCACGGGACGGTGCTATCCGTTGCGCCGCTGAAGATCGACGTGGCGGGGACGATGCAGGAGGCGGAGCGTTTTTACATCAGCCACCGGCTGGTGAGCGGACACGCCGAAAAGCTGACGGTGTCCGGCTCCTCTGTGTCCGGGGCGCTGGATATCTCCGCCAGCTGCCCCAATGGCAGCCACTCCTCCATGACGATCTCCGGCGGCACGGTGGCGCTGAACGCCGTGGCCACCCAGGACGGGCCGGTGCTGAAGGCGGGCGACGAGGTGCTGCTTCTGACGGCGGACGATCAGACGTTTTACATCCTTGACAAGGTGGTGAGGTGCGGATGAGCTCTATTTTTCCCATTGTCCAGCCGGAGGCGGAGGAGACCGCCAGTGCGCTGCCTCTGGCGCGGGAAATCAAATGGGACTTTACCGCAGGCGTGCCGGTGTTTTCCGCCGGGCAGCCGGTGGAGGTGACCGGGGCCGAGGCGGTCAAGGTCTGGTGCTGGAAGGCACTGAAAACACCCCGGTACCGCGACGATGTGTACTCCTGGGACTACGGGTGCGAGGCGGAGGATCTGATCGGCAAGGCATTCACGGCGGACGTGAAGCGCAGCGAGGCCATCCGCTGCATTCGGGAGGCACTGATGGTCAGCCCCTACGTCACCGGCGTGGGGGAGACGTCCGTGGACTTTGAGGGCGACCGGCTGACGGTGCAGTGTACCGTACAAACGATTTACGGGGAGGTATTGCTGGATGTATGAGAATTTGACAGAGGAGCAGGTGAAAGCCCGGATTATCGCACGGCTGCAAACATCCCTGCTGACCTGTGAGGGTAGCTTTACCGGCGACATCATCGCCGCCATGGCCACGGAGATCTGCCAGTGCTATCACGCCATGGACGCGCTGCAGTCCATGTTTTACGTGGATGAGACCAGCGGCGCATACATTGATAAGCAGTCCTCCGTTGTGGGCATCACCCGCAAGGCGGGGACGCTTGCCGCCTGCACCGTGACCTTTACCGGCACGGACGGGGCCACGGTACCGGCGGGCGCCCCGTTCTACACGGCGGCGGGGCTGGCCTTTTATCTGGACGGGGCGGCGACCATTTCAAGTGGCACGGCAGCGGGAACGCTGACGGCGGCGGAGGGGGGCGCGGCCTACAACATCGGGGCCGGGGAGATCGTGTCCACCCTGCGCAATTACAGCGGCATCACCGCATACACCAACGGGGCGGCCACGGGCGGCACGGACGCGGAGACCGACGCCGCGCTGGTGGAGCGCTACTACTCCCGGATGCGGCGCTCTCCCACCTCCGGCAATCCCTATCACTACCAGACGTGGGCCGGGGAGGTGGACGGTGTGGGTTATTCCCGGGTGATCGCCAAATGGAACGGCGACGGGACGGTGAAGGTGCTGCTGGCGTCGCCGGAGGGCGGCGCGGTGGACGCGGAGGTAATCAGTGCCGCTGCCGCCCACATCGGCGCAGAGCGGCCCGTGGGGCCTGCGGTGACGGTCCTGTCTGCCACGGCCAAGAGTCTTGCGGTCAGCGCCGCCGTGACCATCGACGGTACCACCACAAAGGCAGCGGTGCAGACGGCGCTGGCGGAGGCCGTGGGGGCCTATTTCAAGTCCCTGGTGGCCGGGAACTTCACGCAGAACCTAGACGCGGAGCTGGACACCATCGCGGAGAAGACCTACACCGTGCTCTATAACCGGGTGGCGTTCCTGCTGCTCTCCATCCCCGGTGTGGTGGACTACTCCGCCCTGACGGTGGGCGGCGGTACCGCCAGCGTCTCCATAGCGGCCGACGAGGTGCCGGTGCTGGGCGAGGTGACGGTCTCATGAGTATGCTGATTCAGCGGTACCCGGAATTTTTACAGAAGGGCGCGGAGTTCGCGGACATCCAGCAGGCGCTGGAACCGGAACGGCTGGCCTTGTTGCAGGCGCAGGACAGCCTTTGCGACCAGCTCAACGTAGACACGGCCACATGGGGGCTCAAAAGCTGGGAGGAGGCGCTGGGTATCCCGGTGGAGGTCTCCAAGGACACCGCTTTCCGGCGCAGCCGGGTGAAATCCAAGCTGCGGGGCGCGGGCGTCACCACCGTGGCCATGATCCAGAACGTGGCGGAGAGCTTCAGTAACGGAGACGTGGAGGTCACGGAAAAGCCGGAACAGTTCCGGGTGGCCATCAAGTTTGTGGGGACCATCGGCATCCCGCCCAACATGGACGATCTCACCGCCTCGCTGCGGGAGATCATGCCCGCGCACCTGGGCTGGGATTACATCATCATCTACAACACCTGGGACGCAGTGAAAAAGCATACCTGGGCAGAACTGAAGACCCACACCTGGCGGGAGATAAAGGAGGGTGACCTGAACGCATGAATACGACTGCAAATCTGGGCTTAAATCTGCCGGATGACAACGATTGGGGCGACGTCGACGTACTGAATGCCAATTTTCAGAAGCTGGACACAGTGGTGTCGGCGGCGAAATCGGCGGAGGAGTACGACGCGGCTGCCACCTATGCCGTGGGGACCTACCGCACCAAAGACGGAAAGCTGTACAAATGCACCACGGCCATCACGGAGGCGGAGGCGTGGACGGCGGCGCACTGGACGGAGACCAGCGTGGGGGCGGAGATCGCGGAAGCCTATACCGCGCTGGCGGGAAAGGCGGCGGCGGTCCATGCGGCCAGCCACGCGACGGGCGGCAGCGACCCGCTGACCCCGGCACAGATCGGGGCGGCAAAGGTGCAGCTGCTCTACTGCACTGTGCCGGTGAGCTGGACGGCTGTCACGGGCGGATTTTACACGCAGACGGTCAGCGTTCCGGGAGTTCTAGCTACGGACGAGGACGTGAAGGTGGACATATATCCCGGCAGCGACAACGCTGCAAATAAGCTGTATGCGTCCGCGTTTGCCAACGTGCAGAGCATAGACGCGGCGGATGGCGCACTGATCTTTATCTGCACGGCCGCTCCCACCACGGCGTTTCCGCTGAAGCTGGAGGTGACAAGGTAATGGGAAAGTGCTTTATCACGCGCCGGGGCGGAGGTCAAAAGAAAGTCACAAACTATGCTGTCGTAAATGTTGCCATTCAACCAAACTCAGGCATGACAAAGGATATTTCTGGGTTGAATACTGGGGATTTCATTATCATTATGATGGACAACGAAAATAACCTTTATGCTTTGTGGGAAATTCATAATGGTATATGTACCTATGTTTCATCATCAAATTCTTGGCCATTTAGTTCAAATGTTTCATTTTCGGTTACAGCTACGACAGTTACGATTACAGGAACAGGCGGCTCTAGTGCGGCTTGGGCGTATATAAGATTCTTGAAAATCACTTGATCAGAGGAGGCAAAAGCCTATGTACATCACCACAGACAGCACCAAGCACTACGCCGTGGCCTCGACGGCCCTGGGCATTGTTGAGATGCGCTATCAATTGGAGGAGGCCCCGGCGACACTGGGAGCAGCCGTGAAGCTCTTCGCTGACGACGGCGCGGGTATCCGGGAGGACGCCGTGGCGGCTTGGGAGCATCCGCGTATCGAGGGTAACACCATCGTCCTCAGCAACACGGCCCCGGCGGTGCCGGTGATGCCGACGCTGGCTGAGGTGCAGTCCGCGAAGCTGACGGAAATTAACGCCGCCTGCGACGCTGCCATTACCGCCGGGTGCGACGTGACACTGAGCGACGGCACGGCGGGGCATATCTCGCTGACCCTGCCCGACCAGATCAACCTATCTACGGCACAGGAGGCCATTGCCGCAGGGAAGACCGGCTATGCCTATCATCTGGACGGGGCGCTGTGCGAAATCTACCAGGCGGCGGACATCGCCATCATGGCCACAGCTGCGACCATGCACGTCCTGTATCACCAGACCTATTGCAACCACGTCCGCGCGTGGGTCAAGCGCTGCACCGCCATTGCGGACGTGGAGGCCATCACTTACGGCGTGGAGCTGCCGGACGATCTGGCAGCGCACATAGCCACGGTGCTGGGAGGCAGCAATGCGTAAGGCCGGTGACGTAATTCTGAGCGGGCTGCTGGGCTGCTTTGTCGGGACGGTGTACTTTTTGCTGGAGGTGGCGTGGAAGACCGCGCAAGGCCACCCGGAGGTCATCAGCTGGACGATGCTGGTGCTGGCGCTGCTTGTAGGCATCATCCTGGAGCGCATGGGCGCGGAGCTGCCCTGGCGGTGCCCAATTTGGGCACAAGCGATCCTGTGCGGCGCAGCCATCACCGGGGCGGAGTTCGCGGCCGGGTGTGTGGTCAATCTCTGGCTGGGGTGGGGCGTGTGGGACTACTCTGATCTTCCAGGGAACGTGCTGGGGCAGATTTGCCCGCAGTTTGCGGCACTGTGGTGCTTTGTCAGCGGGCCGATAATCGTCGGGCTGGACTGGATGCGGTACGCGGGCCGGGGCGGCGTAAGGCCGCGATATTACTGGAAGTGAGGTTGAGGAATGGAGCATACGGATCTTGAAGTGAAAGTGGCAGAGATCGATCAGAGGTCAAAGACCAACACCCACCGTCTGGACGATCTGGAGGGGAAATACGATGTTCTGAACCGCCTCGCTACGGCGGTGGAGGTGCTGGCGACGAAGCAGGACAGCATGGAAAAGAGCATCAATGGACTTACCGCCAAGGTGGACACCATTGAGGCAAAGCCCGCAAAACGGTGGGAGGCGCTTGTAGAAAAAACCATCTACTTAATCCTAGCAGGAATAATCGGATATGCGCTGGCAAAGGCGGGGTTGGCATGACCAGGAAACGAGCAACGCCGAAAAAGCCAACCCGCAAGCGGTGGACAGGCTCAAAGCTGATCGCGCTGGGTGTGCTGGTAGTGGACGGCAGCAGCACCTACATAGTGTTGTATCTGTGCTGGCTCAGCATTAAGATGCAGTTCACTGGATCTCTGCCGTATCTCACC
>Ga0183100_1001627_pt1 | contig 10875 bp, 8 predicted proteins | sample Biomet2_FD_127789 | JGI IMG/M metagenome (GOLD analysis project Ga0183100, IMG submission 127789) | Microbial communities from bioreactor (seeded with anoxic lake sediment) at LBNL, California, USA - Biofuel metagenome 2 | ecosystem: Engineered > Bioreactor > Anaerobic > Unclassified ...
AGAATCTTTTGTCGCTGATTTAACTGTAACATTCCCGCCAATTATTTTTGTTGGATCACTCGCGTCATGTTTCATACCGATTATGCTCATACCACTATATTTGCCAAATGTTAAATCGCTATCGCTAACTATAATTCCACGTAGTCCTTTGTTATCAGAACCTGTAAAATTCCCTATAGTAAGTGCCTCAGTACTCGTATTATTCCATAATGAACGTCCGAGCAAAGTAAGATTAGCACCATTTGCGAGGCTGCCGTTCCAAACAGCTTTATCTGACAAAATTATAGTAGCATCCGCGTTTTTGGCGCTACCATTCCACGTTCCTGCTACCAACGACATAGTACCATCACTGTCAAAAGTTCCATTCCAGGTGCCAAGGCTATTCCATGCCTTAAAATTAACATCCACGTGGCCTATAGCATTACCATCCCACGCCTTTCCCGTGCTGTAATCACTACCTACGGTAATGCTAATTTTACTGCCATCACCTTCAGCAACCAAATCACCACTTACATAGCTAGTTTTACCGATAGTAATTTGTCCACCGTTTTTAGCATAAGCGGCAATACCCCCTTCAGCGTTAATATAATTATACCCATCATTATTAGTCAGCTGTACAATGCCACCATCAGAAGCAATAATACCGCAGCCATTGCTACTAACATTTATTGTATTACGTCCTGTTGAAATAACCTGTCCATTATGACCAGCTTCAATAGCCACAAATTCTTTACCACTGCCGGTAATTTGCAATCCGTCACCATAAGAACTATCGACTTTTACAACACTTGTGGTATTCTCTTTCGCACTGCCAGCATAAATGCCTCCATTATAGGTACCATCCGTAGTCCCTATAATTTCAACTCCGCCAGGTACATACAAATATACACCAGCATTTTTATCGTTATAAATACCATAAACGTTACCGCTATTAGTTTTAATATTAGTAAGGTCTAGCGTTGCCTTATCACCGGAACTAGTTCCTGCAGTAATCCAGAATTGCTTACCATCAGAAGGTTGAATTGCTGCGAAATTACCGCCTAACTCCGTACTAGTAATGGTAGGTTTGAAAATATTCGTACCTCCTATTGCATAATCTATCTTACGAAATTCTTGCGTATTATTCGGATTAGAAACAATATACCCAGCGTACTCGGTATCTTTATTCACGTCTCCAGTAATAACAGTAGAAAACTTATTTCTTGAATAAATGTGGTAAGTTCCTTCAAAAGAACCTTGCCCTGTTTTATCATCAAAGTTAATATATCCATACCTAGTTACAAAAGAACTCCCAGTAAGACCTTCTGCTATTTCTACAGACCCGTTAAGGTTATATTCCTTACTATAGTTTGTATAAATTAATTTTTGTGCCAAACCATTTAATACGCTTTCCACAACAGTTTTATCAATAATATTTATACCGCTGCTATCTGTCTGCAAATGTATTTGATTATTGCTGCCACTGGCTGACGTAATAGCAATTTTACCGCCGTTAATAACCGCTGGTAAATTACTGTCGTGAGTGTACAAATAAGTATTATCCCCCTGGTATGTTGCAATAGCTAAATCTTTCTGATTAGACATATTAATGGTTTCTGCTGATGCGCTTATAGGTAAATATAGGCAGGAAATTAACGCCAATGCAATACTGCGCTGCAGCAATATACTCTTTCTTGGCATTTTTTTACAATGATTTCTCAATAAACTCACTCCTCGTATAATAAAATTTAACCGCAATTGGCAACAAAAAAAGACCAAATTACGGCGATAGTTAATCACTATTGCCAAAACTTGGTCTTTAAGTAAGTTTTGTCTTAATAATATTGCAGTAAGCTCCGACTCTACGGATTCTTAAGAAAGTAAGGTTAAACCTATTTGCTAACACTGCCAAAAAATATTTAGTTTTGACTATTCCTATTGTTTAGTACACTTCTTTGCTTTCCTCTAGTTCCCAACATTCGTCTTCGCATAATCAATTCTTTGATAAGTTCTATGAAAAAGTCCTTATCTATTATTACTTTTTCTTCGCCACTTCTAACAACAACATTAGCATATTCCTCTAATTTTTTACAATCCATAACAAATACTCCATCCCCATTTTCTTATTAATGTCCATAAATTAAGTCCTTTTCACGTCCTTCCATCCTAACTGTAAATTTATTCAGTTAGTTTATGAGGCAAAACTGAGTAAAAAACACGCAATCCTTACAAGAAATTCATAATAAATTCTTTGTAAATATTGCATGCTTTTGAACACCCAAAAACAGCAACCTTACGCGTAAAAGATACATAAGTAAAAACACGGATTGGCATAAACCCCCAATTCATAATAATTACTTATGTATCCGCCCGTACTCCGCAAGCTTGATTGGATGTTAGAAACAAGCAGGTCTCCTGGCTTCGAGGCATTAGCTAAAATACCTCGTTACAGCAGCGGGACTGCGCCGGATGTCCGCCGGCTTCCCTTTTACGCTTCTTTTCCGGAGCATATAATAGCCCCTATGAAGCACTTGTTTCCCTCTGTTTTTAGTTGTCAAAAAATAAAAACCCCTTTGCGCCTAAACGCAAAGAGGTTGAAATGAACAGAACTATCCTGCTTTTCAGCCACCGACGTCTTTCGCATGGTTTTTTGGCTTGTTTTCAGGCAGTTCTTCTGGCTCGGATTCATCGCTAGCTTCGCCTTCCCAGACTTTTACATCCAGTGGCTCAGTGAAGTTTGCTCATCCATACAGCGGCGGGACCGCATCGGCATTCAACCGATTTCTCTATTAGGCATTTAATGCACCTGATAACTTCTACTATTAAGTTTAATCAGAATATTATCACTATTTTAAAAAAATGTCAAATCTATATATTTTTTCCGAACTCATTTTAGTCCTCACTTTCTACTATTAAAAAATCATAAGCCTTTATTGCAAATCAACACATTTAATCGTATATTATAGTAAGTGAATTGGTTGAAAGGAAGTGCTCTTTTTTGTGGAAATAAAAAAAATTCAGGGCAAGACATTTTGTATTGATACTGGAATGACTTATATTCCGTTTTATAAAATTGATAATGAAAATATTATTATGTTAGATACCGGCTGGGCAGATGGCGAAAGGGATGGTCTTTCTAATATTTTAGAAAACAACTCCTTAAAAATAGCAGGTATAATAAACAGCCATGTCCACATTGACCATAGTGGAAACAATGCCTATTTTAGGAAAAAGTATAATTGCCCAATTGCTATGCCCGCAGCTGAAGCTATGCTTTGCAGCTCAGCCATAAATCTTAAGCTTTACTATAACAATCTTTCTCTAGATGAGATTTTTTCGCATCTAGGCCATATGATTTGTCCCGTAGATAGGTTAATTACAGATAACCAAGATAGTATTGAAATGTGCGGAATTACATTTAAAATTCTACACACACCAGGACATAGCCCTGCACATATATGTCTTATTACACCTGATGATGTTGGCTATATTGGCGATGCACTTATAAGCCGTGAGATTATGCACGGAGCAAAAATGCCTTATGCCTTTCTACTGGCAGAAGATTTGAAAAGCAAAGAAAAACTATACAAGCTAAAATGTAGCCAATATGTGGTAGCACACAAAGGAATATATGACAATATTACTGACCTAATCACAGATAACATTAATTTTTACAAATTACGGGCAGCTGTGATAGGCGACCTAATAGCAGCACCTATGACTCTAGAAGAAATAATACAAACTGTGAGAAAAGCTTTTAGTATACCAATTAGAGACGTCTATAAATATACTCTCATAGAAAGAATGTTAAGATCCTATATTGAGTACCTAAGTGATACAGGAATAATTAAAAAAGCTGTCAATGACGGAATACTTAGGTATTACAAATAAGCTAAGCTACGCAAAGAACCTGCAGAAAAATCTGCAGGTTCTTTTTTACTATATTTTATTTTAGCATTGCAACAATCTCTTAAGCACCACGCACTTAAATGTTATTACTACTAAAAGCTATAGTTCATACCAACAACATATGTCCTACCCATGGTATAGTAAAGATTATTATTACTAGTGCCGCCTACATTGGCAATATCCTTACGGTTAAATAGATTTTCCACATTAAAAGTTACTTCAACGTTTTTATTGATTTTATGCCCCACGTGCAAACTGGAAATTAATAGTGGTGACTCAATATCTGTTACTGTAATAGTTTCACTGCTTACGCCATTTTTGACTCTATCAGTCCAGTAACTTAAGTTCAGAGAGACATCTGTGCCTTTGTTTGAATAATTAATACCACCGTTCACTTGATATTTTCCCAAAGTTCTCTGCCAATCTTGTCCTTCTTTATATATTCGTTGAGGATCCGACAAAACTGCTCCTAAATTATAAGAAAGATTTTTGTTAACTTCTTGAGTATAACGGACTTCCAGACCGGCATTTTTATATTGTGCAGCATTTGTTTGATAGGAAACCCCATCTGAGCCTTTGACGGCAACTATCTGATCTTCAATTTCCGTTTTAAACAAGCTCACATTAAATGTTTTTCCGTTATGCTCATATTTATAACCGGTTTCATAATTCCAACCATGCTCAGGCTTCAAATCAGGATTTGGCTTAACAATAGCGCTTGAATAATATAAATTGCGGAAAGTTGGCATTCTAAAAGATTTCCCAACAGACGCATAAAGAGAACTGACTCCATTAAGCTTGGTAAGTATTTGAAATTGCGGCAAGAAGGCATTGTAATCCCCGGCATCTGATTTAAACGCATCTTCCCTGAAACTTAAAATAGCATTAGTAAGAGAACTTAGTTTTCTATCATAGCTGCCAAACAAAGAATATTCATTTAGTGAGTACTCGCCAAAGTGTGCCTCTGACTTAAGAGCGCTGCTGCTATTGCCGTAAGTTGCAAATTTCTGATTATCATTTTCATAAGTTTCACGTTTTAGACTAAAGCCAAGCAAACTAGTGGCTGTGGAACTAGTCCATTTTTTCTGGTTAATAATACCATATTGCTTATGTGTACTTTTTTCCCACTCTAGATTAGAAGGATTAACTGTAAAATAGTCGGGGTTCTCAATTTTTCTTGAATTATAATATAGTTTTGAATCCCAACCGTTTTCGTCTTTATATGCCAGCTGTGTATAATTTTCTGTGTCATCATACATGAAATGCTGCAACACATTACCGGCGGCATCATTATAGTTAGTACTATATTCTTTTTTGTTATATATATGAGTCAATTTCCAGTTTTCGTTAAATTTATAATTTAAGTTAATATAATCCTTCGTACTATCGCCAAAACCAATATAGTAAGGAATCTTTGCTCCACTTATGGTCTTTGTCCCTAGGGAATCCGTCATATTACCGGTGGCACCATACTTTGTCCTCCCCGCTGCGATTCCCAATTTCCCGGCACCAATAGTAGCTGAATAATTTCTTTGTCCTTGATTACCCGTTGCTACATGAACGGTATTTTCCATTTTCTCCTTCGTAATAATATTAATGACCCCGCCTAAAGCCTCACTGCCATAGAGAACGGAACCGCCACCTTTAACAACTTCAACCCTTTCGACTTCATCTAGATTCATCATATCAAGATGGCTAACGTTATTAAAACTTACCGGCACTCCATTAACAAGTATAAGAGTCCCTCCATCAATGCCGCGCAAATTCACCTGACTATTTCCTGTAATCCAATTCTGGTCATTTGGTCCCATGTTAGTATAGTAAATTCCTGCCTTGTACTTTAAAGCATTTAAAACGTCTACTGCACCTGTCTTCTTTAAATCCTCTGCAGAGTAGACAACTGTATCCGCAGCGGTTTCTAGATTAGTCTTTTTATAACCTTGAGCTGTAATATTAAACCCATCCAAAGTGAAATTTGGCAGCTCTTCTGCAAAAGCAGTTGTTGACCATAGGCTCGCACTAAGTAAAATAGCACCTGAACAAGCCTGGATTTTCCTCGTAAATTTCATAAACTATTCCCCCTACATATATAATTAATTTTGTGTTACTACCGATAGATGTTCATGTACAGGCAAAGGTACTATATCACTGTAAGCACCATGGGCAACGTCCTGTACCCCAAAAACAATATCTTGAGAAAGATTATATATATACCCCTCATGTGGATAGTAAAATGCATTATTTTTAATGGCTTCTAAGGTTTGTAAAGCAGGATCATCCTTAAAATCATTATTAAATTTATCAATATGCACTATTCCATGGTCATTAAAAACCGGCAAAATTAAAAAATCAGGATTAATCTCAACCAGCCTTTCTTTACCAAGTACTTGCCCATCTTTAATTCCGGCTTTAGACATCCCATTTATAACTCCGGCATGAGTACAGATATCGTCAAAAGCACTTCCCCGTCCCCCAAATGTTGGCTGCATAGAAATAGCAACTACTGTCTTATGCCGGTCTTTAGGAATGGCGGCAACAGCATTTTTTATTTTCAGTAACTTAGCGTCCATTTTTTTTATTAGTTTATCGCCATTAGCATTTTCCCCTAAGGCCGCAGCGACTAACACAATCGTTTCTTTCACCTCATCAATGCTCGTTGGACGTTTACAAACGACTGTTTTGATACCTAAATCTTGCAGCGTTTCCCTAATATCTGCTTTGTCGTTAGCAAAAATAAAGACAACATCAGGCTTTAAAGAGAGGATTTCTTCAGCAGAAGGCCGATTAGTTTTGTGTTGAATTTTCGCGGCTAAATTAATAATATTTGAGCTGTTTGGATCATCTGCCAAATAATTAATAGCAACCAGCCTATCTGTAGGTACAAGTCCAAGAACAATACCGTCCAGAGCAAAAGCATACGTAAGGACTCGCTGTGGTTTTTTATCAAAATGAATAATATTACCCTTTGCATCTGTAATTGCATAACCTAAGTTATTTGTTTTATTTTCATTAGGAATACAGCCGCTGACAAATATAACCGTTAATAGCAACCATAGCAGAATGAAATAATTAAATTTGCTTTTCATCAAAAACTCCTTAATAAACAAATAAAAACCTTTCTGCTAAAAAGCAGAAAGGTAAAATAGGCATAGAAACACCATTTGTTCCCCTGTCATTCGCAGGTTACTAAACAAAAAAGCAGGCAGTTCTTCTGACTCAGCTTCACAGCTCCCCTCGCCTTCCCGGTTTCCCAGTGACATCCATGAGGTTTGCTCAGCCTTACAGCGGCGTGACCGTGTTGGTTTTGCACCAACTTATCTATTAAGTATTGTAACACCTGATTTTTATTATTAAATTGAATTCAGAATAGCATGTAAACCATTGCCTGTCAATGATAATTATTCTCAAATATTACACGTGGTTTTAAATATATAAAAAAATTTAAATTTTATTCCACCACACTAGGGTGTAACAAACCGTTGATTCATAAATATACCCGAGATTACTGTCTCTTTTTGCAACCTTAATAAAAGTATCTAGTAGCCAGTGCCAATTTTCTAAATATATTGCTTCATCCAAATCCCGCTTAAATTCATTCTTTACTTCTTCCAGCGAAGAATATATCTGCGTACACTTTTGGCTTAAGTAATTAACATTTGCACAAATACCCATTTTCCACAATATATTCGGCATCATGATATAGTCGTTGCATTTTCTATAAGCGACATTTTGATCTTCATATAGTTTATATAATTTAGGCCTAATAATACTTCTTACTATAATACATCTTTTGGCAGCACTTAAATCCATTTTTTTTAGTGCCAACTCAATATCTTTTATTCTATAAAGTGAATTAATCGATACGGTAGTATCTACCATTGTTTCTTGAATATATTTTTCCCATTTGCAATTAATGAATTCAATATTTTTTAAATTAACGGTTTTTACTCTTTCATTAGCAGCCCTGATCATAGCTTTTGACGGTTCCACTCCCAATACCTTAGAAGCCTTTTCAGCCATTGGAATAGTAAAATTCCCTGATCCGCTTCCTATTTCTAGCACAGAACTGTTTTTATCAATCAATTTTAAAAGCGTTTTCCCAATTATAGGAATTTCTACATATAAATTATTATTTAAACTATAGTTTGGAGCTAGCTTTTCCCAAAAAGCTTCTTCAACCTCGTCATTACATAACCTACTATTTTCCGAGTGGTTGTTCCATCCCATTTCGTCAAGCCAAATTTTTTTGTAGTCTATATTTGTCAAAAGTTTTCTTTTCATTTTTTCTTCCTACTTTTATACATCCCGTTCTATCCTGCCATTCGTTAAAATAAAAATCTCACATTCCATCCATTCTAAAATCCTGCGGTCATGAGAAATAAGCAAATATGTTATTTCGTTTATAGTTCGCAATTTTTTCAACATATGCAGTATTTCAGCCTGCACAGAAATATCAAGCATTGATGTGGGTTCGTCAAAAACAATCGTCTCCGGTTCAAGCAATAATGCTCTGCAAATACTTAATCTCTGCAATTCACCTCCGCTTAATTGATACGGATAACGCTTCAAAACATTAAGAGGCAGACTAACTATTTCCAGTAATTTATTTATTCTTTCATTATCAATTGCCAGTTCCAATATTCGAAAAGGTTCACACATGCTGGCAGACAACTTCATTTTGGGATCAAAAAAAGATGCAGGCGTTTGAGAAACAAATTGTACTTTTTCTCGAAAAATGCATTTTTGTTTTGCATTAAGCTGCGCAATATCTTTGCCATTGTAAAATATTTGTCCACCATCAAAACTAGAAAGGCCAAGTAATATCTTTGCAAAAGTGCTTTTCCCACACCCACTTTTTCCCATCAATCCATATACTTTGTTATCATAAAGTTTAAGACTGCAATCATCCAATACTGTAAATGTTTTATTTATTGCCCTGTTAAAATAATTTTTCCTGATATTTGTTGCTTCAAGCATACAGAAAACACCTCACACTGTTAGCGTTCTCTTGACATATTAGCAGCGAATTTTCCACTAAACATTTTGGCATACAGTTAGGACATTTAGGTGCAAATTTACAACCATGGTTTTGCTCTAACTTTATTGTTTCTGTCCTATTAGTTATGTTAAATCCATTAGCAGGCAATGCTTGTATAAGCGCTTTAGTATATGGGTGCAACGGTGTACTTAATGAGTTCGTATTAATCTCTATAATCTGGCCAGCAAACATAACTATGATAATATCGCTGAAATTACTCGCCAAATTCAAATCATGTGTTATAACAACCATACTTTTAACTCTAGATTTCTTTATTTTTGTTAAATTATCAAAAACACTGGAATAAGAATCTTCATCAAGCCCTTTTGTTGGTTCATCGGCTAATATCCATTTCGGGGATGTTAAAACAGCCATTGCGCAGAGTACCCGTTGAAGCATTCCTCCACTCAATTCATGCGGATAAGCATTCAGTATTCTTTCATGGTCATGTAAATCAAATAACGTAAGACTGTCCTTCACGCTTGACATCGTAAGTCCTATTTGACCGGAAAATTTGATTATGTCATTAAAGTGTTTCTTTATTTTTCGTACCGGGCTAAAAGATTCGCCAGGGAGTTGTGGAATCAATCCCCACTCTTTCCCCCAAAATTTTTGCAAATAACAGTTAGCTGCATTCAATATGTCTATATTTCCGTAAAAAACTTTCCCTGATGTAATAGCATAATCCGGTAATAAATGAAAAATCGTTTGAGCCAAAACCGATTTTCCACAACCACTTTCGCCAATAATTGTAGTTACTTTATCGTGAGGGAAAATTATATCAACACCATCAATAGCTGTAATTTTATCATTTTTTAATGAGAATGCTACTTTTAAATTTTCTATCCTAAAATCTTCTCCCACTTTAATCAATCCCATTCTCTGTCCTCGTTGGCTGCCGCTTCAATATTGTTTTTTAGATAGCCACCAATTGTATTAATTGAATAAACCAATGCAAAAATACACATTCCCGGTACAACTAGTAAATGTGGATAGCTCCTATAATAAATTATTGCATCATTCACCATAACGCTCCAATCAGGGATTGGCGGTTGAACTCCCAATCCTAAAAAACTTAATCCGGCAATAGCCAAAACGCCTCTCCCCATGCGCAGTGAAGCTAAGACGATTATACTATCAAATATATTGGGCAAAATATGCCCAAATATCAACATCTTATCTTTACAGCCAATACAAATCAAGCCCTCCATAAAAGGCTCTCCCTTTATTTTCAAAACTTCAGCTCTCGTTATACGAGAAAATCCAGCCCATGATGTAATGACCAAAGCAATAACAAGGGTTGTAATACTAGGACCAAACATCCCTGCTATAGCAATCATAAAACAACTGCCGGGAATACTCTGGAAAATATTGCTGAGCAGTGTAATAATAGAATCTATTTTTTTACCATAAAAACCTGCCAGAACTCCTGCTATCGTACCTATTACCAGCGAAACAATTGTAGATACCAATGATAATAAAATAGAATAACGGCTGCCATACAAAATACGGCTAAACATATCTCTGCCAAGTGCATCTGTGCCAAACCAGTGTGAATAATTTGGTGTTTGTAGCCTATTGAACATATCAGGCTGAAAAGGGTTATAGGGCGCTAGCAAAGGAGCAAAAATACCTGTTAATATAATAATCGCTAAGATCATGACTGCAAAAATAAAATCTAAATTCAATTTTTTATTCATAATTTTTTTTGCTCAATTCTAATTCTAGGGTTGAAATACAATAATAAAAAATCAATTATTATAAAAACTCCTGTAAAAACACATCCCATTATCAAAACATAGGCTTGCAGCACAGGGTAATCTCTAAAACGAATGGCCTCAAGTGCTAAAGAACCAAGTCCCGGTAACGCAAAAATGCTTTCAATAACAACAGAGCCGCCTAAAATCCCACCAAAATAATTACCTAAAAGAGCTAAAACCGGTAAAATT
>Ga0183100_1001628_pt1 | contig 10871 bp, 8 predicted proteins | sample Biomet2_FD_127789 | JGI IMG/M metagenome (GOLD analysis project Ga0183100, IMG submission 127789) | Microbial communities from bioreactor (seeded with anoxic lake sediment) at LBNL, California, USA - Biofuel metagenome 2 | ecosystem: Engineered > Bioreactor > Anaerobic > Unclassified ...
AACTGTCGCTCTTTCGCGGTCCTAGGGGCTGGCCCCGGACTGCCGCTGAGCTACAGTGGCATGTTCCACTTCTCCGCCCCCCCGATCAGCCGGCCGTCGGCCACGATGGGGAAGATCCACCGGTCGCCGTAGCGGGCGGCGATGGCCGCCCACATGGCCTGGACGCCGGGATCGTGCAGCGAGACGATGCGCACCCCCTCCTCGGTGCGGGGGGCGTCCCCCAGGGCTTGGAGCTCATCCCGGAAGAGGTACATCTCCTCCCTGGACTCGCCCACCGAGATCGTCTCCACGTCCATGTCGGCGAGCATGTCGGCGACCATGGCAATGGGGAACTGGGTGGCGGTGGTGATCGCATAGATCGACACCGGCCCGTAGGCCCGCAGGAAGCGCTCCACGATGGCCCGGTGGGCGTCGCCCTCGTACGCCGGGGCGTCGAACGGCAGGTAGACGTTCTCGGACGACCACTCCTCCCGCTCCTCGAACCGCCGGACGATGAGCATGTTGCGGTCCAGGCGGTCGATGCTCTCCTTGACCTCGTCCCTAGTGCGGCCGCCCAGGGCTGACAGGAGCTGGCGGAGGGACATGCCCTCCTCGCTCGAGCGAATGACCCCCAGCACCTGCTCGTCCAGGGGCTTGAGGGGGCCGTTGCGGTACGCCGCCACGTAGGCCGGGGCGTCCTTGGCCCTCACGTACCTGACCCTGCCGCGGACGAAACGACCGAGGAGGAGCCGCCCGTCGCGGCGCATCTCCTCCCATTCCTTCAGGCGGAAGTCCTTGACCCGGTAGAAGGCGTCCAAGGGCATGCCCACGTCCCCGAAGCAGTCGAACAGCTCGTCCAGGGAGGCGAAGGAGCGGTCCTGCTTGGAGCGGCGGAACGCCTCCACGGTGCGGTGGTCGTAGGCATTGAGATTGTTGGTCTTCAGCCGGAGGTGGTCGCGCTTGAGCATGTACTGCTCGTGCTCCGACACCAGGTACCGACCGCGGGCCACCATGCCCTCCTGCACCAGGTCGTCCAGGGCCCGGTGGACCTCCTCGACGTCCAGGCCGAACACGAAGGCGGTCTCCTCGGCGGTGGAGGGGGCGAAGCACTCCAGGTAGCGTACCAGGACCTCGTCCATGGCGTCCTGGCGCGGCCTCGGAGCGACCTCCCGGGCCCGGTACAGCCACCTGCCGTCGCGGTACCCGACTCGCCCCACCCTGCCGGTGGCCTCCAGCTTTCTGAGCGCCTGGTGCACCTTGTCCCCCGGGGCCTCGAGCTTGGCCGTCAGCTCCTGGGGGGTGCGCGCTTCGGTGATTTCAGCCAGCACCCTCTCTTCCAGCTCCCCGAGCTGGCGGTCCTTTGCCAGCACCGAGGTGTAGGCGGGAAGGTCCTCGGCGGCGACGAAGTACGCATCGTCGATGTACACCGACGCTATCGCTCCCTCGTGGAGAAGCTCGGCGGACCACGCGTTCACCGATTCTCTGGATGCGACGGTGTAGGGGTACACGGACCTGCCCTTCTCCTTCAGCACCCGCAGGGGCCCCGCCCGGTGGATGAGCGAGAGGAGGTCGTCCTTGGAGCTGACGAACCCGATGCGCTGCCGGAAGTACGGCACCACGCGGTCCTCGGTGAACTCGAACTCCGAGAGGTCGGAGCCCATGACCTTGGACAGCACCTTGCGATGGAGCTCGCGGAGCAGGGCGCCGCGGTCCTCCATGAGCACCATGTCTGATATGCCTGCGAGGATGGCGTTGTGGGCGAAGGGGGAGGGCGTCGAGGTGTAGTCGATGGTCCTGACATTCACCTCCCCGCTCTCCATGGAGCGCAGGACGGCCTGGGCGTTCTTGATGTCCATGACGTCCTCCATGATCTCGCGGTAGGTCTCGTCGATGACGGGCACCCCCTCCATGTCCCCGAGCGACTCCAGCAGGTAGGTGGAGCGGACCTGCTGCCGGCCGACGGAGACCTCCCGACCTTTGTAGTTGCGAAGGATCATGAAGCTCCGGGAGGCGGTGTGGCGGAAGCGCTGCTTGAACAGCTCGGAATCTTTCACCGCGCGCATGAGCACGTCCTCGATGGCCGAGGAGCTGAGAATTTTCTCCAGACCTTTGAGCTCGATGCGCTTGGGCGAGGAGACCATGAAGGTGTCGTCGGTCACCGACACCGAGACGTTGCTGCCCAGCTGCTGGGTCATCATGAAGGCGTAGGCCCGGGACAGCGCGTCATTGACCCGCCGGCCGAAGGGGAAGTGGAAGATGACGTTGTAGTTTCCGCTGAGGTCGATGTACCCCTCGATGGCCAGCTCGCGGTCGTTGGGGATGAAGTCGCAGGCCGCCTTCTGTTCCCGGAAGTACGAGAGGATCGACTGCGCCGACCCCCGGTCGATGCCGAAGGCGCACAGCCAGGCGATGATGTCCTCGTCCTTCTGGTCGAGCTTCTCCATCAGCTCCCGGCGGAAGGTGGCGATGTTCATGGAAAGATCAAAGGAGCGCGGGAGCATCTCCCCGCTCCACGTCGGCACCGTGGGCTTGCGCCCGGAGGCCTCCCTCACGAAGGCCTTCATACCTTTGGTGCGCACGTACTCGTAAGACTTCCCACCAAGGACGAAGACGTCCCGGGGCGACAGGCGCTCGACGAACTTCTCGGTGAGGTCACCGATGAGCCCGCCCTTCTCGGTGAAGACCTTGTAGTTCGCTTCCTCCGGTATGGTGCCCAGGTTGAGGAAGTAGATCATGCGGGAGCCCGCCCTCCGGCCGAAGCGGCCCTCCTCCTCATCGTACCACAGTTTGGGGTAAACGCCCTCGAAGGCGTCCTTGCTGCCCAGGTACCTGAGCACCTCGAGGTACTGCTTCTCCTCGAGGTTGCGGAAGCAGTACGAGCGGCGCACCACCTCGAGGGCGTGCTGGACGTCCCAGCGCTGCTCCAGGGACATGCCCACGAGGCTCTGCGACAGCACGTCCAGGCAGTTCTCGGAGATCGACACGCGGTCGATGTGCTTCTGGCGGGCCGCGCGGCACAGCACCGCGCACTCCACCAGGTCGTCCTTCTCGAATACCAGCATGCGGCCCTTGGACGTCAGCCCGTGGCCGTGCCCGCTGCGGCCGATCCGCTGCAGGCCCTTGGCCACCGACTTGGGGGAACCGATCTGGACCACCAGGTCGACGGACCCGATGTCGATGCCCAGTTCCAGGGAGGTCGACGAGACCACGCACTTCAGCTCTCCCTTCTTCAGCCGCTCCTCCACGTCCAGCCTGATCTCCTTGGCCAGGGAGCCGTGGTGGGCCTCGATGCTCTCCAGGCCCCGCTCCTTGAGCTTGTACACCACGTGCTCGGTGCCGGACCTGGTGTTGGTGAAGACGATGGTGGTGCGGTGCTCCTGGATCATCTCGTAGAGCTGGTCGTACATCTTCGAGTTCACGATCTCGTAGGGCAGCGCGGTCATGTCGTCGGTGGGGCACTCCACCCGGACGTCGAGGTCCCGCTGGCGGATGATCTCGACCACGTTGACGTCCCTGGGCTTGCCGTCCTGGTATCCCACCAGGTACTCGGCGACGTCCTTGAGGGGGGCGATGGTGGCCGACAGCCCGATCCTCACGAAGGGGCGGGAGCACATCTCCTGCAGGCGTTCCAGGGTCAGCGAGAGCAGCACACCGCGCTTGGAGTCGCACACCTCGTGGATCTCGTCCAGGATCATGTACTCGACCTGGGCCAGCTTCTCCCGGAACTTGGGGGCGGCGAGGACCAGGGCCAGCGATTCGGGGGTGGTGATGAGGATGTGGGGCGGCTTCCGGAGCATCTTCTGCCGGTCCCCCTGCGAGGTGTCCCCGGTGCGCACCCCCACGCGGATGTCCGGGAACTCCTGGCCGTCCTGCTCGGCGACCGCTCTCATCTCCCGCAGCGGCTCCTCGAGGTTGCGGTCGATGTCGTTAGCTAGCGCCTTGAGAGGGGAGATGTACACCGCGTACACGCGGTCCTCCAGCTTCCCCTCCTTGGAGTACTTGAAAAGCTCGTTGATGATGGAAGTGAAAGCCGTCAGCGTCTTCCCCGACCCCGTGGGCGAGGACACCAGGACGTTCTGGTGGTCGTGGATCAGGGGAATGGCGTAGGACTGCGGTTCGGTAAAATCCTTGAACTTCCCATTGAACCACTTGGCGATGAGGGGATCCAGAAGGGACATGACCTCATCCTTCTTGTATCGCCTAGATACCTTGTGCATCCGTTTAAGCTCCCTTTGGAATCATGCTCGATTCCCCGTACGCCTATTATATGGTTTCGGGTGGAGATTCGAAAGTGACCTCACCACCCGATAGCATCCAGACTATGCCGGCCACACCTTTCTAGCTTGCGGCCCAGCATCCTCCCGGACCCGCCTTTCCAGCCAAAAAATGTTATTACCGAGGAGGTCGTTCGCATGACCATGAGATGGCCGGCCCTGATCCTCGCGGTACTGCTGGTGAGCATCACGCTCACCGCTGGAACCGTCAGGGCGGAGACCACCATGACCATCGCCGGGACAGTAACCGGAATCGACGGCTCCCCCTTTCCCGGGGTGACCGTCACCATTCGCAACACCACCACCAACGACATACACACCGTGACCACCGACACCAGCGGCCATTACAGCCATACCACCACGCCGGGCAACTATTCGGTGATCGCGACCTACAGCGCGTACCGGGCCAACATCTCCTACGGGGACATCGCCCAGAGCCGTACCAACGTCGACTTCACCATGTACGAGGTCCTGGGCACGGTGACTGGGCAGGTGACCGACGGCAACACCACCCTGGCCGGGGTGACCGTGACCCTCACCGGGGTCAACGCGTCCTTCTCCGGGGTGACCTCTGCTCCCCTGGGCTCGTACCACATCGATAACATCACGCCGGGCACGTACATGGTTTCGGCGTACAAAGAGGGCTACAACATCTCCTATTACAACAGAGTGGTCACGCTGGACAAGGGGAGCGTGGAGGAGGTCTCCTTCACCCTGATCGAGACGGACATCAAGTACGCCAAGCTCAGCGGGACGGTCACCTACAACGACCATGGGCTGGCCGGGGTCAAGGTAATCCTGACCCCGGAGAAGGGAGCGGACCTCACCACGGTCACCGACTCGGGAGGCAACTACTCCTTCGACCAGGTCCCCCCGGGGGAGTACATCATCTACCTGACCAAGGATGGTTACGTCACGACGGAGAAGAAGGTGACCATGGAGCCCCTCAAGGGCTGGGTGCAGGACTTCACGATGAAACGGAACACCCTGCCCGGCAACTCCGGCTTCGTCCTGGACTACGACCTCTCGCACTCGATGATGATCGTCGGGCTGGGGTTGTCGCTGCTGGTGACGCTCCTCTCCCTAGTGATACGACAGCGCATCAAGGCCAACCCTGACCTCCTGGAGAAGGAGCCAGAGAAAGAGGATGATGGGAAGCCGTCCAAGGAATGATCACAGGCCGAGGTCCTTCTTGACCCGGGCCAGGTTCTTTTCCGCCCCGGCGTTCACCGCATCGTAGAGGGAGTTGCCATGGGCGTCCATGACCACCACCAGGGGGCCGAGGTCCTTCGCCTCCACCACCCACAGCGCCTCGGGCATCCCCAGGTCCAGCCACTCCACCCGCTGCACCTTCTCTAGGCCCCGGGCCGCCAGGACCGCCGCTCCCCCGGTGAAGGCGAGGTACACGCACCCGTGCTCCCGCATCGCCTCCAGGGTCGGCCGGGACATCCCCCCCTTGCCGATGATGGCCCTGATCCCGAACTCGCGGATGAACAGCGGCTCCAGGACGTTCATCCTCGCCGAGGTGGTCGGTCCGGCAGCGATGATCTCCCAGTCCCCGTCCTTCTTCCTGGCGATGGGGCCGCAGTGATACAGCACCCCGCCGTTCATGTCGAAGGGCAGCTCCCTCCCCTGCTCCCTCATCTCCAGGGCCCGGATGTGCACCTCGTCCCGCCCGATGAACACCGTGCCGTCGATCGTCACCTCCTGCCCCAGGCACAGCGCTCGCACCGCGCTCTCGGACAGCGGCGTCCTCAGGTTCATGGCATCCCCTCCACCCTGCCGTCAGGGAATATCCGCATCGAGGCTCTCCGGGCGGCCCAGCACTGCATGTTCACGGCCACGGGCAAAGAGGCAGTATGGCAGAAGGCCATGCCGCACCTGACCCCCAGCACCGTGGTGCGGCCCCCCAGCCCCATGGGTCCGACCCCCATGCCGTTCAGCGCCTCCTTCAGCTCGCGCTCCAGGGCATCGAGCTGCGGATCGGCGTTGGGAACGTCCAGAGGGCGGAGCAGCGCCTCCTTGGCCAGCTCGGCGGCCTGGTCGGCGGTGCCCCCGATGCCCACGCCCACGATGGTCGGAGGGCAGGGCCGTCCCCCGGCACGGACGACGGTATCGAGAACGAAGGCCTTGACCCCCTTGAGCCCCTGGGCCGGGGTCAGCATGGCCAGGGCGGACATGTTCTCCGACCCCGCCCCCTTGGGCATGACGGTGATGTCGGTGAAGCCGTCCCCCGTGGGGCGGTACACGATGCGCGGTGAGCCCGTCCCCACGTTGGTGCCGGGGTTCCTACGGGTCAGGGGATGGACGGCGTTGGGGCGGAGGGGCACCTCCGCGGTGGCCCGGGCCAGCCCCCTACGGATCCCTTCCTCCAGTCCGGGGAACATGCGGCCGGAGACGAAGAACACCGGCACCCCGGTGTCCTGGCACAGGGGCACGCCGAGCCGGCGGGCCTCCTCCACGTTGCTCAGGATGGTCCGAAGCTGTACCCTGGCGATCTCGCTCCTCTCCTCCCGTTCGGCCTCGCGCAGCGCGGCCTCGACGTCCCCGGGAAGGGTGGTGACCGCTTCCCTCAGCATGCTCACGACCACCCCTTCCACCACGTCCTCAAGGTCCATCGGTCGATGTATCCCCCGCCGGATATTTCAGATGTACGCATGGCCGAACGGACGTTCTTGGTGGCCCTTTTGTATAAATATGCCGACAAATTATTATATGCCCAGTGGGCCTCAACGAACCCAGTTCCTGGAAGGGATGCCCAATGACCGAGCCAATTGTCATCAGCAAGCTGACCAAGGACTTCGGGGGGTTCAAGGCCGTGGACGACCTCAGCCTGACCGTTCCCCATAGGTCCTTCATGGGCTTCCTCGGCCCCAACGGGGCGGGGAAGACCACCAGCATCAAGATCCTGACCAACATGTTGTCCGCCACCTCGGGGGAAGCGTACCTCAACGGGGTGGACGTGACCAAGGACCCCAAGACCGCGCTGGCCAACGTCGGCGCGGTGGTGGAGACCCCGGAGTTCTATCCCTACCTCACCCCTAGGGAGACCCTCGCCTACCTGGGCGAGCTCAGGGGGATGAGGAAGGAGGACATCGACCGGCGGAGCAAGGAGGTCCTGGAGACGGTCAAGATGACCGAGTGGGCGGACAAGCGCATCGGCAAGTTCTCCAAGGGCATGAAGCAGCGCATCGCCATCGCCCAGGCCATCCTGCACGAGCCGGCGGTGATCATCCTTGACGAACCGACCTCCGGACTGGATCCCCGGGGCATGGTCGAGGTCAGGGAGATCCTGATGGAGCTGAAGAAGGCCGATTACACCGTCTTCATGTCCTCCCATCTGCTGAACGAGGTGCAGGAGGTGTGCACCGACGTCGCCCTCATCAACCGCGGCAAGCTGCTGCGCGCCGGCACGGTGGCCGACCTGGTCGGCCAGGTCACGGTCCGCCGGATCGAGGTGCAGACCATGGAGAAGGTCACAGGAGAGCTGCTCAACAAGGTGTCCAAGCTCGAGGGCGTCACCGAGCTGAGGGCGGCCGGGGAGAACCACTTCATTTTCTCCATCGACGGCGGCAACGAAGCGCAGAGCAAGGCCCTCACCGACCTGCAGTCCGTCGGGCTGAAGGTCGTGTCGTTCAAGGAGTCCGGCCTGGCGCTGGAGACGCTGTACATGTCGCTGATCAAGGAGTCGAGGTGAGACTGATGGAAGCTAACGCCAATGCTACCAAGAACGGAACCAAGACGCTGCCATCGGACCTCCAGCAGGTCGGAGTGGTGGCCAAGTACGACGTCCTGAAGTACCTGCGCAGCCGCCGGCTGCTCGGCATCCTGATAATTGAGGCCCTGGTGCTGGTGCTGATCACCGCCCTGGTGGCCACCAGCGACCGCCCGCACACCGTGGACGAGGTGATCTCCCAGTACATCGGGTTCGTCAGCATACTGATCGTCCTGGGGGCCACGCTGTTCGGCGGGGACGCCATCGTCTCCGAGTACCAGAACCGCACCGGCTTCCTGCTGTTCCCCAACCCGGTGAAGAAGAGCAGCATCCTGGCCGGCAAGTTCGCCTCCTCGGTGGCGGCGATGAGCCTCATGCTGCTCATCTATTACGCCGTGGCTATCGTCGGCGGCCTGCTCATGGGCGACGGCGGCATGTCCACCCGGGTCTTCGCGTCCCTGGGCCTGGCGCTGCTGTACGGCATCTCGGCGATAGCGGTGGCCTTCCTGATCAGCTCGATCATGAAGGGGTCGACCGGCGCGCTGATCCTGACCTTCGCGCTGTTCTTCCTGATCTTCAGCATCGCCACCTCACTGATCGGGCAGCTGGGCGGGATCAAGCCCTGGTTCATGCTGGACTTCTCGGGGGGGAGCCTCAGCTACATCATGAACAACCCGTACCCGGTGGACTCCGTGGACACCATCGGCATCGGGAGCGGGATGAGCTACACTATCTACAACTACTTCCCGGAGGTCTACCTGTCCATCGCCGTGATGCTCGCCTATACCGTGGTCTCCTTAGTGCTGGCATACGTCTTCTTCCAGCGCCGCCAGATGGCGGCGTGAAACTTTTTACTCCCCTTTCCTTTTTCAGCAAGTTTCATAGCCATGGCGCTCAAAGAACAGGGTCATGGCCCCTGGTCCGACCCAGCCCATCGTCATCCGCGACCTGACCAAGGAGTTCAACGGGTTCAAGGCGGTCGACGACCTCAGCCTGACGGTGGAACGCAACACCTTCCTTGGCTTCCTCGGTCCCAACGGCGCGGGCAAGACCACCGCCATCAAGATCCTGACCAACCTCCTGGACGCGTCCTCGGGGTCGGCATATCTCAACGGCATTGATGTCACAAGGCGGCCGAAGCAGGCGCTGGCCGGGATCGGCGCGGTGGTGGAGACCCCCGAGTTCTACCCCTACCTGACCCCGGTGCAGACCCTCACCTACCTGGGGAGGCTCAGGGGCATGCCCCGGCAGGCCATCGACGAGCGCAGCCGGGAGCTGCTGCACCTGGTGCTGCTGACCGACTGGGCGGACAAGAAGATCGGCAAGTTCTCCAAGGGCATGAAGCAGCGGTTAGCTCTAGCTCAAGCGCTGCTGCACCGGCCCCACGTTCTCATCCTTGATGAACCGACCACCGGTCTCGATCCCCGGGGCATGGTGGAGATCCGAAACATCCTGAAGGAGCTGAAGAAGGAGAACTACACCGTGTTCATGTCCTCCCATCTGCTGAACGAAGTGCAGGAGGTGTGCGACCACGTGGCCCTCATCGACCACGGGAAGATGCTGGCCAGCGGGGAGGTCTCCGAGCTGCTGAAGAACAAAGGGTGCCGGATGCTGGAGGTCCGGTTCCTTCAGCCCGCGGACGACGCGGCGCTGCAGCGGATCGGCCAGCTGGCGGGGGTGGTGGAGGTCGAGCGCCTGTCCCCGGAGACGGTGATGGTGAAGCTCAAGGGCCAGGAGGAGGAGCAGGCCGACCTGCTCGACGCCATCCGGGGCCTGGGAACGAAGGTGTCGTCGTTCGGGGAGTCGGGGAACCCGCTGGAGGCGCTGTACATGTCGCTGATCAAGGAGACGAGATGATGGACGGGGAGGTGTTCGACCGCCCGCCCTCGGACGGCAGGCAGGTGATGACCGTGACGTACTATGAGCTGTACAAGTACGTCCGGAGCGCGCGCATGGTGGGCATCTTCGCCCTGGCCGCGCTCATCGTGGTCATCATCCTGGTCATCCCGCCGGCACTGGGCCAGGAGTACCCCAAGGACCCGGCGTACTTCGCCCAGCGGTTCTTCCTGTGGTCCAGCGTGCTCATCGTGGTCGGGGCCACCCTCTTCGCCGGCGACGCCCTGGCCTCGGAGTTCCAGAACCGCACCGGGTACCTCATGTTCCCCAACCCGGTGAAGCGGTGGGTCTACTTCACCGGCAAGCTCCTGGCCTCCCTGCTCACCATGTTCTTCGTCCTCTCGGTGTTCTACGTCGTGGTCTCGCTGCTCACGATCTGGCACTCCCAGAGCTTCTCCGACCTCACCTATAGGTCGTTCGGGCTCTCCCTGCTGTACAGCGTGGCCGCGGTGGGCGTAGGATACCTGGTCAGCGCCGTCATGAAGGGCGCGACCGGAGCGCTGGTGTTCACCTTCGCCATCCTGTTCCTCATCTTCCCCATCCTCGACGGGGTGCTGTCCTTCGCCGGGGCCAAGCCGGTGTTCTCGGTGACCTTCGCCGCCGAGGCCATCTCCTACATCATGCAGACCCCCTATCCCACCGACCAGGAGTTGATCTTGCCCACGGGAGGGGCCCTGGGCGGGGGAACGGGGGAGAGCACGGTCACGGTGTGGAGCTACTACCCGGACGTGGGCACCGCCGCCCTGGTCATGGTCATCTACGCGGTGATCACCATCGTCGTGGCGTTAGTTATTTTCCGGAGAAGAGAGATGGCGGCCTGATGAGGACCGGCATACTGCATATCGGCGATGAGCTGCTCACGGGGGAGATCGACCCCTATTCGAAGGAGATCGTAGGCATGATCAGGCGCCAGGGCGCCCGGCTCGACCTCCTGGAGGTACTGGCCGACCGCGAGGACGACATCATCAAGGGGTTCGAGCACGCCCGCGAGCTGGGGGTGAACATCC
>Ga0183100_1001629_pt1 | contig 10863 bp, 5 predicted proteins | sample Biomet2_FD_127789 | JGI IMG/M metagenome (GOLD analysis project Ga0183100, IMG submission 127789) | Microbial communities from bioreactor (seeded with anoxic lake sediment) at LBNL, California, USA - Biofuel metagenome 2 | ecosystem: Engineered > Bioreactor > Anaerobic > Unclassified ...
TCCAAAAACGTCGTTACTAACTGTACCATCAATCTGAAATGAGTTGTAACGATTATTTGAACCAGCAATTGAAAGACCACCAACCTTAGAGGAAGTGACTAATGGCGACAGTTTAGCAATCTCATAGATATTTCGATCTACCGCGGGAGTGTTATCGATTTGTTTTGCATTAAAGTTACTGGCAGCACCTCCTGCTGCACTTTTTACTCCAGCAACTGCACTCACAACGACTTCACTCAGTTCTTTTACATCTTCTTTAAGGGTAGCGTTTAATGTCAATGGATCACCAAGAGAAAGTTGTACGTTGTCGAATTCCATTTTATTGTATCCGACAAAAGAAATAATAATCTTGTATGGGCCCCCAACACGCATACCTTGGCTAAAATAGCGACCCTTTTCGTTTGTTATACTACCATACTGCGTCCCTGTTGGTTGATGAACGGCAATTATAGTTGCGCCGGGCAGAGGTTCATTGTTTGCATCAGTAACTTTACCGGAAATTCCCGAAGTGGTAACCTGAGCCATGCCGGCAAATGCAAATGCAAAAAATGCAATGAGCACTAAATAAACTTTTAGCATCTTTTTCATAGAAAATAATTTAAATTTCTGCACAAAGAAAGTTAATTGATGTATTATATTAATAGTTTGTTCCTTACTATAATGTTAATATTTTGTTTCAATCCAATTAAAATCAATACCTGTAATTCGATAGACAGATAACCTTATACGCTCCGCTTCTCTCTTGAAAATTACAATTAATTACTGATTTGCAGCAGGATAGTTATGAACAGTATTCTTATTGATAAAATGTTAATAAATATTAATTTTTAGACTTGATAATCATTTTTATTTCTGACGAAAATCATTATAAGAACATCAAAAATCTTTTCGAACTTCATAACCCGCTCTGTCAAACAATTTAATTTCCGAAGTGTTTTAACTCCATAACCAATCGCCATTCGAATCGGATTTTCATTCCTTAATTTAGGCCACTTTCTTAAAAATTTGTTTGCGGCATGTTCGTTTCGGGTGAAAAACCTATTTTTGCAGGCTCAATTTAGTGCGAACGAATAATTGCATGTGATGGAAGAAAAACAGATCCGGCAAATGCTTGACGAAAAAGGATTTATTGAGGAGTCAATTAGACCGGAATTAAAGTTGGTTGAAGAAATCAACCGCTTGAAGAAGGAAAAGAATGCGGTCATTCTTAGTCATTATTATGTGGAGAGCGACCTTCAGGATATAGCCGATTTTGTTGGTGATAGCCTTGGCTTGGCTCAGGAAGCTGCCAAAACTGAGGCCGATTTGATTGTCTTTGTGGGGGTCCATTTTATGGCCGAAACCGCGAAAATTATCAACCCATCTAAAAAAGTGATCTTGCCCGATATGAAAGCCGGTTGCTCGCTGGCCGATTCAGCTCCTGCCGACCAGTTTGCCAGATTTAAAGCACAGTACCCCGATCATCAGGTGGTTTCGTACATCAATTGCACAGCCGACCTGAAAACCATGACCGACGTGGTATGTACTTCGGCCAACGCACTGAAAATTGTGAACAGTTTCCCTGCGGAACAAAAACTCATTTTTGCGCCTGATAAAAACCTCGGCAATTACATCAACAGCCTGACCGGACGCGAGATGGTGCTTTGGGATGGCGCCTGTATGGTGCACGAGAAATATTCGGTTGAAAAAATCATTGAATTGATGGATCAGCATCCTGATGCTGAATTCATTGCCCATCCGGAGTGCGAAAAACCGGTTTTATTGATTGCCAAATTCATTGGTTCGACCACGGCTCTGTTAAATTACGTGGACAAAAGTCCGAACAAAAAATTCATTGTAGCTACAGAAAGTGGTATCCTGCATCAGATGCACAAGGCCTGTCCCGATAAGATTTTCATCCCGGCTCCATCCATCGATTCAACCTGCGGCTGTAACGACTGTTCGTACATGAAACTGAACAGCCTTCAGAAATTATACATCTGTCTGAAGAACGAGTTGCCTGAAATAATACTTTCGGACGAGGTAATCCAGAAGGCGCAAGTGCCAATCAGGCGAATGCTTGAGATTTCAAAATAAAGACTTAAAATCCCAATGTATAATTGGGATTTTTTATTTCCATAAATCTTTTTTTAAACCTAAAAACCATGAACCGCAACAAATTTATTGGGATTTTTCTTCTTTTCCTTTTTCCTCTTTTCCAACTTACAAGTGCAGCCGGAAACAATAAATTGGGCAAAAAACTTAATCTGGACATTGTATTCATCGGCAACAGTATCACTTACGGAGCCAATTTGGAGAATCCAAAACAGGATGCCCCGCCGGTTATAGCTTCTGAAATTCTTCGGAAGAAACCCGACATCAATTCAGTCCAATTCTCGAATCAGGGACGGAGCGGATTTACAACTGTCGATTATCTGCCCGGATCAGAAACTTTTGGGGAAGTAGTAAAGGCAACCAATCTTTTGCACACCAGTTCGTCTCATGCGCTGGTTTTCTCAATCAAGCTGGGAACCAACGACAGTGCCATTCAGGGACCAAACGGAGCGCCGGTTTCGAAAAACGACTATCAAAAGAACATGAAATCAATTGTTGACGAATTGCTCCGGCAGTTTCCCGCTGCCAGGGTTGTGCTTCAGCAGCCAACCTGGTACAGCCCCAACACCTATAACGGGTCAAAATATCTGGCCGAAGGTCTGGCCCGGCTGCAAAGCTATTTCCCGGAATTGAAATCCCTAGTAAAAAGCTATTCCAAGACTCATCCGAATCAGGTTTTTATGGGCGATCAGAAAGGTTTTGATTATTTCAGGAAAAATTACCTGACTGATTTGGTCGCCGAGAAAGGACAACAAGGCACTTTTTATTTGCACCCAAATCCCAAAGGTGCCGCTCAACTTGGAAGCTTCTGGGCTGATTCTATCTATAAAATCCTGAAATAGAATTCTACCAATAAAAAGAGACTGTCTCAAAAGTCCTTGATCAAATCATCCTGAACTTATTTCAGGATCTCAACGCATTGTATTTCAGACACCGAAATAAATTCGGGGTGACGAGATTTGCGAGTGTTTTGACTTTTGAGACAGCCTCTGAACGATTTATCTGCCAGATAAATCGAGCTATTTTCTAGCCACTTTGACCAGCCCATTCACATCTTTCACTTTCGCAAATGGAACAAGCTTAAATCCGTAGCTGTAATCTTTCTTGTTTAAATGGTACTCCGGAAGCGGAATTCCTCTCCACGACCAGGTGTCGTTTCCTCCAACTCCAGCCTGACCCAAATCGATATTCGCGGTAAAGAATCCTGCTGATTCGAGATCGTTAATGTGTGCCGCTTTCGAAAGGGTTTCTGTCGTATATGGCCAAACTGAAGCATTCAACGGTTGTTTTCCTACAAACATCAGTCCGCTTCCGGCGGCATTGCACAAAGCCAGCCAGCGAACCTGGATGTGGTTGCCGTTTTCCTGCGGACGAACATATTTGAAGCAGAAATCTTCCACTTTTCCTGAATAAACATTCACCTCGGCAGCCCGGCAACGATCGGAATAACTTTCGAACGGACCTTTCCCGTAAAAACTCATCGATTCCAAATTGCCCGAAAGCTGAGTGGTAAGCCCTATCCGTAAGGGTTCTGAGAGTTTTTCACCGATTTTAACCTGGTAGTTTACCTCAACAATTCCATCGCCCGAAACTTTGTAAACAAGCTGTAAATTCAGTCCGGCATCACTTTTTAAGTTCGCATTAATTATTCTATTCAGGCCATCGGTAAGGACTTCAAAGCGTTCTACTTTCAGGCTGGCTGCTACTTTGGGCCAATCGGATAAATTCTGAACCACCTGCCATGCACGGATGTCGTTGTCGGTAAGCGGACGCCAGAAATTTGGTTTCAGTGTTCCCGTCAACAAATCTTTTCCCTGAAACTGGTATTTGGTGAGGTATCCTGAGGTTTTGTCGAAAGTCACTTTGAAATCTTTCGAACCCAGAGTCAGGTTTTTTTCTGAATCTTCAAATACCTGAACTGCAATTTTGGAAATGGTTGGCTGAACAGGAATGGCTTCTTTCACCAGAAATTGTTCCTTGGCGATTTCAGAACCTCGTCTAGCCCATAATTCATCTTTGGCCAGTTTAACGCTGACCTTTAGCCAGACTTCGCCAGTGGTTTTCGACAGGTCGTGATCGACGGCAAATAATTTAGTTTCACCGGGCAGAGCATTGAAAGCGCCAAGGCTCCCGATACCAATTTCTTTCCCGTTTTCAACCAAAGTCCAGATAATGCTGAATTCATTCAGGTTACGGAATGAAAATCTGTTCTTGATCCTGAACTGCATTTTATCCTGATCGTAAGGTTCAACAACAACTGGTTGAAATACATATTTGCATTCTTCAGTAGCCGCTTTTACAGTCCGGTCGGGACTAATGAGGCCGTTGATGCAGAAATTGGCATCGTTCGGCTGGTCGCTGTAATCGCCGCCGTAAGCCCACCATTTGCGGCCTTTATCATCGGTACGCGAAACGCCCTGATCGATCCAGTCCCAGATAAAACCGCCCATCAGATTCTTTTTGCTGTGAATCACATTCCAGTATTCCATCAGGTTGCCAGTTGAATTTCCCATCGAGTGAGCGTATTCGCACATCACGATTGGTCGCTTGATGTATGGACTTTCCGACAAGCCTTTCAGTTGATCAACGGTTGGGTACATGCGGCTGACCATATCCACATACCAGGTGTCGTCGGGATTGGCCAAATATGGATTCTTACGATATTCGGGAGAACCATAGGCTTTATAGTCTTTGTTGTTGGGATCACCCTGAGCCCCTTCGTAATGAATGGGGCGCGTCGGATCAAAATCTTTCACCCATCCGGCGGCTGCAGCATGGTTTGGTCCGGTTCCCGATTCGTTACCCAGCGACCACGAAAAAATACACGGGTGGTTTTTATCGCGTTCAACCATTCGGATGACCCGGTCGGCGTATGCGGCATGCCACGAAGGCTGATTAGTCAGGTATCCTGCTGCATGATGGGTTTCGATGTTGGCCTCGTCCATCACATACAAGCCGTACTGGTCGCATAATTCGTAGAAATACGGATCGTTCGGGTAATGGCAGGTGCGCACGGCATTCAGGTTATGCTGTTTCATCAATTGAACATCTTTCAGCATATCGTCGTGCGTAACGGTTTTACCGCCGGTTTCGCTGTGGTCGTGACGGTTCACTCCGTAAAGTTTCACGGGTTTCCCGTTTACCAGGAATGCTCCATCCTGAATGCGGATGTCGCGGAACCCAATTTTGCTACTCCTTGATTCGATTACGTTGCCTTTGTCGTCTTTCAGGCTTAAAACCAGTGTGTATAAAACCGGCAACTCGGCCGACCATTTCTGAGGTGACTCTATTTTGGTTTCAAGAAGGGCAAATTTTACATTGTCGCGTTGCGGATATTCTTCGTAAACAATTTTGCTCAAATCAATTTTCAGCGATTGTGCAAATTTGGGTTTGTCGGTGGGGCTGTAAAGCATGGCTTCAACGGTCCATCCTTCAATGTTGATGCTATCTTTCATGGTAATCACAGGGCGAATCTGCAGCAAAGCATCTTCCATGTTTTCGTCGAATTTAGTCTTGACAAAAAAATCGTTTAGCGCCACACGAGGCTGAGCCAAAAGCATCACTTCGCGCTGAATTCCGCTCATCCGCCAGTGGTCCTGATCTTCCAGGTAGCTGCCATCCGACCAGCGGAAAACCTGCACCGCAACGGTGTTTTTCCCTTTTTGAACTTTTTCAGTAATATCAAATTCAGCAGGCAAGCAACTGTCTTCGCTGTAACCCACCATTTGCCCGTTTACCCAAACATAAAAGGCCGAACTTACGCCACCGAAATGAAGGATAATTTGCTTTCCGTTCCAGTCTTCAGGAACATCGAAGGTGCGAAAGTATGAGCCAACCGGATTTGTTCGTGTAATAAACGGCGGACGGTTAGGAAACGGGTAAGTCGAATTAGTGTAGATGGGTGTTCCGTAGCCTTTCATTTCCCAACACGACGGAACTTCAATTTTGTCCCATCCGGCCACTTTATTTTCTCCGGAATAAAAATCCAGCGGGCGGTTTTTCGAATCGGCTTCAAAGTGAAATTGCCATTCGCCGTTGAGCGAAAGAAAGCGGGACTGGGTTCGATCACCCTTTAGGGCCAATTCTTCCGAAGAAAATGAATACGAAGTGGCACGGGCCGGCATTTTGTTGCGCCCGATTACAGATTGGTCTTCCCAGTCGTTTTGTGCCGAAGCGAATAAAGTCAGTAGGGAAAACAACAAAAAACTTAATTTTTTCATTTTAACGATTTTAGCTTGTTGCCGGAATGAAGGCCAATTACATTCACTACTTATGACGATCGTGATCGTCAATTCCCTTATTCAAAATGGCGAAATAAGTTTAAGAACATTCTTTTGTCCGGAATTTGCATTTATTTGCACTACCGGATTTTAATCCATTTTTACAATTATTAAAGGCTCATGTCCAGTATTCCCCAGACAGAGCCTTTAATAATATCTTGATTTTGTATTCAATTATTCAATAATTGTCACCCATCCGTGCGTATCAGGCTCGTCGCCGTATTGGATACCACGCAGCTTTTTATACAGTTTTTCGCTGATCGGGCCGGGTTTACCGTCGTGCGAGAATACGTATGATTTCTTCTCGTCGTAGTCGTCGATGCGTTCGATGGGGCTGATTACTGCTGCTGTTCCGCAGGCACCGGCTTCCTCGAAAGTGGCCAGTTCTTCCACCGGAATCTGGCGGCGTTCCACTTTCATTCCCATGTCTTCGGCCAAAACCATCAGGCTTTTGTTGGTAATCGAAGGTAAAATGGAAGTCGATTTCGGAGTAATGTAAGTATTGTTTTTGATTCCGAAGAAATTAGCCGCACCACATTCGTCGATGTATTTCTTTTCGATGGCATCGAGGTAGAAAACGTTTGAATAACCCAACTGGTGTGCTTTTTCGCCTGCTACCAGACTGGCGGCGTAGTTTCCACCCACCTTATATTTTCCCATTCCAAGTGGCGCCGAACGGTCGAATTCGCGCATGATAACGAATGGCGTTGTTTGGAATCCACCTTTAAAGTATGGTCCGACAGGAGTTACAAACAAAATAAACATGTATTCTTTGGCAGGTTTTACACCAACTTCAGGACCAGTACCAAACAAAAACGGACGAATATACAAGGCTGCTCCCGACTCGTAAGGAGGAACAAAACGCTCGTTCAGTTTAATCGCTTTAACGACAGCTTCTTCAAATTTTTCAATCGGAAGAACGGCCATCATTGTTCCTTCGCTTGAATCCTGCATGCGTTTGGCATTTTCATCCATACGGAATACCCGGACTTTGCCGTCTTTTCCGCGAAATGCTTTCAATCCTTCGAACGATTCCTGTCCGTAATGAATACAGGTGGCAGCCATATGCATGGTTACCATTTCACTGTCGCTTACTTCCAAATCACCCCATGCTCCATTTTTATAGGTACAGCGGATGTTGTAATCCGTTTTCATGTACCCGAAGCCTAAATTTTTCCAATCTATAGTTTCCATAATCGATAAAGTAGTTTGTCAATCCAAATTTTTGGAGACATAAATTAACGAAAAAAAAAGCGGAGAAGGAAAGACAAAATTCCCGTATCCGCAATTTTATCAATTTATTCATTTACGCTGATTTCGAGAAAGTACCCGTTGTGTTTGCGAATGTTTAATACTCTTCCATCCGAAAAAATGAGATATTGTCCTTTAATTCCGTTCAAAACTCCTGAAATGACAGGATCTTTATCGAACGAAACGCTGGTGATTTTCTCCGGAAAGCTGGAACATGGATAGTTTATTTCCCAGATCTGGTTGTCGGAATACAAATACTGCTGCAGTTCGGCCGGGAGCAACTGGTAGGCGTTTATTTTTTCTTCCTGAAGGTCATATTCCTGATCCGTTTTGTTCTGAAGCATCGACCGCCAGTTGGTTTTATCCGAGAAGAAATTCTTCAGGAAAACTTCAATTACTCCTGAAATATGGCGATTGGGCGTGCAGGCCAGAATGATGGCGCGGCTTGCTCCCTGATCGATCCAGCGGGTTGGTACCTGGTGATGACGGGTCACCCCGACTTTCAACTCTCCTGAAACGGCCAGGTAAACGTAATGGTCAATCAGGTCATGTTCACGGGCCCAATCCATGTCGCGGGCAATGCCCAGGTGCGCTTTCGACAGTTCCGGACGCATGATGGTTTCGCTGGCTTCAGGAGCAGTTTGCATACAATTGTAGCAAAAGCCCTGCCCGAATGAAGTTTTGGTCTTTTTGCCACAGGCGATGCAATTGATCTGCCCGGTAAATTTCAGACTGACCGTTTCCCCGATCAACTGGTTCATGGGCAATTCGGTTTCTCCAATTGGAAGAAAATACTGAACCGGATCGGCATATTCCGATCGCATTTTGATGATGTTTCCTGAAGCAAGCATAATCGAGGCTTTTTTATTCCCCCACAAAGTACGGAAATGTTGGGTGAATTGGAAACAGTTTTTCTGAAGTTGTTATAGTATTGATAATTTGCATTTCTCCGGTATAGAGCCGGACCGCAAAGTCATGAGGCATTTCGTCCTTAAAGAAATGCAACGATTTCAAAGTTCTCTCTTTTACCGATTTAACCTCAACGGGGACACTGATGAACTTACCATAAGTTAGGTTAATTTTATTTTGGGGCATAAATAAAAAACCCGCCTTCTCGTAAGAAAACGGGTTCGATTTATAGAGAGTAAGCAACCGATCCGCCTGAAGCGGCACTGAGGCTTACGAAAATCGCACCAACAGTAGTTGGCGCAATTATATTTTGGTTGGTGCATGTAGAGACAAGGCATTGCCTTGTCTCTACATAAAATCATTTTTATTTTATCTCCGACCCGTTTTTTACAGGTGCGGTTGGGGTCACAAATTTCAGTGAACCATCGGCATCCTGTGCCATCAGGATCATTCCCTGCGACATAATTCCTTTCAGTTCGCGCGGTTCGAGGTTCACCAAAATGCTCACTTGCTGGCCAATAATTTCTTCCGGATTGTAATACTCGGCAATGCCCGAAACTACGGTGCGTTTGTCGATTCCAGTGTCGATGGTCAGTTTCAGCAACTTCTTGGTTTTGGCTACTTTTTCGGCTTCGATGATGGTTCCAGTGCGGATATCCATTTTCTGGAAATCATCGTATGTGCAATTTTCCTTTGCCGGAGTTACCGTTGCATTAGCAGCTTCGTTGGCTTTTTTGGTAGCCAGCAGCTTATTCACCTGACGTTCGATCACATCGTCTTCGATCTTTTCGAACAACAGTTCAGGTGTATTGGTTTGGTGACCTACGACCAGCAAATCGGTACGGCCCAGTTCGCTCCATTTCAGCTCGTCCATATTGAGCCATCCGCGCAGCTTATCCATGCTGAAAGGCAGGAATGGCGCGAAAATAATCGTCAGGTTGGCCGTAATCTGCAAACACACGTTCATGATGGTTTCTACACGAGCCGGATCAGTCTTCACCACTTTCCAGGGTTCGGCATCGGCCAGGTATTTGTTGCCCAAACGAGCCAAATCCATCGCAAATTTCAACGCTTCGCGGAAACGGTATTGCGAAATGCTCTTTTCAACTTCTGCTTTGATAGCGGAGATCTCGGCCAATGAGGCCTTGTCAGTTTCAGTAAGCGTTCCACAGGCTGGAACTATTCCGTCGTAATATTTTTGAGTCAGCACCAACGCACGGTTGACAAAGTTGCCCAGAATGGCTACCAATTCGTTGTTGTTGCGGGTTTGGAAGTCTTTCCAGGTGAAATCATTGTCCTTGGTTTCCGGAGCATTGGCAGTGAGCACATATTTCAACACGTCTTCCTTTCCGGGGAATTCGTCCAAATATTCGTGCAGCCAAACCGCCCAGTTGCGCGAAGTCGAGATTTTGTCGCCTTCGAGGTTCAGGAATTCATTGGCCGGAACATTATCAGGCAAAATGTACGTTCCTTCGGCTTTCAGCATGGCCGGGAAAATGATGCAGTGGAACACGATATTGTCTTTCCCGATGAAATGCACCATTTTGGTTTCCGGATCTTTCCACCATTTTTCCCATTCAGGAGTGAGTTCTTTGGTCGCCGAAATATAGCCAATCGGTGCATCGAACCACACGTACAGCACTTTACCGTCGGCACCATCAACCGGGACAGGCACACCCCAATCGAGGTCGCGGGTTACGGCGCGAGGCTGCAAACCACTGTCGATCCACGATTTGCACTGACCGTAAACATTCGATTTCCATTCTTTGTGGCCTTCCAGAATCCATTCTTTCAGCCAGGGTTCGTATTGGTCGAGCGGCAAGTACCAGTGTTTGGTTTCGCGCATTACCGGCGGGTTTCCGCTCAGAGTCGATTTCGGGTTAATCAAATCAGTCGCGTTCAGCGAGGTTCCGCAGGCTTCGCACTGGTCGCCGTAGGCACGTTCGTTACCGCATTTCGGGCAGGTGCCGGTGATGTAGCGGTCGGCCAAAAATTGTTTGGCTTCCTCGTCGTAATACTGTTCACTGGTTTTTTCGATGAATTTGCCTTCAGCATAAAGTTTTTTGAAGAATTCAGAAGCGGTTTGGTGATGAACAGGAGCGCTGGTTCGCGAATACACATCGAACGAAATGCCGAAACGGGCAAACGAATCTTTAATGATGTTGTGGTACTTGTCCACGATATCTTGCGGGGTAACTCCTTCTTTCTTCGCTTTCAGGGTAATTGGCACGCCGTGTTCGTCGGAACCACCGATAAAAGCCACTTCCTGTCCGTTCATTCGGAGGAAACGGGCATAAATATCAGCCGGAACATATACGCCGGCAAGGTG
>Ga0183100_1001630_pt1 | contig 10852 bp, 8 predicted proteins | sample Biomet2_FD_127789 | JGI IMG/M metagenome (GOLD analysis project Ga0183100, IMG submission 127789) | Microbial communities from bioreactor (seeded with anoxic lake sediment) at LBNL, California, USA - Biofuel metagenome 2 | ecosystem: Engineered > Bioreactor > Anaerobic > Unclassified ...
GCAGGGAGGAGGAAGGGCGCACGGTGCTGCACACGCCGCACTACATCGAGGAGGCGGAGGAGCTGTGCGACCGGGTCGGGGTCATCGACCACGGCCGGCTGATCGCCCTCGGCCGGCCGAGGGACCTCGTTGCCCAGCACGGAGCGAGGAACCTGGAAGAGGTGTTCATCCAGCTCACGGGCAGGGACATCAGGGAGGGGAGCGCGTGAACCCCCGCCGCATATCGGCCATGGCTAGGTCCAACGTCAAGCGGACCTTCCGCGACCCCTCCTATCTCTTTCTGGTGATCATGTTCCCGGTCGCAATGACCGTCCTGTTCGCCACCGCCTTCGGGGGCCTCGGCGGGTCCAGCGTCTCGTACAAGGTGGGGGTGGTGGACCTCGACGCCTCCGGCGGTCACTGGTCCTCGGACCTCGTCGCCAGGCTCGAGGGCACCGGGCTCATGACCATCGAGCGGTACTCCAGCGTCCAGGACGCCCGGGCCGACCTCTCCGAGGGGGACCTGCAGGCCCTCCTGGTCATACCCCAGGGCTTCGGCGCGGCCTGCCAGTCCTATGCTATGAACCCGAACGATAGCTCCAACTGGACGGCCGCCGCCCTCCAGCTGGTCCTGGACCCCGGCTCCATGGTCTCCATGCAGGCCATACCGCCGATGGTCCAGCAGGCCATGTCCGACATGGTGTACGGCACCACGGTCGCCGGTCCGGTGACGGTGGAGTCGACCCAGGTCGATGCCTCCGCCCACCTGACGGGGTTCGACCTGATGGCCCCGGGGGTCGTCACCTTCGCCGCCGTGTTCCTCACCATGATCGTCGGCCAGTCGTTCGCCGTGGACCGGGAGCAGGGAGTGCTGCGCCGGATCGGCACCACCCCCCTGACCTCCGGGGAGCTCGTCGCCTCCCACGTCCTCTCTAACCTGGTCATCGCCCTCGTGCAGATGACCCTGGTGTTCGCCCTCCTCTTCGGGCTGGGGTTCCACTACGTCTCCGACGCCGACGGGCTCATCGTGGCCTTCGTCCTGGTGCTGGTGTTCTCCGTCTGCTCTGTGGGCTTCGGTCTCATCACCGCGGCGGTGAGCCGCTCCCCGGGGCAGGCGACCATGATCTCCTTCGCCTTCATCATGCCCCAGATGTTCCTGGGGACGTTCATGGGGGCGACGCTGTCCTCGACCGCCCAGGCCGTCGGCGCGGTGCTGCCGGCGTACTACGTGACCGACGGGCTGACCACCATCATGCTGAGAGGGGGCTCGAGCACCAGCGGAGCGGTGGTCCTCGACCTCGCGGTGGTCGTGGTCTTCGCCGCCGCGGCCCTGCTCGTCGGCGCGTTCCTGTTCCGCCGCATGGGGAACCGGTGATGCCATGAGGGAGGAGCTGCAGCGACTGGCCGAGGAGGTGGAGGGGAACGAAGAAGAGGCCTTCCGGACCCTCCGGTCCTCCCCCCGATACCGCCTGGGGGTGGGGGCCAGGCACCAGTGCGTCTTCTTTGTCGAGGTCATCGTGGACCTCTTCCCCGGGGGCAAGGTGGACCTGGGGCACATGGAGAGGTGCGTCGTCCTTCTCTCCGTCCTCCGGAAAAGGGGCTACGTGCTGAGCTGCGGGGAGGGGCGGACGGTGAGCGCCGAGCGCGAGCTGACGATGGTCGAGGTAGAAGAAGAGGCGGCCGCCGTGGAGGTGTCAGCCAGGGCGGCCATGGGTTGAGGTTTACAGCCGGGTCAGGTCCCGGGACTCCTCGGAGGGGACGTCCTCCTGGGACAGGATCTCGAGGAGCTTCTCCTTCTTGTCGTCGCCTTTCTTGGCGGCGGGGGAGCGGTCCTCGGGAAGCAGCTCCTCGGGGGCGGGCTCCTCTGCCGGCACCGGCGCGGGGGCCATCGAAACCTCGCTCGCCGGAGCGGGCTGGGCGGGAGCGTAGACCTGGGGCTCGGGGGCGTCCTGCTGCAGCGCGGCGATCTCGTCCTGCATCGTCGGCTGCTGCTCTTCCACTCTCTCCAGGGCGGCCTGGTAGGCCTGCCTAGGGGCGTCCTGGCCCACCGGGGCGCCGTAGGACATCTTGGTGTCCCGCATCAGCTTCTGCACCATCTTGTCGCGGTCGGGGGTGGCGGCCCTCATCTCCCTCTTCTTGACCTGGGAGTTCATGTCCGCCTCGGCCAGGCGTTTCATGGCCCATCTCTGCTGGATGGCCTTGCGCTGGGTCTCGGTCTCGATAATGTCGCGGTCATCGACGGCCGCCGGCACCTTGCTCTGGTCCACGAAGTTGATGAGCAGGTTGCACCGCGGGCAGGCGTCGATGTGGTCGACGCACTCCATGCAGAACAGCGTCCCGCAGTTCGGGCACACCGCCACCGCGTTCTCGCCGTGGAACAGGCACTTGCGCCCGTGGTACTCGTTGGTCTGGGGGCTGAAATTGACAGTGGTCGCGTTGCTCCGGTCGAGCGCCCGCGGCGGTCTCTCCTCGTCCTTCTTCCTTTTCCTGAACATCGGTCTCGCCTCCTGTCTCTCGGCGGCCTCCTGTTCCACGTAGCGGGCCGGCCGCCCCCCGGCTACGGGCATGTCCTCCTGCGGGGCAGGCCTCTCCATGGCAGGCTCGGGAGCTCTCTCCCTCACGGGCTGCTGGTACTGCCGTGCCGGGGCCTCCCCCCTGCCGCTGAGATTGTTCAAGATGCTGACGACCCGCCGGGCGGTGTACATCCCGATCTCCAGATGCTGCATGACGCCCAGCGTGTTGTGGGCGTCCGCCGGCAGGTCGATGGCCGCCCGGACCAACTTCTCCGTCTTCTTGTCGACCTGCTGGGCCGGGAAGTCCATGCGGTTCACGGTGTCGATGTAGGCCAGGACCTTCTTGGCCTTGACCACGTCCCGGTCGCGCATGTTCATGTACACGTCCGCCAGGCGCAGCCCCTGCTTCGGGTAGTTGGGATTGCCCAGGGTAGCCATCAGAACTTCGTGGGAAAGGACCTCGTAGAGGTGGAACCTCTCCTCGTCCAAGGACTCGACGTCGACCTGCTCCTTTGCTCTGAGGAAGTCGTTGACCTCGTCCAGGGCGCTGAACGGCAGGCCGCAGTCCTTGAACGCCTCCTCCCTGGTGACCCGAGTGTTGCGCCGGTACTCGTACTCCAGGACCTTGGACGCGTAGATCGAGATCTGTCTCTCCTTCAGCAACTTGTCCAGCGCGGCGTTGCCCTCGACCGCGGAGGGCAGACGGGGGTCGATCTCCAGCGCCCGGTCGAACGCCCTCTTGGCGTGGTCGAGCTTCTCCATCTTCATCAGGATGCGGCCCTTCCCGCTCCAGGCGTAACGGTCCTGGGGCTCGTTGCCGATGACCGTGTCGTAGCAGCGGAGGGCCTCCTCGTCCTCCCCCAGCTTTTCCAGCAGGGCGGCCTTGTTGAGCCAGGCGCGGTTGTTGGTGCGGTCCGCGGCGATGGAGCGGTCCAGGCTTACCACCGCATCGGGGATCTTGTTGAGCTTGGCCTGCACCACCCCGATGCGCATCCACAGCTGAGCGTCATTGGGGTCCAGCTGGCCGGCGTTGAGGTAGGAGTTCAAAGCGTCCTCCATGCGGCCCAGCTCCTCCTCCGCCCGGCCCTTGTTGCGGAAGGTGCTGGACATGGCCGCCCCGTTCTCGATGGAGCGGTCGTAGCACTGCACCGCCTGCTCCCTACTGCCCATCTTGAACAGGACGTTGCCCTTGTACCTCCAGATGTGGGGGTCCTGGTTGTTGATGGCGAGGGCCTCGTCCAGGCATACCAGCGCCTCCTCGTAGTTGCCGAGGGCGGCCAGCGCGCGGCCCTGGTCCATGTGGAAGGTGTGATTGGAAGGGTCGATGGCAGCGGCCTGCTGGAAGACCTGCAGGGCCCCGGCGACGTCACGGCCCGCGAGCATGGCGCGGCCCTTGTTGTCGAGCATGATGGCATCGCCGGGATCGAGCCTGCAGCCCTCATCGAACGCCCCCACCGCGGCGTCGAAGTTGCCCAGCTCCATGAAGGCCAGGCCCTTCTTGTTGAACATGGCCTTGTCGCTGGGATCAAGCTTGGTGGCATAGTCGTACTCCACCAGGGCGTCCTCGATCCGACCGATGGCCTGCAGTGCGTCCCCCCGGTCAGCATGGGCCGTTCGGGACCGCGGGTCGATCTGCAGCAGCACGTTGCACACCTCGATCACGCCGGGGCTGTCGCCCTTGGCGATGAGGGCGTCCCTCTTCTTCTCCAGGACGACCATGTTCCTCGGGTCGGTATCGAGCACCCGGTTGTAGGCCTTCAGGGCGTCGTCCACCCTCCCCACGCTCTGCAGGGCGATGGCCCGGTCCACGGCGGCGGCATGGTTCCGGGGGTCGAGCTTGAGGATCTGGTCGCAGGTGACGATGATCTCGTCCGTGCTCCCCAGGAACTTCAGCGACTCCTTCTTGGCCTCCATGGCCTCGATGTCCTTGTGTCCCAGGGCCAGGGAGCGATTGAACGCGCTGACCGCCTCGGCATGCATGCCGATCGCCGCCAGCGACCTCCCCCGCTGGGTATGGGCGATCTTGTTCTTCTCGTCCAAGGCGATGGCCTGGTCAAAGCTCTGGATGGCCACGGAGTGCTTGCCCATCATCGCCTGGGCGATGCCCTTGCTGATCCACACGTTATAGTCATTGGGGTCGAGCTTGAGCGCCTCATCATACGAGACGAGGGCCTCCTCGTACCGTTGGTCGGACACCAGGGCCATGCCCCGCGTCCACCACAGGAGCTTGTTGCCCGGCGCCAGGGAGATGGCCTTGGCCAGGGCCTCGGCGGCCTCCGAGAACCGCCCGGTGGCGTACAGCGTGTCGCCCTTGACCCGCCAGAACGCGGGGTCCGAGGAGAACAGCTCGGTGCCGGCGATGGCCTTCTCCAGCGCGCGGTCCATCTTTTTCTGGTTGAACAGCGAGATGCACAGGTTGCGCAGGACGTCCTGGTTGCCTGGCTCCAGCTCCAGGGCCTGCTCGTTCAGGCGGGTGGCGTCGTCCCTCCGGCCGGAGCGGTCCAAGGCAACGGCGGCGTCGATCATGGCCCCGGTGTTCTTGGGATTCACCCGGAGCAGGCGCTCGCAGGTATCCAGGACGTCCTTGTCCTTGCCCACGCCCTTGTACGCTTCCTTGAGCGCTATCAGCACCTTCTCCTTGTCGTCGTGGACCTTGAGGGCCTTCTCCAGCATCTTCGCCGACTCGTGAAAGCGCATGGCCTTGGCGTAAGCCACGCCGACCTGGTACATGTTCTCGGGGTCGTGGGGATTGCGGGACAGGACCTCCTCGCTGTACTTCACGATCTCCTCCCCCATTCCCAGGGCGATGGAGATGTCCCGCTTGAAGGCTACCAGGCCAGGCTCCCCGGGGAACGCCTGCAGGCCCTGGTTGACCGCATCCAGGGCCTCCTTGAAGCGCTGGGACTTCACCAGTGCGGTGACCTTGCCCTTGTGGACCGCCACATCGGGCTTCTGGGCCAGAAGGTTGGACGCGGCCTCCACCGTCTCCGGCCACTTCTCCTGGGTCAGGGCGGAACGGAAGCGACCCTCCAGCGCCGGCAGGAACCGGGGGTCGATCCTCAGCGCGTTATCATAGACCTTCTCCGCCTCCTCGAAGCGCTTCAGCTGCTCCAGGAGGGGGCCGAGCTCGGCCCAGGTCTCCTTCCGGTCCACGTCCGCCCGCAAGGCCTCCTTGTAGAGCTTCACCGCGCCCTCCAGGTCCCCCGCGGACCTCGTCACCTGGGCCTTGCCCAGGTTCGCGCTGAACGAGGCCGGCTGTATCGTCAGCACCTGGTCGTAGATGGCCGACGCCTCGTCCTGGGCGTTCCTCTCCATGAGGATCCGGGCCTTCACCAGCATGACGTCCACGTTGTCGGGGTCCTGGGCGAGGACGTCCTCGAGCGCCTTCAGGGAGTCCTCGGTGCGCTTGGCCCGCAGCAGGGCCTCGGCCTTGGCCACCGACCACTTAAGGCGGTCGTCCAATCTGATGAGCGCATCATAGGTGTCGATATCGGATGGGTCGATCTCCACAACCTTGATGTAGGCGGCCACGGCCTCCTCCTTCTTGCCGGCCTCCTCCAGGACCTTGGCCTTGCCGAACAACAAGGCCTTGTCCTTACCCTTCAGCTCCAGCGCCTTGTCCATGACCGCGTTCGCTTCGGAGAACTTGCCGCCGGCGACGAGCGCCCGAGCCCGGGCGGCGAGGGCGGGGGGGTCCGACGGGGCGAGGACCAGAGCCTTCTCCGCCGCGCTGAGGGCGTCCTGGGGGTACTGGGCCTTGATGAATATCCCCGACATGACGACGAGAGCATCCGCGAACTCCTTCGAACGGGGGCTGTCCCTGAGCCCCTCCCGCGACATCGCTTCCATGGCCCTACCGAGTTCGGCCTTTGCCGCTGGAACGTGCCCTTGGGCCAGTTGCAGATCGGCGTTCTCGATCAGCTTCCGAGCTCTATAGAGCCCTCTAAGCTCCTTGTCGCGGAGCGACTCTAGAAATCCCATCCCATCACCTATTCTGGGCCGCCTATCGTGCTATATGCATAAAAAGTCTTTTCTAAAAGTGCCTCTGGAACGGAAAATGTCGTCCATCTGTCGGACGCGGCAGGGCCACGGGCAAAAAAACGGACGTCTGGATATGGACCATTATCGGCCCTGGTCCCTCGCACGCCAATGTATAAATACTAGTGACCGGCATCCCGGTAAACGTCTGACCATTGTCGGACGCAATATCTTAGGATGGGATGCAATAACGAATCAAAGGCACGGCTCGGTCCGTGACGATGATCGCGATCGTGGATCGAAGTTTGGACGAGTCCGCATACCGTGACGACCTCTAGAGACTTGCCATGAATCTGAAAAGTAAGGGCGGGAACGTCACCGGCGCACGGCCGCACTCCGGGCTCTGGACGCGATCGTAAAGGCACGGCCGCCACAGGATGGGAGACGGCCGGACCGCTCATCGCCGTAGAACGAACGCGCCACCTTTGGAGAGAGCACAGGATGGGGTGCTCCCTCTCCCCCTTTCTTATTCTGGCCGATGCCGTCACACATAGACCTCGGCCGCGCCGCTCCTGACCGCTTCCAGTATCCTCTCGGCCACCTTCTCGGGGGGATCGACCTCCTTCAGGTGGCCCCGCACCGCCTCCAGCAGGGCATCGGTGTGGATGGTGTGCTGCGGGAAACCGGTGGCGGTGGCCTTGGGCAGCACCACGGACACCACGATGCCGTCCCCGGCCAGCTCGTTCCTCGCGGTCAGAGAGATGGCGTTCAGGGCGTACTTGGTCGCCGCGTACCCGCCGACGAGGGGAGAGGCCGACTTGGAGACGATCGAGCTGACGTTGACGATGGCCCCGTGGCCCTGGGCGCGCATGATAGGGATGGCCTCCTGCATCGCCACCAGGGGACCGTAGAGATTTACCTCGATGAGATGCTGTAGGTCCTCCACGGCGATGGCCTCGATGGGGCGGTACATGCCCTGGCCGGCATTGTTGATGAGCACGTCCAGCCTCCCGAAGTGCTGGCGGACCGTGCGCACCATCCGGCGCACCTCCTCCGGCTCCGTCACGTCGGTGGGGACGACCAGCACGTCCTCCATGCCCGCAGCGAGGGCGTCAAGCTTCTCTCTGGACCGGGAGGCCAGCGCCAGCCTCGCTCCCTCCTTACCAAACAGCTCTGCCGCAGCCCTGCCGATGCCCTCCGAGGCCCCGGTGATGAGCACGACCCTTCCATCTATCTCCATGATGATCCCCCGGCCCTATGGCGGCGCGGTTAGATAGCCTTACCTGGCCCCTCGTCCGTTCGCGGTGGCCAGAACGCTTTGTCGAAAGGACTGCCAGAGGAGAGGAGCTCAATAACCATTTTAAAGGGGGAATGATTTAGGGTGGGACGCGCAGGTGTAATCTAGTTGGTTAGGATTTTAGCCTTCCAAGCTAAACGCCCGGGTTCGAATCCCGGCACCTGCACTCCCATCCATATCCAGAAACCTCCCATTTGGATTCAATTTTGGGGGTTTTCATCTGGGTGGCAATCCAGCGTTCTATAAACCGCTTCTGCCTCCCTTATTGCATCCTCTGGCCTCTTGCGACAGTAATAATTCTCTGTGGTCTTGGTGTTTGAATGCCCCGGGAGAACAGAAATGGCATCTGTCTTTATTCCCTGGTTTATCCCCATTTGCCCGTAGGTCCGACGGCATGTTCTTAGGTTGAACACGACTCCAGTTTCGTTCTGTACGAGCATTTTGAGTTTCTGGATGCTGTTCGGAGCGAGTATGCCGTCCTTCTTATCCCTTAATGCAGAGAATAATGCTAAGTTGCCAGGACAGTTCTTCGCCACTCATTCGTTCCGCACCCTAAGGTATCTCTTCGGTATCTCCCTTGCTTCTGGTCGTATGCTTACTTTTCTCGGCTCGCCATATTGGTGGGGGGTAGAGGCCTTTGAGCCGCATTATGGGAAGAAGTCCCGAAAATGCCCGAAACCGTTTAGCCCTGAGTGAATCGTTTCATGTTGACGATGTACCACATCTTCTTGGGCAGGGCGCCCAGGAATATCTTGAACCTGTGGCCTTTGTTCAATCCAAGGTTCGAGCCAGAGAGCTTGGGATTGCCATAAGGATAGAAGGGCTCGGTCAGGGACTTGTTCACCAGATACATCCAATCCCGACTCTTCTGGTCCAGATTGGCTATATATTCATCATACGCCTCCACCACCGAGAGCGGTCTGAGGCCGTCGAGACAGTCAAGGCGCACAAGAAATGCATTACCAGTGTAGCAGACCAAGGCATAGCCCATCTCCTTGGCCTGATCAGCGAACAGAACGAACGGCTGGCCAACGTTGTTCATGGCGATATTGGTGGGTATCTTCTCGGTCGCGGTCGGCGAGTGACCAGGGTTCACCTCGATGCATATCACCCGGGGGCGGATCGTCATCCCCTTCAGTATCTCGAAGTCAAGGCCATCGATGTCCACGCTCAGGAAGTCCAGTTCCTTGCTGAACTTCGCCTCCTCCAATAAGTGTTCCAAGCTATTTTCCTTATCATCCACCATTCGTTTGAGGCAAACCACATTGTCATTCTGGCCATAATTCTTCTTACAAAGCTCGAACCTGGTCTTATCACACTCGATAAAGAGCCCTCGCCAACCCTCCAGGACAAGATTCCTAGTATTTGAGAAATGAATGCCATCCCAGGCTCCGAACTCGCAGCATGACATATTTCCTTTCCCGATCTTGGAAAAGATATATTCTATCACACCGTCCTCCCCATTTTGAGAGAATATATCTCTGCGATGCTCCAGTAGGCCCATGTCCTTTTAGATAATTTTGATTTGCTTAATACTATTCATTAGAAAATAAAACATATAATCCACCATGATAGAATCTATAGTTCTATCGAAGTACACAGATGATATGAATGATCCTTTCCAAACATGGGGCCCTATTCCAAGCGGCCATTGATCATGACGGCTCATGGACCAAGGCCATCGAGGCCGCGGGCGGGTCCCCCCGTCCTATGGCGGCATAGAAAGAATGACCTTCCCTCGGGGTACGAGCCGAAACACGGTCATGTCTACGACATACACTAGGGCTGGGAGTGACAGCATTGTTCTCCCCCGTCCTCGCAGGTCATAAAGTACGCTCTGGTGCGGTGGCTCAGGCAGTGTCGACGATATGTTCATGAGGTCCCGGTTCAGCTGGGGGAGGTACACCCAAGCCATCTTGGACCATTTCATCGCATTGGGATTCGAACAAAACAAAAGTGGAATGGGGGCATGCAAAACCTCTGATTTAATTAAGATTGTGGGTATCTGGATAGAACCATGGGGGCAGGCCACACCTGCACTTCTATCCATCTTCATTGGAGCTAAACGCCCCCTCGACCTGGGATTCGCTCAGGCCGAGGTTACGATAACAAGGTCGTGTCTCTTCTCACCATCCACGGCCGTACAGGTACATCTTTCCACCAATCTGTTGACCTTTTCAACAGGTTCTTCATGTCCGGCATGCCCTTATCGGTCACCTTTTCCAGCTCACCGGCCTTGCGCCCTGTCCCGCCGGCTAGGCAGAAGAAGATGATACCCTCGTTCCCCACCGCTAATCCGCTAGTGCCCAGCACGAACGGCGCGTAGACCGACTTGGGTTCCGCACCGTTGACAACAATCGCGACGAATTTCATCATGGACGTAACAAAAGGGCAGATCCCAAGCTACCGATGAGGTCCTCTCTCCCGGGGACCGGTGTTCATTGACGAAGTCATATTCCGTTGAACGCCCGGCCTCAGGCGTAAGTTTCAAGGGAAGCGGTGAACGGCGGACCCCACTTCTCCCCCTCGCGTCGGAAAAAAGGGAAGGGATTTGCGAGGGGGGTCGGGCAAACCCCTGGCTCGCTTTGGGATGACACATCTGCCTCGATGTCACAACGCACCCCGTTGGCGCGGTAGACCTCCTCCCAACTGTTATCCTCCACGTCGGTGAGCATTGTCACATCACTGTATGTGTGAACGACGCCCCGTTTTATATCCCCGACGGCGGGAGGTGACCGAAAACCGGAGCGAGGCACTTACATCTGGCCCCGGGAATAATTTATGAAAGTCGCGCTACTTGCGCTTCTTCTTGTGCCTCACCCGGACCGCCTCTCCCCTCCGGCTCTGGGCCATCTCCTCGCCGGACATCGCGGCCACGCCCACACCCTCCAGCTCGCCGTTGCGGACGATGGCCACCTCGTCCCCGGCCCGGATGCGGGAGTCCGCCTCGGAGACCCCGACGGCGAACAGGTTGCCGCTCAGGTCGAAGTCCCCCATGTGCACTGTGTTGATGCCATTCTCCATGAGCACCGCCCCCCCGCCCCTGGGCAGTGGCACCATGCCCCCCTCCGGGTTCACATCGCCC
>Ga0183100_1001631_pt1 | contig 10847 bp, 8 predicted proteins | sample Biomet2_FD_127789 | JGI IMG/M metagenome (GOLD analysis project Ga0183100, IMG submission 127789) | Microbial communities from bioreactor (seeded with anoxic lake sediment) at LBNL, California, USA - Biofuel metagenome 2 | ecosystem: Engineered > Bioreactor > Anaerobic > Unclassified ...
TTATTTATAATAATATAAGGAATATTTTTAAAATACATGATTAGGAGGAAAATTTAACTTTATGAGTAAGAATTATGTTAGGCAGAAATACTTCTTTATACTTTTGTTAGCTATACTAATTTCAGCTTTAACAATAGGTTGTAATCTTTTATCAAATCATTCTACTAAAACTAACCAAATTGATTCTAATAAAATGATTGTACATTACATAGATGTAGGTCAAGGAGACTCTATTCTTATTCAAGTAAATAATAAAAATCTTTTAATAGATGCCGGTCCTAAATCAGATAAAAAGAAGCTCTTAGATTACTTATCTTCTTTAATCTTAGACAAATTAGATTATGTAATAGTAACTCATCCACATGAAGACCATATCGGTAACATGGCTTATGTAATAAGTGATTATAATGTTTTAGCTTTTTATGCACCAAAAGTTCAATCTACAACAAGGACCTTTGAAAAAATGGTGGAATCATTAAAATCTAAAAATTTAAAAATAAATGTAATAAAAAAAGGTACAGATTCTATTAATTTAGGTAAAAATACTAAAGTTACAGTATTTTCACCTAATAAAGATTTTTATGAGGATTTAAATAACTATTCACCAGTTATAAAAATTGAGTATGGGAAAACTTCATTTTTATTTACTGGCGATGCTCAAAAAGATGTTGAGAAAGAAATACTAGCTACTAATGAAGATATTAGTGCTGATATCCTGAAGGTTGGTCATCATGGATCTTCAACATCTACCACTAAAGATTTTCTTAATAAAGTAAATCCCTCAATAGGAGTAATTTCTGTAGGACAAGATAACACATATAATCATCCAAATGACGACACTATTAAGCGCTTAAATGAAAATAAAGTAACCATATATAGAACCGATAAAGATGGAACAATAATACTTTCTTCTGATGGTTCAAAGATAACTAAAGAATAGCTTAACTTTTACGCCCTTTCTTAGTGTAAATAGAACTTTAAGCACATTCAAAAAAATAATAAATCGGCATGCTAGATATTTTGTATTATTGACTTATTGTTTTCTTTCATATTCCTTATTCTTAATTTATTTGTTATATAAAAATAAATTATCTTTACATTAATATTTTCAAAATGTATAATTAATTTGTGTTTTGTAAGTAGAACTTTAAATCATAATCACAAATTAAATAAAGTACGTTGATAAAGAAGAGTAGATAGTATTTTAATTTAAAGAGATCTAGGGATAGTGTGATCCTAGAATTTAAAGCTATTGAAGGAAGCTTTGGAGTAATAAATAGAAAGTCTACATGAGGAGTATATTTATGGGGTTATTCCCTTAAAGATAATTAAGTGGATTTAAGTAAGGCATAATTCAAATGACAAATCAGTATGCTTAAATTAATCAATTTAGGTGGTAACGCGGAAGTCAGCCTTTCGTCCTAAGTATTTTAGGATGAAAGGCTTTTTATATTTATAATTAAAGGAGAGAAATACATAATGAGTTTTGAAAAATTAGCAGATATGGTATTTGGAAATGTTGAACACACAACTGAATATTATATTGAAAAATATCCAAAGAGAAATCTTAAAGAGGGTGCAAAGGTTACAAGATATGCACCAAGTCCAACTGGATTCCAACATATAGGTGGAATATTTGCTGCATTAATAAACGAAAGATTATCAAGTCAAACTGAAGGAGTTTTTTATTTAAGAATAGAGGATACTGATCAAAAAAGAGAAGTTGAAGGTGCAATAGATGATACTGTAGCAACTATGCATAATTTCGGTATGGACTTTAATGAAGGTATGACAGGTCAGGAGACTTCTAAAGGTGAGTATGGTCCATATAGACAAAGTCAAAGAGCTGATATATATAATACCTTTGCAAAAGATTTACTTAAGAAAGGTTTAGCTTATCCATGTTTCTGCACGCCAGAAGAATTAGCAGAACTCAGAGAAAAGCAAGTCGCTAATAAAATAACTCCAGGTTACTACGGTGAATACGCTAAGTTCAGAAATATCTCTGAAGAAGAGGCTATAAAGAGAATTGAAAATGGAGAACAATATATAATAAGATTAAAATCTCCAGGAAATTCAGAAACGAGAGTTAACTTCCATGATTTAATAAAGGGTGATATATCATTCCCAGAAAATAATCAAGACATAGTACTTATTAAAGGAGATGGACTTCCTACATATCACTTTGCTCATGCAATAGATGATTTCTTAATGAGAACTACAGATGTAATAAGAGGAGAAGAATGGTTATCATCACTTCCTATACATGTTCAATTATTTGAAGTTCTAGGTTTTGAGGCTCCAAGATATGCTCATATTCCAACAATAATGAAGCAAGATGGAGGATCAAAAAGAAAGCTTTCAAAGAGAAAAGATCCTGAAGCAGCTGTTTCTTACTATAAAGAAGTTGGATTCCCAACAATAACAGTAATTGAATATTTACTTAATATAGTTAACTCTACTTATGAAGAATGGAGAGCTGAAAATCCTAAAGCTGATTACCATGAATTTGAAGTTCATTTAGAAAAGATGGGTAAAAGTGGAGCATTATTTGATTTAGTTAAATTAAATGACGTATCTAAAGATCGTATAGCTGCTATGAAAGCTACTGATGTTTATGAATATTATACAGCTTGGGCTAAAGAGTTTGATGAAGATATGTATAAATTAGTTACAGAAAATGAAACTATGGCAAAAGAGATGTTTAATATAGATAAAGAAGGTCCAAAGCCTAGAAAAGACTTTGCTAAATGGGATGAAGTAAAAGATAAGGTATTCTATTTCTTTGATAAATTATTTAATAAAGAAACAGTAGAACAAATAGAACTACCAAAGGGTGTTACATTAGAAGCTGCTAAAGCTGTAGTAGAGACTTATAAAGATGAATTTAACTTCAATGTAGAAAGTCAAGAAGCTTGGTTTGATGATTTAAAAGAAATCGGACTTAGACTTGGGTATTGTGCTAATAGAAAAGACTTCAAAGCAAATCCGGATCAATATAAAGGAATGATTTCTGATGTTGCTGGAGCAGTTAGAGCTGCATTAACTCATAGAACTAATTCACCTGATATCTACACTATAATGCAAATCATAGGTGAAGAAAAAGTTAGAAACAGATTTGAAAATTTTTTAAATCTATAAAGATCATTATTTAGTTCATTAAACAATTAACAAAGGCATAGAATCCTAATTTATTTTAGGATTCTATGCCTTTTGCTTAGCTGCTAAAGCCAAAGAGTATCTTTTTTTGATTGGTTATCACATAAGTATAATCTTTACATTGTTCATCAATAATTAGCTTAATTTAAATGATGATTTTAACGATACTATTCTATTAAATACTAATTTGTCATCAGTAGTATATTTAGTATCTACACTAAAGAAGCCATTTCTAACCATTTGGAATTTATCTTGAGGTTTAGCATCTTTAATTGCAGTTGGTTCAATAAAGCCTTGTAGTATTTCCATTGAATTTGGATTTATTTGTTCTAGGAAGTGTTTTCCTTCATTTTCTTCAGCATTATCTAATATTAATGGTTCATATAATCTAAATTCAGCAGGAACACAAGTTTTTGCATCTACCCAGTGAATAGTGCTCTTAACTTTTCTACCAGTGAAGCCAGAACCACTCTTAGTTTCTGGATCATAAGTACAGTGAATTTCTGTAACGCTTCCATTTTCATCTTTAATTATTTCATTACATTTAACAAAATATGCTCCCTTTAGTCTAACTTCATTACCAGGGAATAATCTAAAGTACTTCTTAGGTGGAATTTCCATAAAGTCTTCTTTTTCAATATATAATTCTCTAGAGAAAGGAACTAATCTAGTACCTTGGGTTTCATCTTTAGAATTATTTTCTATTGATAACATTTCTGATTCATTTTCAGGATAGTTAGTTATTATAAGTTTTAGAGGATTTAATACAGCCATAGATAGTGGTGCTTTAAGTTGTAAATCTTCCCTTATAAAGTAATCTAACATTTGAGAATCAACAACAGAATTAGCTTTAGCAACTCCAATAGCGTTGCAGAAATTTCTTAATGCTTCAGCAGTGCAGCCCCTTCTTCTTAATCCACAAATAGTTGGCATTCTAGGATCATCCCATCCATCAACAACTTTTTCATCAACTAGTTGTTTAAGCATTCTCTTGCTCATAACTGTATTAGTCATATTTAATCTTGCAAATTCTATTTGTCTTGGAGTAGCTTCCATTTCGCATTCGCTTACTACCCAGTCGTAAAGTGGTCTATGATCCTCAAATTCCAAAGTACAAATTGAGTGAGTTATATGTTCAATAGCATCTTCTAACGGATGAGCGAAGTCATACATAGGATATATGCACCATTTATCACCAGTATTATGGTGAGTAGAATGAGATATTCTGTATATAATAGGATCTCTCATATTTATATTTGGTGAAGTCATATCTATTTTAGCTCTAAGAACCTTTTCACCATCAGCAAATTCTCCATTTTTCATTCTTTCAAATAAATCTAAGTTTTCGAGAGCAGATCTATTTCTGTAAGGACTTTCGGTGCCAGGTTTAGTTAATGTTCCTCTATACTCTTTAGCTTCCTCAGCTGTTAAATCACAAACATAAGCCCTATCTTTTTTTATTAGCAGAATAGCTCTGTTATACATTTCATCAAAATAATTAGATGCAAAGAAAAGTTCATTCCAATTTCCACCAAGCCATTTTACATCTTCTTTAATTGATTCAACATATTCAGTGTCCTCTTTAACAGGATTAGTATCATCAAATCTTAAATGCGTTTTTCCTTTAAATTCATCTGCTAAACCAAAATTCAAAAGAATAGATTTAGCATGACCTATATGTAAGTATCCGTTAGGTTCAGGTGGAAAACGAGTAATTATTTCCTTATGTTTACCTTGTTCTAGATCCTCTATAACGATATTTCTTATAAAATTAGAAGAATTAATTTCATTTGACATAGTATTACCTCACTTATAAGTGTATTTTAATTAATAAAAGAATATGCCTTATTTAAAATAATATTCCCTTTTAACTATATTGTTATTTTTACTTAATAATAATTTTAATCTAATATAAAGAAAAAATAAAGATAAATTTATTTTAATTGCCTAAAGTTGTTAATTAAATAAAGAAACTATCTCAAAATGATTATTTTGAGGTAGTTTCTTCTATATCTTCTATATCTTCTATATCTTCTATATCTTCTTCAAAGTCGCTTTGTTCTATAGCATCTTCAAAAATATATTTTTTCCAATTTACATATATATAATATAGATTTATAACATCTTGCTCATTATAAAGAAGGATTTTTTCTATTTTTTCTTCTGGCATCCTTTTAAAATAACTCTTATCTTTCATAACTTTGTGAAAAGTTTTTGCTAAATTAGAGCCACTAATAACTTCACCTTCTCTTTCAATGTCAAATACCTTTTCTAATTTTTTAAGCCCTGTAGATACCTTTTTTTCTTTTTCATATTCCTTTTGGATATCAATCGAATCAAATTCTTCAGCAAAATTATAATCTATGCCATTTTCCTTAAAAAGATAATTAATAACTGTAAAATCATTATTCCCGGAAAATGTAATTATTGTTTTTTTACCTTTCTCCTTCATTCTTATGAAATATTCTTTTGCAAGATATAATATATTTATCGCTTCATCTCTGTCTTCAATCATATATTGAGTAACCAATATCTTCTTATTTTTATTATCATATTCACATGCACCGAAAACCCCAATACATTTAGGTTTTTTATAAACATAATGTTCAAGATCAAAGAATATAATTTCTTCTGGATCATACTCTTTTTCTTTAGACGTCATCATAAATTCCTTAATATATGATTCTACCTTCACCTTGTTTTCACGAATAATCACTGTATCACTCTTTCCTATAAGAATTGCATATTTTCAATGTCTAAGTTATATATTACATCTTTTCTTTCAACTACAACATTAATTTTTTTTATTAATTCTCTATCTTTTATTACTTTTTGCAAAAGTTCTTTAGTTGGATTCATACAATAAGGGTGTTTTACATTTTTGAACATAGTATAGTCTCCCGCTGTATCTCCATAAGCATAACTTGCACTTAAATCTATATCATATTTTTTAACAAAATCATTTATTGCTTTAGCTTTACTTTTACTGTCCCACATCGGAATAACTTCTCCTGTATATATGCCCTCATTATCTACAGTATATTTCGCACCTATGTAATCTGTAAATTCATATTTTTTAGCCATTTCACCCACAAGTTCTGAAGGTGATCCTGATATTATTATTAAAGTATGTTTATTTGCCTTATGCCACTTTATTCTATCCCTTGTGAAAGTATATACTCTATCACCTTTTTGTTCAACAACCTTTTGGGCTATATAATTCATTTGATGTTTTTGCAATCCTTTAATAGATTCAATATATATATCTATCATCTTTAAAAGGTAATTATCATAATCACCTTGCCTTTTATCCCATTTCATAAAATATGGTCTTACATCATTATACCATCTTTCCGACCCTATAATCTCATATTTAACCATTTTTTTAAATACTTCTGTTATTAACCCTTCTCTGTATAACGTTCCATCTAAATCAAAAAAAGCACCTACATTTGACATTTTATCACATCCTTTTTTACCTATTTATTATACTTTATTTTTGCAATTCAGAAAAGCTTAGTCAATCTATGAAAATTAATTTATTATTTTCTAAAGATTAACCAACATAATTAAAACACTATCAAAATCTATTTATATTGATAGTGTTTTTAAACTTAGACCATGGAATATACCTTATACCTGATTATTCTATAAACGTTACAATTTCATTCATATTTTTCCTAATCTTTTTTCTTACAACATCATTTTCTGAATACCCAATTGCAACTACTAATCTAATTCTTTTTAATTTATTAATCCCTAAAAGCTTTTTAAGCTCCTTTTCATTAAACCAACCCAAAATACATGTTCCTAAATCCTGCTCTGTTGCAGCTAGGCATAAATGCTCTGTAGCAATACCCAAATCAACAGATCTATAATCCTGCTGTTTCATTAAAGATCCCGCACGCGAGGCTAAATTGCCGCTTTCCTCAACAACAATTATAAATGATTGACATTCACTAGTAAACTTATTCATAACTTTATCTTGCAAGCACATTGCAACTTTTGATGATAATTCTTTATTATTCACAACAACAAAATGCCATGGTTGACTATTGCATGCAGATGGTGCTAACCTTGCCGCTTCAATACAATTTACTAACTTTTCATGTTCAACCTGTTTTTTAGAATATTTCCTACAGCTTTGTCGCCTATTCACTAACTCAAAAAACTTTTCCATAAAAACTCCTCTATACATATGTTTTTTATTTATCAATTTCGTTTCTTCTCATTTCCCCTCCATATCATTAATCTTTAGGCTTATTCATTAAATTCATCAAGATTTTCTTTTTTAACTAACTTAGGGTTATTTTCCTTAAACCTTAATAAAACTTTTTCATAATATATATTTATAGTAGCCATTGTAGGTGATCCTAATAACATTCCAACAGGTCCCCAAAATCCTCCTCCTATTGTTACTCCCAATATAATTCCAAAAGGACTAACTCCGACCTTTTTTCCTATAAGCTTAGGATCAAGATACCATGCATCAAATTGTTGAATACAAAATAAAAGTGCAAATACTATTAAAGCCTTAATAGGTGAAACAAAAATTGCAACTATAATACCAACAAGTTCTCCAACAAGTGGTCCAAAATAAGGAATCATATTCGTTACACCAACAACCAATGCAACTAATGGTGCATAAGGTTCTCTAACTATTAGTAATCCAATTAATGCCATAAATCCTATTATCGCAGAATCTATTGCTTTTATTCCAATATAAACTCCTATCATTTTGTTATATATTCTAATAAAGGTTATTAATTTAGCTCCTTTTTCTTCTTTGAAAATCATATACGTAATAGTTTTAGTACCCTTTACAAATTTTTCTTTGTCTACTAAAACATAAACTGAAATTAAAAATCCTAAAACCACATTCACTAAGTTTGATGTAAATGATAATAAATACATAGCTAAATACTGTAATAATTTCATTGCTAAATTTCCAATCTCATTGGAAATTTCTTCAAATTTATTTAAAAGTCCTGCTTGTATTATTATTCCTTTTACTCTTTCATTTTCAAGAATCATATTAATCCATTTTTGTATAGCATCAACATACATTGGCATTTCTTGAGTTATGTTTAGTATACTGTCAATTATACTTGGTATAGTATAAAATAATATTATAAAAACTAGTGTTACAATCATAAAATAAGTAATTGCTATTGATATTGCTCTTTTCAGCTTAAAATTTTTTTCAAAAAAACTTACTACTGGATTTAATACATAAGCGCAAATAACAGCATATATAAACGGAGAAATAATAAATAAAATCTTTTTACCTATATTAAAAAAATAATCATAATTGTCTATAAGTTTATATCCAATCACTCCTATTAATGCAAATATTAATATATCTCTATACTTAATATTTTTATTTATAAACACTTCAGTTCAAATCCCTTCTGTTGAGGCACATTTAATTTTATGTGCCGTAAATTTTCAATATTGCTTTAATTATAACATATATTTATTTTTTTAATATTGTATATTTCTAATTTATTCAACTTTATACATATTTTTCATAAAGAAGTCATAAAAGAATAGAGGATAAGCTCAATCCAAAAGCCTTATCCCCTATTCACGCAATCATATTTTTTCTACATCTTCTCTACTACGTCTATTCCAAGTAGTTCTAATCCATTTTTTATTACTTGTAGACTTACTTTAACTAAGTTTAATCTAGTAGCTTTTAAATCTTCATCTTCTAAGTTTAATACTGAATGTGCATTATAAAATTTGTTAAATCCTTTTGCTACTTCAATTACATATCTAGTTAATATTGATGGTTCTAATTTATCTAATGATAAATTTATTGCACTATTAAAGTTAGCTATACTCTTAATTAATTCAAATTCTTCTTTTGAAGATAATTTGCTATAGTCAGGTGTTCCTGTACATTCATTACCTTTATTTAATATACTGTTTCCTCTAGCATATGAATATTGTACATAAGGACCTGTCTCTCCATCAAATGATAAAATTTCCTTCCAATCAAAAACAATATCTTTTTCTCTCGAATTTTTAAGATAAGTGAAAATTACTGCTCCAACACCAATTTTCTTTGCAACTTCTTCTTTATTTTCAAGGTCTGGATTCTTTTCATTTATAACTTCCATAGTCTTTTCAATTGCTTCACGAAGTAAATCATCAAGTAAAACAATTGAACCATTTCTAGTTGAAAGCTTTCTATCTGCAAATTTCACTAATCCAAAGCCTACATGCACACAATCTTTTGACCATTCATGTCCTGCAAGTTCTAACACCTTAAATACTTGTTTAAAATGTAGAGCTTGTGGACTTCCAACTACATAAACGCATTTATGGAAATCATAAGTCTTCTTTCTGTACATAGCAGCCGCTAAATCTCTTGTTGCATATATTGATGCGCCATCACCTTTAAGCACTATACATGGTGGCATATTATAATCATCAAGCATTACAACTTGTGCTCCGTTGCTTTCCACAAGTAGCTTCTTCTCTTTTAATTCATTAACAACTACATCCATTTTATCATTATAAAATGCTTCTCCAGCTAATGAATCAAATTGAACTCCTAAAATATTATAAACTCTTTCAAATTCCTTTAAACTTAAGTCTCTAAATCTAGTCCAAAGAGCTGTAGCTTCTTCATCACCATTTTCTAGCTTTTTAAAGTTTAGTCTTGCTTCGTCATCTAATGCAGGATCCTTTTCAGCTTCTTCATGGAATTTAACATAGATTCTAAGCAATTCATCAATTGGATTTTTTTCTAGAGCTTTTTCATCTACCCATCTATTATAAGCTGATATTAACTTACCAAATTGAGTTCCCCAATCTCCTAAATGATTTAATCCTACAGTATTATATCCTTCTTTTTCAAACATTTTGTACAAAGCGTTTCCTATAGCTGTAGTAAATAAATGTCCAACATGGAAAGGTTTTGCTATATTAGGTGAAGAGTATTCGACACATACAGTTTTTCCTTCCCCTATATTTGATGATCCATAGCTATCTCCATCTTCTAAAATCTTCTTAATTGTATTTTCTGCAAAGACTCCTTTATCCACAAAGAAATTAAGGTATGGTCCAAGATTTTCGATTCTTTCAAATCCATCAGTGCACATAGAATTTTTCAATTCTTCTGCTATCATGTTAGGGGCTTTTCTCATAACCTTTGATAATTGAAAACAGGGAAAAGCATAATCTCCCATTTCCGGCTTTGGTGGTATTTCAATTAATTTTTCTATTGTTTCAATATCTAAATCCACATGCGCTTTTATTAATTCTGCAACTTTAACTTTATAATCCATAAATATCCTCCTTAAATAAAAAAAACGTCTCTTATAAACAAAGAGACGGATTATCCGCGGTACCACTCTAATTGTATTTTATATAAGGCATACTAACTTGCTATTTTTTGATTGTGCCTAAAATAAAATACCCCTTAACTTTTAACGCAAAGTTAATTGCGACCATCCTTACTCATTTCAGGTGATTTCTCTAAGGTTCTCTTCTTTTAATCTATCCATAGGGCTTGCACCAACCACCCCTATTCGCTTAAGGAATCAATTAAAATACTCTCCTCATCATCGAATATTTCAATATTAACGTTATTAAATTATACAAATTGTATGAAATTTTGTCAACTTATTTATTTTTATATTTTGAACTCTTATTTATATAAATTATTATTTATATAA
>Ga0183100_1001632_pt1 | contig 10846 bp, 9 predicted proteins | sample Biomet2_FD_127789 | JGI IMG/M metagenome (GOLD analysis project Ga0183100, IMG submission 127789) | Microbial communities from bioreactor (seeded with anoxic lake sediment) at LBNL, California, USA - Biofuel metagenome 2 | ecosystem: Engineered > Bioreactor > Anaerobic > Unclassified ...
TAAATTAGAATTACTAAGTATACCGTAAGAGATTAATAACTATCTTTGCGCCGAAATTTAAACTCTAAGTATTTCACATCATATCATGAACATTAATTTTAAGAATAAATGGGTCATCACAGCAATCTGTGCAGGCGCAATTTTATTTTTTGCCGGAATTTTCGTATACTATAATTTGTTTGCTTCACAGTTTCAGACTGAAAAAAAAGCATATGTATATATAGATCGTGACGATACTCCCGACTCAGTTTTAGTAAAAGTAGAACGGGCAGGTATGCCACGCAGTATGAAAACATTCAGATGGTTAATGAATCATTTCGGTGATACAAAGACTGTCCGTACCGGACGGTATGTCATCAAACCGGGCGATGGAAATTATCCCGTCTTCCGCCGTATTTCTAGAGGACAACAGGCTCCGCTTGATTTTTCAATAAATGATGTACGCACCATAGGACAATTGGCTGAAAAAATTGGCAAGCAATTAATGATGGACTCAGCCGAGGTTGCCGCTCGTTTAAACGACTCTGCATTTTGTTCTAAGCTAGGATTTAAGAAAGAGACTGTTATTTCAATGTTTATTCCCGATACATACGAAATGTACTGGAATATCTCAACAGCCGATCTATTTAAAAGAATGAAGAAAGAGTATAACTCATTCTGGTCAAGCGAACGCCTTAGCAAAGCTAAGTCAATAGGCTTTACACCATCCGAAGTATGCACCATAGCTTCCATCGTTGAAGAAGAAACAAACAACAATGAAGAAAAGCCTATGGTTGCAGGTCTTTATATCAACCGCCTTCACAAAGGAATGAAACTGCAGGCCGATCCAACTATTAAGTTTGCTTTGCAGGATTTCGCCATTAAGAGAGTTACAGGTGAGCACCTTCGCACAAATTCTCCGTATAATACATACAAGTTCTTAGGCCTGCCTCCCGGACCTATTCGTATTCCTTCCATCAAGGGAGTTGATGCCGTTCTGAATTACACAAGACACAATTATGTATATATGTGCGCTAAAGAAGATTTTTCGGGCACTCACAACTTTGCCGCAACCTGGGAAGAACATCAGAAAAATGCCAAGAAATACCAGGAAGAGCTAAACAAACGAAAGATTTTCTAGAAATAATCTATTAGAATAACGCTTTATTGCCTATCTTTGTGATCAAACAAGAACTTAAAGTAATCAAATTTAAGACACAAAGATATGAGCAGACAACTCTTATTGGGCGATGAAGCCATTGCGCAAGCAGCAATAGACGCCGGACTTTCCGGCGTTTATGCTTATCCGGGTACCCCATCTACAGAAATTACTGAGTATATTCAGCAGTCACCACTGGCCAAAGAACGAAATATTCACAGCCGTTGGAGTACAAATGAAAAGACAGCCATGGAAGCTGCATTGGGATTATCCTTTGCCGGCAAACGCGCTTTAGTTTGTATGAAACACGTGGGAATGAATGTGGCAGCAGATTGTTTTATCAATTCTGCCATGACAGGAGTAAATGGCGGACTGATTGTTGTTGCAGCCGATGACCCGAGCATGCATTCCTCACAAAACGAACAAGACAGCCGTTTCTATGGAGATTTCGCATTAATACCAATGCTTGAACCATCAAATCAGCAGGAAGCTTATGACATGGTTTATAATGGTTACGAACTATCGGAAAAAGTTGGTGAACCTATCCTTATGAGAATGGTTACACGCCTTGCCCACTCACGTTCCGGAGTTGAAAACAAACCGGTAAAACCACAAAACGAAATTTCATTCAGTGACGATCCTCGTCAATTCATTCTTCTTCCTGCTATTGCCCGTCGTCGCTACAAAGTTTTGTTAGCAAAACAGGAAGAATTTATTCAAGCATCCGAAGAATCTCCTTATAACAAATACATCGATGGCCCAAACAAAAAACTGGGTATCGTGGCATGTGGTATTGGATACAACTATCTGATGGAAAACTATCCCGACGGATGCGAATTTCCAGTACTAAAAATCGGACAATATCCGCTACCTAAGAAGCAACTGTCTAAGCTAATTGCAGAATGCGATGAGATTTTAATTCTTGAAGACGGACAACCTTTTGTTGAAAATATGATTAAAGGTTATCTGGGACTTGGCATTAAAGTAAAAGGCCGTCTTGACGGAACACTTTCACGAGACGGAGAGTTGAATCCTGATAGCGTAGCAAAAGCTGTAGGAAAAGAAAATAAACAGGAGTTCACTGTCCCATCTATTGTTGAAATGCGCCCGCCAGCTCTATGTGAAGGCTGTGGACACCGCGATATGTACACCACTCTTACAGAAGTTTTAAAAGCAGAATACCCAACCCATAAAGTATTTAGTGATATTGGTTGCTATACTTTAGGTGCCGGAGCCCCATTCCATGCAATCGATTCATGTGTTGACATGGGAGCATCAATCACAATGGCAAAAGGTGCAGCCGATGCAGGCTTGTTTCCTTCAATAGCAGTAATTGGCGATTCTACATTCACACACTCAGGAATGACAGGATTACTTGATTGTGTAAACGAGAATTCAAATGTAACAATCATCATTTCTGATAACGAAACAACAGCCATGACCGGCGGACAGGATTCAGCAGGAACAGGAAAGATAGAAGCAATCTGTCTTGGGTTAGGTGTTGATCCGGCTCACGTACGCGTTGTTGTTCCTTTAAAGAAGAACTATGAAGAAATGGAGCAGATTATCCGTGAAGAAATAGAATATCGTGGAGTGTCTGTTATTATTCCTCGCAGAGAGTGCATCCAAACATTAGCAAGAAAGAAAAGAAGTAGCAAATAAAATGAAAAAAGATATTATATTATCAGGCGTAGGCGGCCAGGGGATTCTTTCTATTGCCACAGTGATTGGCGAAGCTGCCTTGAAAGAAGGTTTATACATGAAGCAAGCTGAAGTTCACGGTATGAGCCAAAGAGGTGGAGACGTTCAGTCTAACCTTCGTATCAGTGATAAACCAATCGCATCCGACCTTATTCCAACCGGAAAATGCGATCTGATTATCTCTTTGGAACCAATGGAAAGCTTACGTTACATTCCATACTTAAGTAAAGAAGGATGGCTGGTAACCAATGAAACTCCATTTGTAAACATACCTAATTATCCTCCAGTAGAAAATATTATGGAGGAAATCAATAAGCTTCCAAAAAAAATTGTTCTAAATGTAGATGCCGTAGCCAAAGAACTAGGTTCTACCCGAGTAGCAAACATAGTATTACTGGGAGCTACAATTCCGTTCTTAGGAATAGAATACAGCAAAATGCAGGATAGCATACGAGACATCTTCCAACGTAAAGGAGATGCTATTGTAGAATTAAATCTGAAGGCACTGGCAGCAGGAAAAGAAATAGCAGAAAAACTTATGTAAACACACAGACACAACGCAACAAACACAATAAAGCTATGAATCAATACTGGGAAGAAGAAATAGAAACAATGAGCCGGGAAAAGCTGGACGAACTTCAGTTGAGCAGGCTTAAAAAGACGATTCAGATAGCATCAAAATCGCCATATTATAATAAGGTATTCAGTAAGCACAACATTACAGCTGATACAATCCAATCACTGGAAGATATAAAAAAGATACCTTTTACAACAAAAGCAGATATGCGGGCTAACTATCCATTCGGATTAGTGGCAGGCGATATGAAAGATGCCGTCAGAATTCATTCTTCTAGCGGAACAACCGGTAATCCTACTGTTATTGTTCATTCCCAACACGATCTTGATTCATGGGCTAATCTTGTTGCTCGTTGTCTATACATGGTGGGACTAAGAAAGACCGATGTATTCCAAAACAGCTCTGGCTACGGAATGTTTACGGGAGGACTTGGCTTCCAGTATGGTGCGGAAAAACTTGGTGCGCTTACTGTTCCTGCAGCAGCGGGAAACAGTAAGCGACAAATCAAGTTTATTAAGGATTTTGGCACAACAGCCCTTCACGCAATACCCAGCTATGCCATTCGTCTGGCAGAAGTATTTCAGGAAGAAGGCATAGATCCTAAAAGCACCAATTTAAAAACGCTGGTCATTGGAGCTGAGCCACACACAAATGAACAACGAAGAAAAATTGAGAAACTATTGGGCGTCAAAGCTTATAACAGTTTTGGAATGACAGAAATGAACGGACCTGGTGTTGCTTTTGAATGTCAGGAGCAAAATGGAATGCATTTCTGGGAGGATTGCTACCTGGTTGAAATTATTGATCCGGAAACAGGTGAACATGTAGCCGACGGACAAATAGGCGAACTCGTGCTAACTACACTCGATCGTGAGCAAATGCCGCTTATACGCTACAGAACACGTGATTTAACCCGGATACTTCCAGAAAAGTGCCCGTGCGGACGTACTCACATTCGTATCGACAGGATAAAAGGAAGAAGCGATGATATGTTTATCATTAAGGGAGTCAATATTTTCCCTATGCAAGTTGAAAAAATACTTGTTAAGTATCCGGAACTAGGTAGTAATTATTTAATTACATTAGAAACAAAGAACAATCAGGATGAGATGATTGTTGAAGTAGAATTAGGCGATCTTTCTACTGATAACTATATTGAATTACAAGCTCTTGCTAAGAAAATTACGCATGAACTAAAAGATGAAATTTTAGTTACACCAAAACTTATATTAGTCAAAAAAGGAACTCTGCCACAAAGTGAAGGAAAAGCTGTCAGGGTAAAAGATTTAAGGGATAATAAATAGGGCAATTACATGAAATTATTAAAAGAACGAATTCTACAGGACGGAAAATGTTATGAAGGTGGTATATTAAAAGTAGACAGTTTTATAAACCATCAGATGGATCCCGGTTTAATGAAAAAAATTGCGGTAGAATTTGTACGTAGATTCGCTACAACCAATGTCAACAAAATCATGACTATTGAAGCAAGTGGAATAGCTCCTGCTATTATGACGGGATTCCTTATGGATCTACCCGTTATTTTTGCTAAAAAGAAAGTTCCCAATACAATGAAGCACTACCTTTCAACAACGGTACATTCCTTCACTAAAGATCGGGATTATGAAGTGGTTATAAGTTCTGAATTTATTAATTCAGATGACAATATACTCTTTATAGACGATTTCCTTGCATACGGTAATGCTGCATTAGGCGTTCTCAGTCTAGTTCAACAAGCAGGTGCAAAAATAGCTGGAATGGGATTTATTATTGAAAAAGAATTTCAGAACGGGCGCTTTTTACTCGAATCAAAAGGCATCAGAGTAGAATCACTGGCAATTATTGAGAGCATTACCAACCGCGTAATTAAAATCAAAGAATAGAAAAGAATACAAAAGCAAAAGCTGCTATAATTAATACTAATTATAGCAGCTCTCTTATAAGTAAGCCACACCAGTGATGCGATGAAACTCCGTATGACATGATTTGAGTGCTCACCCTCTTTGTAATCCACCGACTTACGCTACCCGTAGGTTGTGGCCCGCCATCGAGAATAGAAGCCTGTCTCGGTTTTCAGATTAATTTGATGAGTTTCCCAATCAAACCAATGTGGCTAAGACTTTGTCTCTTTATCTATTGCAAATATAATCAAATTACATTAATGTAACAAACATATTTGATTTTTTGTTTTCTCAAAATAGAAAATACTTACTTATTAAAAACGGTAAAGCACCAATTGCCTCATAATCAGCAATCAGTGCTTTACAATTTTCTAAACCGGCTCAATTAAGCAGCTTTTGCTTTTGCAACAATAGCTTTGAAAGCTTCTGGGTGATTCATCGCTAAATCAGCCAAAACCTTACGGTTAATTTCAATACCAGCCTTGTGTAAGCCGCCCATTAACTTAGAATAAGACATTCCTTCTAAACGAGCAGCAGCGTTGATACGCTGTATCCAAAGAGCACGGAAATTTCTTTTCTTATTTCTACGGTCACGGAACGCATAAGTCAAACCTTTTTCCCAGGTATTCTTAGCTACGGTCCAAACATTTTTTCTTGCACCAAAATAACCTTTGGTCAGGTTCAAAATTTTCTTTCTTCTTGCTTTTGAAGCAACATGATTTACTGATCTTGGCATAGTTTTAATCTTTTTGAATGTTAGCGTCGCGACTTCACATAACGAACTTAAAGCTAATGCATTCGGTTAATACTTTAATAATACGATTTTGTACGCTTTTGATTACTTCATTGCTAAAAGAGACTTAACCTGGCTTACATTGGTTGCATCTACAGTAGTAGAATAACACAAGTTTCTTTTTCTCTTCTTACTCTTTTTAGTCAAAATGTGACTGTGAAAAGCGTGCTTTCTTTTGATTTTACCTGTTCCGGTAAGGGTAAACCTTTTTTTAGAACCGGAGTTAGTCTTCATCTTTGGCATCTTAATTATTTTTTAATTATTAATATAATGGTAACGCACTATACCTGCGCGTTATGCATTTCAACATTTAATCTTATCAGTTTATTCTGCGTCAGAAGCTTTATCATCTTCCGTTTTAGGCTTTGGAGCTTTAACTTCTTTAGGAGCAGCAACTACAACTTTCTTAACGATTTCTTTCTTTTTAGGAGATAAGAAAATAATCATTCTTTTACCTTCAAGAACCGGCATTTGTTCTACTTTAGCATAATCTTCAAGATCATTAGCAAAACGAAGTAATAATACTTCTCCCTGTTCTTTGAAAAGAATTGAACGACCTTTAAAGAATACATAAGCCTTAACTTTATCACCATCTTCAAGGAAACCTTTTGCGTGTTTCAATTTAAAGTTATAATCGTGATCATCAGTCTGAGGTCCAAAACGTATTTCCTTAACGTTAACCTTAACCTGTTTTGCTTTTTGTTCTTTCTGACGTTTCTTTAACTGATAAAGGAACTTTGAATAATCGATAATTCTACAAACAGGCGGAACTGCATTTGGGGAGATCTCTACAAGATCAAGTTCCTTCTCCTCTGCCATCTTTAGAGCTTGAAAGATAGGATAAACCTTTGATTCTACATTTTCATCACCGACTATGCGTACTTCCTTGGCACGAATTTGTTCATTAATTCTGTGTTGCCCTTTTAAACTTTCATTCTTCATTCAATAATAATTAGTTCCTGTTTGTTTTTTTCTTTTATTTTTAAGTTAGCGGCTGCAAAGTTACCACTTATTTATCATATTTTGAACTTCTTGAGTCAAAATATTAGCAAATTCTTCAAATTTCATTGTTCCTTTATCACCTTCTCCTTGTTTGCGGACAGAAACTTCACCATTTTCAGCTTCTTTTTCACCAACAACAAGCATATAAGGAATACGTTTCATTTCATTATCGCGGATCTTACGACCAATTTTTTCATTTCTGTCATCCACAATAGCACGAACATCATGCATATCAAGATATTGTTTTACCTTTTCTGCATAATCATTGAACTTTTCACTGATTGGAAGAATAGCAACCTGATCAGGAGTAAGCCACAATGGGAATTTACCACCAGTATGTTCTATTAGCACGGCCACGAAACGTTCCATGGAACCAAACGGTGCACGGTGAATCATTACCGGACGGTGTTTCTGGTTATCAGCGCCAGTATATTCAAGATTAAATCTTTCTGGTAAGTTATAATCTACCTGGATAGTACCAAGCTGCCATTTACGCCCAATAGCATCACGTACCATAAAGTCTAATTTGGGACCATAGAAAGCAGCTTCACCAAGTTCAACTTTAGCTTTCAAGCCTTTTTCTTCACAGGCTTCAACAATAGCCTTTTCAGAACGTTCCCAATTGTCATCACTACCAATATATTTTTCGCGATTATTTGGATCACGAAGAGATATCTGAGCTTCAAAATTTTCAAAATTCAAGGCCTTGAATATAATAAAAATAATATCCATTACCTTAAGAAATTCATCCTTAACCTGATCTGGTCTACAGAAAATATGAGCATCATCTTGTGTAAAACTACGTACACGAGTCAACCCATGAAGTTCACCGCTTTGTTCGTATCTGTATACTGTACCAAATTCTGCAAATCTTAATGGAAGGTCTTTATAGGAACGAGGTTGCCATTTATAAATCTCACAGTGGTGTGGACAGTTCATTGGTTTCAATAAATACTCTTCACCTTCTTCCGGGGTATTAATTGGCTGAAAAGAATCTTTTCCATATTTAGCATAGTGACCAGAAGTAACATATAATTGTTTGTTTCCAATGTGAGGAGTCATAACCTGTTGGTAACCGAAACGGCGTTGGATCTTTTTAAGGAAATCTTCAAGACGAAGACGAAGTGCTGTTCCTTTTGGCAACCACATAGGAAGTCCTTTGCCCACCATTTCAGAGAACATAAACAATTCCATCTCTTTACCAATCTTTCTATGGTCTCTTTTCTTTGCTTCTTCAAGTAATACCAGATATTCATCAAGCATTTTCTTTTTCGGGAAAGTAATACCGTAGATACGAGTTAACATTTTCTGATCTTCACGACCTCTCCAGTAAGCTCCGGCTACAGATGTCAATTTAATAGCTTTAATAATGCCAGTATTTGACAAGTGAGGGCCACGACAAAGATCTGTAAACGCTCCTTGAGTATATGTTGTAATTGTACCGTCTTCTAATTCAGAGATTAATTCACATTTATATGTTTCGCCTCTTTCGCCAAACATCTTCAAGGCATCAGCTTTAGCTATTTCAGTTCTTACCAAAACTTCTTTTTTAGATACCAGTTCAGCCATCTTAGCTTCAATAGCAGGAAGATCACTTTCTTTAATTACAGCTTCACCCGGATCTACATCATAATAGAAACCATTTTCAATAGCCGGACCTATACCAAACTGAATTCCAGGATATAATTCCTGTAAAGCTTCTGCTAACAAGTGAGCACTTGTATGCCAGAATGCATGTTTACCTTCAGCATCATCCCATTTATAAAGGACAACAGAAGCATCTGTAGTTATCGGACGAGTTAAATCATAAGTTTCTCCATTTACGCCGCAGGCAATAACATCCTGTGCCAATCGGCTACTGATACTTTCTGCAATCTGCAGACCATTTACTCCTTCGTTATACTCACGAACAGAGCCATCTGGAAATGTTATTTTTATCATATTGGTTTATTTATTTTCCTTTTTTGACCCACAAAAGTAGCTATTTCTTTTAAATAACCCTTATTTTCCAATAAAAATGTTAGTGTTTTTGCTCTGTAAAACGCTTTATTACATTATATGCAGAAACAATACCAAGTTCTCCAGCCTTACTAAGATCAGAAATACCTTTTTTACTGTTTCCCGAGAAAATATTCGTCAATCCTCTATTGAAATAAGCTTCAGCAAAATTAGGATCTAAAGAAATAGCTTTATCATAATCGACTAATGCCGAATGATAATCTTTAAGCATACAAAGGACATTTGCACGATTATAATATGCATACACAAAATCCGGAGCTAATTCTATAACTTTATCCAAATCTGATTTCACGACATTGTACTCTGTTACCTTAATATCAATTTTCTTTATTTCGGCTTTATTCAATCCACTCTTAGGATCTACAGTATTATTCTGCTCTTCTGACTTTTCATAATCTAATTGCTTCCATCTAACTAAAGCCCGGTTAAAATATGCAGGAAAGAATGAAGGATTACAATTAATAGCCTGATTCAAATCTTCAATAGCATTATTAAAATCTTGTACCAAATAAAAGTCAAGAGAGCGAGCAAATCTCTTTGTTGCATCATTAGGTTTCTTTACTATTTCCGAAGTGCGTAAATCAATAGAAGCAAAATGAATCTTAACCTGCTTTTCGGACAAAGGAGATTCCATATTAGTAATCAATAATCGTTTGGGAAGAGCTCCGGAATTGCTTAAATCATCAATAAACTTGTGATATTTCAAATCACGTTTTATCTCTGAAGATTTTTCATAATATGTTAAAGCAAACATCGGTTCAAGTCTTATTTCAACATTCTTATCCTGAACTTTTCCACGATATTCACTCTTATATTTCTGTTCTGATTCTGAATCATCAGCTACAACAATTTTGTTGTAATTTTCCATATCTTTATCAGATTTCTTACGAGTTTTTTGTGACTTATTATTTTTCTTTTTATCAAGACCGAATCTCTTATCGAGTTGAGACTTCATTACTTTAAACTCATCCAAATCTGCACCTTTATAATCGCCTACCTTTTTCCTAGCCTCTGCACGATTATAATATCCGGCTAAGAAATTGGGGTGTACCTTTATAACTGTGGTATAGTCCTTAATAGCTCCATGAAAATCACCCGTTTTACTTCTCAGGATACCACGATTAAATATTGCCATCATATTGTCTGGTTCCATTTTAATGACAAAGTTAAAATCTTCAATAGCTCTGTTATCATCCCCTACCTGGGCACGCAAAAGTCCACGATTATAATGACCTATAAAATTGTTAGAATCAATATCCAAGGCTACATCATAGTCTTCCATTGCTCCTTGCAGCTTATTCTGATGGAAACGAGCCAAAGCACGGTTTATATAATTACCGGAATTTTTAGTATTCAAATAAGTCGCCTGATCATAATCAGCTTCAGCATCTTTATATTTTCCTTGCTGTAGTTTTATAGCAGCCATAGCCGACCATATATCTGAATCATATTTGTCAAGGCTCAACGCCTTTTCATAATTTGTCATAGCGCTCACAGTATCTCTTTGCTGCAAAAAGACTTCAGCACGCATCAAATATGCTTTTGTATATTGAGGAGAAAGGTTCAGCAACTTATTCAAATCTTCATGAGCTCCTTTATAATCCTTCTTAGAAATTTTACATAATGCTAGATTATGCCACAATCCTACATTCTCAGGATCATAACTTATAGCTTTCGTATAGTCTTGAATAGCACCTTCGTACTTACTTTGTTTG
>Ga0183100_1001633_pt1 | contig 10837 bp, 7 predicted proteins | sample Biomet2_FD_127789 | JGI IMG/M metagenome (GOLD analysis project Ga0183100, IMG submission 127789) | Microbial communities from bioreactor (seeded with anoxic lake sediment) at LBNL, California, USA - Biofuel metagenome 2 | ecosystem: Engineered > Bioreactor > Anaerobic > Unclassified ...
TTATTTATATAGCTTACAAGCGAGCTTGAATAGCTTTTGATTCTTCTTCATAACCAGGCTTATTTAGCAAAGCAAACATATTCTTTTTGTAAGCTTCAACTCCCGGTTGATTAAATGGATTTACTCCAAGCAAGTAACCACTGATGCCACATGCTTTTTCAAAGAAGTAGAATAACTGTCCGATGTAGTATTCGTTTAATAGTGGCATGTTAATGTGAATATTAGGAACACCACCATCAACATGAGCTATTTGTGTTCCAAGTTCAGCCATCTTATTAACTTCATCCACTCTTTTACCAGCCAGGAAGTTCAATCCATCAAGATTTTCTTCGTCAGATGGAACTACAAGCTTTTTATTAGGAGTTTCAACAGAAATTACAGTTTCGTAAATGCTGCGTTCGCCTTCCTGAATCCATTGTCCCATTGAGTGTAGATCTGTTGAGAAGTCAACAGCAGCAGGGAAGATACCTTTGTTTTCCTTACCTTCAGATTCTCCGTAAAGTTGTTTCCACCATTCCATAACGTAGTGAAGTTTAGGGTGAAAGTTAACAAGAATTTCAATTTTCTTTCCACTCTTATAAAGCTCATTACGTGTAGCAGCATAAATAGCAGCAGGATTCTCACTGAATGGAGTGTTCAATCCGCATACTTCTTCCATTTTAACCGCACCAGCAACTAACTGTTCGATGTCAAAGCCTGCTACGGCAACAGGAAGTAAGCCTACAGGAGTAAGTACAGAAAAACGTCCGCCTACATTATCTGGAATAACGTAAGTCTTATAGCCTTCTTTATCAGCAGTGACTTTAGCAGCACCTTTTTTTGCATCAGTAACAGCAACAATACATTTCTTTGCTGTTTCTTTTCCTCTTTGATCTTCGCATTGTTTTTTCAAAAGACGGAATGCAAGAGCTGTTTCTGTAGTTGTTCCTGATTTGGAAATATTGATAACACCGAATTTCTTATTTTTAAGGAATTCAGTCAGTTCATTAAGATAATCTTCACTGATATTGTGACCGGCATAAATCATAACCGGGCCATCCTTCTTTTCTTTCAATAAAGCAAAACTATCTGATAAAGCTTCAATTACAGCACGTGCACCAAGATAGCTACCTCCGATACCTGCTACAACAACAACTTCACAATTCTCGCGAAGTACTTTGGCTGTAGCCTTCAGATCTACTAAATGTTCTTTGTTTATTGATGATGGTAAATTTAGCCATCCTAAAAAGTCATTACCTTTACCTGTACCATTGTGCAATGCTTCACTGCTGGCTTTTACCTGAGCCTCGTAAGCATTTACAGCTTCTTTAGAAATAAATCCTAAAGTTTTTTCGATGTTTAGACTAATATTCTTCATGATTTGTAGTGTGTTATCTGAACGAGTCAGTTAATAATTTAATTTCTATAGCAGGAGAAATTCTTTCATATAAGATATTATAAACAGCATCAAGTATTGGCATGTTTACATGATAATGTTTATTTATCTCTTTTATACATTTCGTTCCATAATATCCTTCGGCAATCATCTCCATCTCTATCTGGGCACTTTTTACGGAATAACCTCTACCAATCATTGTTCCGAAAGTACGGTTACGGCTAAAATTAGAATAAGCTGTAACCAATAAGTCACCCAGATAAACAGAATCATCTATATTTCTGTCTATTGGATATACAGTATTCAGAAAACGGTTCATTTCCTGAACAGCATTCGACATAAGAACTGCCTGAAAGTTATCACCATATTTTAGTCCGCTGCATATTCCGGCAGCAATGGCATAAACATTTTTAAGCACAGAGCCGTATTCAATGCCCGAAACATCATCGCTTACAGATGTTTTTATATTCTGACTGGCAAGCTTCCGTGCAATGATTCTGGCTTTATCCTTATCAGGACAGGCTATTGTTAAGTAAGAAAGGCGTTCCAGAGCAACTTCTTCAGCATGACAAGGTCCGCCAAGAACAGCAATGTTCTCTTCCGGAACTCCATATTCCTGAGTGAAGTATTCTGATACAATCAGATTCTCGTCTGGAACAATCCCTTTGATAGCCGTTATAATAAACTTATCCTTGATCTTAGCCTTCAACTTTTTCAAGTGAATTTTAAGATAAGGGGAGGGGGTTACAAAAATTAAAGTATCCGAGTCTTTTACAATATCATTAATGTTGGAGCTGAAATTTATCCGTTTAGTGTCAAACTTAACTCCGGTAAGGTATGCCGGATTATGTCCCAAACGTTTAAAGTCTGCAATACGATCATCGCGACGCATATACCAATTTATGCTTTCATCCTGAACCAATACCATTTTTGCAATGGCAGTGGCCCAGCTTCCTCCGCCCATTATTGCTATTTTACCGGGTAATTTCATGTTTCCTTTATGATAGCTTATTGATCCAATCTGCAACAGTATTGACTGATGGGCTTGTTAATTCCAACTTATATTTTTTGTTTACGCCACAGATCTCCATGTGTAGTTTCTGAGGATTTACTCCCTTCATGTCTTCTACCATGTTGTATCCTGCTTTTTGAATAAGAGCTACCCATTCTTCTGGTATACCTAATTCCATATATTTGGTTGCAGGGTCTTTCTTAACTGTTTTTTCAGGACGCATCTGAGGGAAGAATAATACTTCCTGGATTGTTGTCTGACCGGTCATTAACATTACAAGACGGTCCATACCAATACCCATACCAGAAGTAGGAGGCATACCGTATTCCAATGCACGAACAAAGTCATTATCAATAAACATAGCTTCGTCATCTCCCTTTTCGCTTAATTTAAGCTGATCCTGGAAACGTTCAAGCTGATCAATCGGGTCGTTTAGCTCTGAATATGCATTACATAACTCTTTACCGTTTACCATTAACTCGAAACGTTCAGTCAGTTCCGGGTTATCGCGGTGACGCTTGCAAAGAGGAGACATTTCAATAGGATAATCAGTAATAAAGGTTGGCTGTATATAGTTTCCTTCACACTTTTCGCCGAAAATTTCGTCAATCAATTTACCTTTACCCATAGTTTCGTCAACTTCAATATCAAGTTTAGCACAAACTTCACGAAGTTGATCTTCATTCATATCTGTAATATCAATGCCTGTAAACTCTTTGATGGAGTCAATCATTGTAATACGTTTGAATGGAGCTTTAAAACTGATTACATTATCACCTACTTTTACTTCATGAGTACCGTTTACATCAAAGCAGATTTTATCAAGCATCTTTTCTGTAAAGTCCATCATCCAGTTATAATCCTTGTAAGAAACATAGATTTCCATACAAGTAAACTCAGGATTGTGGGTACGGTCCATACCTTCGTTACGGAAATTCTTAGAGAATTCATAAACTCCTTCGAATCCACCTACGATAAGGCGTTTCAGGTAAAGTTCATCAGCGATACGAAGATATAAAGGAATATCAAGCGCATTGTGGTGAGTGATGAACGGACGGGCAGAAGCTCCTCCTGGAATTGATTGCAGAATAGGAGTTTCAACTTCCATATAATCTTTAGCGTTAAAGTATTCACGCATAGATGAATATACTTTGTTGCGCTTGATAAATATATCTTTAATACCATCATTAACCACAAGGTCTACGTAACGCTGGCGATAACGAAGTTCTGGGTCTTCAAAAGCATCGTAAGCTACCCCGTCTTTATATTTAACGATAGGAAGTGGCTTGATTGATTTTGAAAGAACAGTAAGTTTTTGAGCATGAATACTGATTTCACCCATTTGAGTTTTAAAAACAAACCCTTCAATACCGATAAAATCACCAAGGTCTAGTAAACGTTTAAATACAGTGGTATATAAGTCTTTATTCTCTTCCGGGCAAATGTCATCACGTGTGATATAAACCTGGATTCTTCCTTTTGAATCTTGTAATTCAACAAAAGAAGCTTTTCCCATTACACGACGACTCATAATACGACCTGCCACAGATACTTTTCTTGGCTCAGCGTTTTCATCATCTACAAATTCCTGTTTTATATCGGTAGAGAATGCATTGGTTACGTACTCGGCTGCGGGATATGGTTCAATGCCCATAGCACGCAATTCATTCAGACTGTTTCGTCTGATAATCTCCTGTTCGCTAAGTTCTAATAGGTTCATTTTTACTACTTATTAACTCAAATTTGTGGCAAAAGTACGAAACATTTCTCATATAACGTAACGAATTCCCATCTAATTGCTTGATTGTCGGGATGTAGAAAGTGGGTTTCGACTTATTTTATTCCTTAGAACAGGTTCATAAGCTCTTTCCATTCTTTATCATTCAGAGTTTTAAGCGGATTATTTGAAGTGATAAAGCTTTCTGCCAGTTTACTTTTTGCTTCCTGCAGCTTCATAATCTTTTCTTCAATGGTGCCACTTGTTATGAATCGGTAAACCATTACCTGTTTTGTTTGTCCGATGCGGTGAGCACGGCTTACAGCTTGCATTTCTGCTGCCGGATTCCACCATGGGTCAATAATAAACACATAGTCAGCCTCTGTCAGATTCAGACCTACACCTCCTGCTTTCAGAGATATAAGAAAGGCATAGATGTCTTTTTCATTAGAGAACCTTGAAATTTCCTTTTCTCTGTCTGTTGTCTGTCCTGTAAGCAGCGAATACTTCCATCCATTACGTCTGAAAGCTTCTTCAATAAGATGCAGGTATTTTACAAACGAAGAGAATATCAATACTTTGTGTCCTTCACTCATCAGCATTTCGTATGATTCAAGTATCTGTTCCATTTTTCCTGAGGAAAAAAGATATTCCGGCATAAGCATACGAGGATGATTTGCCATTAATCGCAGGCGTGTCATTCCCTGTAGAGCAACGAAACTGTTCTTTTGAATGGTTTCTTTGCTACTTATCTCGATTAAAGCATTTCGTAGAATGTTCTTTTCCTTTTTGTAAATAGCTTCCTGTTCGGGAGACATTTCGCAGTATCTAACTTCTTCAGTGAGCGAAGGCAATTCCGGCGCAACTTGTTCTTTTGTTCTTCGCAGAAAAAATGGCTTTATAATCTCCTGAAGCCGAATTTCCATTTTGCTGTTACTTTCCTTAGTAATAGGAGTGATAAAGTGATTTCTGAAATTTTCTGAACTACCCAACATTCCCGGATTAATAAAGTTGAATTGTGCCCAAAGATCTTTTAAGGAGTTTTCAATAGGTGTCCCTGTAAGTACCAGTCTGTGTTTGGCATTTAATCTGACTACGGCTTTATAAGTAACAGAATCGGGATTTTTAATATTCTGACTTTCATCAAGAATTACACATTGAAAGTTATACCCTTCCAGGTATTCAATATCATTTCTCAGGACTCCATAAGTTGTAAGAATAACATTACGATGATTAAAAAAACGCTCTATGTTTTTGCTTTTTATTCTTCCAGTTCCCGAATATTCGTAAGTAGTTAACGAACTAAACTTTTTTATTTCACGTATCCAGTTGGGCAGGAGTGAAGTTGGTACCACAACTAGAGAAGCTGGAACTGTTTCAATTGCAGTTTCAACTTCCGGACCAGGAATATTGTTTTCCAGTTTTATAAAATCATCTTCCTGTCCGCTTGAAAATAAAGAGAACTGCCCTGTTACATCTGCAGGATAATTACATTCTGTATTCGGGATATATTCAACAATGTCAGGAGCAGAAGACTTGTACCAATGCTGCAGCATAGTAATTGTCTGAAGCGTTTTACCAAGCCCCATATCATCGGCCAGACATCCTCCGAAACTATTTTCCATTAAATGTACCATCCAATAGAAACCTTCTTTCTGATATTCACGAAGAGTTGCTTTAATATTTTCCGGAATAGGATACTCTTTTTTGTTTGTGTATTTTAGTTGTATTGTCTTCAGCTCTTTACTAAGCTTATCCTGATCGAGGACACTTAGTAACTTGAAGTGAGTCTTTTGTAACCTGATGCTTCCTTTTTGTCTGCTTCCAAGGGTAAATAACTCGTTGTACTTTTCAAACCATTCTTCAGGAAGCAAAGCTATATCACCGTTGGGAAGAATAAACTCCCGGTTTCCTTTTATTATATGTCTTTTGAAATAAATAAAAGGAAATATAAATTCTCCGATGCGGACTTTTATCTGAATATCAAACCAATCGGGTTCAATGCTGATTTCCTGATTTAGGGATATTTCTCCCAGATAGTAACTTGCTCCCGATTCCGAGGTACTTAACTCGAATATTTTCTGAATGGAATTTTTATAATGATTAATCCAGCTTATAACTCCTTTTTCTTTGTTATCTTCGGATAGCATGAATTGTGAATCACCAATTTGCTTTAGCCCCCATGATTTTAATTTATCAATGCACAATTTTTCCCATTTACAGTTTCTGGAAAAATAATGAATATCATACTTCCCATCAACCTGTTCTATCCTTGGATATTTCTTTAAAGCATTTTGCCCCGGAGTAAAGTTGTGGTTACCATACTGAAATTTCAGCTTTAGTAAAGGTTCCTGTAAGATTGATTTTTCTATAGATAATTTTGCTTTTTTCTGAAAGCGATCTTCAATCACATTAAAGCCTGAAAAATCTACCTGAAATTGTTCAAGTGCCGGAATTACAATTTGCTCCATGTATTTTTCTGTCATGGAAGCCGGAACTTCAACAATGTTCTTATTGAAGAAGGGTAGAAGACGGCTTGCCTCAATATCCTTGAATTCTATTAATTCATCTTTAGCCAATATGACTGCAGGGTGTGAGGCCAATATAATAACAGGCTTTTTATCAATAAGTGTAATAAGTCTCCCCTCTATCCGGCAAGTTGCTGAATATCTGAAATAAGAATCGGATACTTCAAAATGAAATGCAACCTCTGCATCTTCTTTATTCAGAGATAGTAAACTGTGATTGAATAATTCTTTTTTTCCTAGTTCTTTGTAATAAAGCGGTATATCGTTTTTCCTGATAAGCTGAATAATTTCAATAATCTTTTTATCAATATATGGACGTATGATGTCTTTGTATTTTTCTTCTGTAAGCTTGCGAAGAAAAGCTGATACTGTTTTCTCTTTTGAAAAGACAGTCATCAGGTTTTTCTCAGAGTAGCAAAGTGACAGATTAATAATTTCTTTTTCAACCTCAGAAAGAGAAGTGTCAGATAAGGAATCGGCCGTTGCCTGTTCTTCAACTTTAATAACCTCTTCCGATTCTTTCTTTACAAGATAAGGGATCAGAAGAGTGCCTAAGTTTAGATGGCGGGTGAGACCTACTATTATTTTTAACATCGAAGATTCATTTTCTTTATTCTGCAAAGATAATTCCTTTGCGTCAGATACAAAATGTGGCGACTGATTTTAAACAAACGCAATAAACTATTTGTTTCTATAGTACCATCATAATTGTATCACTTTCATAATATTCTTTACAGATGAAAATACATGAATATCAGGCAAAGAATATGTTTTCTTCATACGGAATACCCGTTGAAAAGCATATATTATGCCATAGTGTTGACGAGGCTGCTGCTGCTTATGTTGATTTGAACGCAGATAAAGTTATGCTTAAAGCACAGGTGCTGACTGGTGGAAGAGGAAAAGCCGGTGGTGTGAAGTTGGCCGAAAGTATGGGTGATGTTATCAAGTATTCTGGTCCGATGTTTCAGATGAAGATTAAAGACCTTCCTGTTACTAGGATATTGGTTAGTGAGGCTGTTAATATAGAATCGGAATTTTATGTTAGTTTCAGTGTTGATCGTAAGAGCAGGGCTGTTATACTAATGCTTAGTTCTGACGGTGGAATTGAGATAGAAGAAGTTGCAAAATATACTCCTGAGAATATTTACAAAATAAAAATTGATCCATTTGTTGGTGTGCCCGATTATTTAGCAAGAAGGATTGCTTTTTTCCTGTTTGATGATATGGAACTTATTAATCAGATGGTTCAGATTCTGCAAACTGCTTACCAGCTATTTATAGATAAAGATGCGTTGATGCTTGAAATGAATCCTTTGGTACTTACTGATGAAAAGAACCTGGTGGCTATTGATGCGAAAATGACATTTGATGATAATGCTTTGTTCCGTCAGGAGGATATTTGTTTCTTTTGTGAACCAACAGAAGAGGAAGAAATGGAATTGCATGCAAAAGCTAAAGGTTTTAGTTATGTTCATCTGAGCGGGGATATCGGGTGCATGGTAAATGGTGCAGGACTGGCAATGGCAACAATGGATATGATAAAGCATAATGAAGGGTATCCGGCAAACTTCCTTGATATTGGAGGAAGCTCAAATCCCAAGAAAATTACTGAGGCAATGAAGATTTTGCTCGAGGATGACAGACTTAAAGTTATTCTTATCAATATCTTTGGTGGTATTACGCGTTGCGATGATGTTGCGAACGGATTGTTAAAGGCTTGTGAATTGTTACATACTGACATTCCAATAGTGGTACGGCTTACTGGTACTAATGAAGAAGAAGGAAAAACTCTGCTTAGAAAGTCTAATTTTCTGGTAGCCGATACAATGTGTGAAGCTGTAAGGATGGCTGTTAATCAGTCTATCAAGGCTGGATAGATAATATGTGGATAATAATCTTATAATTCATTTAATATGAGTATTCTTATAAATGAATCAACCCGTTTGGTTGTTCAAGGTATTACAGGGCGCGATGGCTATTTCCATACGATGAAAATGAAATCTTATGGAACGAATGTTGTTGCGGGTACTTCGCCGGGAAAGGGAGGAATGATTATCGAAAATATCCCTGTTTTTAATACAATGTATGAAGCTGTAGACCAGACCGGAGCAAATACTTCTGTTATTTTTGTTCCTTCTTCATTTGCTGCAGATGCCATAATGGAGGCTGCAGATGCAGGCATACAAACAATCATCTGTATTACTGAAGGGATTCCAACACTTGATGTGATTAAGGCTTATAGCTTTGTTCTGCAAAAAGGTGCAGTACTTATAGGTCCCAATAGTCCCGGATTGATTTCTCCGGGGAAAAGTATGGTAGGTATTATGCCACCAAAGATTTTTTCGAAAGGTGGAGTAGGAGTTATAAGCCGGAGCGGAACCCTGACTTACGAAGTTGTTTCCCATCTTACAGCTAAAGGATTGGGCCAGTCTACAGCGATAGGTATTGGTGGCGATAAGGTGGTGGGACTTTATTATCGCGAATTACTTGAGTTATTTGAGAAAGATAAGGATACTCATGCAATTGTTTTAATTGGAGAAATTGGAGGTTCTGCGGAGGAACGGGCTGCCGAATTTATTCGTTGGCAGATAACCAAACCTGTTGTGGCATTTATTGCCGGACAGTTTGCTCCGCCAGAAAAACAGATGGGTCATGCCGGAGCAATAATTGCCGATGGTTCAGGTTCTGCCGCTGAGAAGATAGAGGCTTTTGAATCAGCTGGAGTTGCTGTGGCTAAAGATCCTTCTATGATTCCAAAACTTATTGTTGAAAGTCAGCTTAAAAGAATTAAAGTATAACTTAAACTGTGTGTTATGCTTAATATAAAACCTCAAACGTGATTCTTATTGATCATCACGTTTGAGGTTTTTATCTATATTGTTTTTGGTCCTTTCTTTATTAGAAGTCCAAAGCTTGTTTTATGTCATTGTATAAATCGTCAACACTTTCAAGTCCTACAGAAAGACGGATTGTTTTGGGGCTTACATCCATACCCTGCCGTTGTTCCTCAGTGAATGTTCCATATATGGTGCTTGCCGGATGGATAGCCAGTGATTTATTGTCGAACAAATTCGTTGCTCTGCGTATAAGCTTCAGATTATTCATAAATTTGAAGCATACTTCTTTAGAAACAAGATCGAAGGTGAGCATTGCTCCCGGATAAGAACCAAACTGTTCTTTACTTAGCTTGTAAAAAGGATTACTCTCAAGTCCGGTATAATTCACAGCTTCAATGCCTTTAAGCGATTGCAATTGTGTTGCCAGTTGCAGGCAAGTTTGAGCCTGGCGGTCAAAACGCACTTGCATGGTTTCCAGTCCAAGTGTTTGCATATATGCCACCTGAGGTGTCATATAAGCTCCCAGATTACGATGAATTTCTTTTCTCAGTTTGGCTGTGAATGTTCCGTTTCCAAACTGTTCTGTCATTTCCGCTAGCTTGCTTGATTGTTTCCAATTGAATGTTGCATAGTCGAGGATAAGTCCACCGATACTTGTAGCACCTCCGGAAATGTATTTTGTACTTGATACAATTTCAATATCTACACCAAAATTGTTTGCTTTAAAAATATTGAACGGCACAACAGTGGTATCTGCTATTAATGGCACTCCAGCCTCTTTTCCTATAGCTGAAAGCTCCTTAAGATCAGCAATCTCCAGCTGTGGATTGGTAATTACTTCCAGAAAAATAGCACATGTGTTTTTGTCTACCTGAGCACGAACTTCTTTCGGATTGGTCAGATCGCAGAATCTGGCTTCTACCCCAAATGCCCCCAGAGTATTTTTAATAAAAGAATAAGTATTACCGAACAGGTGAGCAGAAGTTATAATATTTGCTCCTGAATATGCAATAGTCATAAGTGTATTACTAATAGCTGCCATTCCTGAGTTCAGCGCTGTTACGCTAAAAGCTCCGGTAACATTGCGTACTTTATTTTCAAAGTACTGAACTGTAGGATTTGTAATACGTGAATACGCGTGGTCTGCTGTATACCCGCAAAAGGCTGCTTCCATTGCTTCCGCAGAATCAAACTCATAAGCGGCAGTGTTATAAACTGGCATAGACAGAGAATGGTAAGCATCTTCTTTTTCGAATGGTGTGTGAAGCACCTGAGACTCAAAACTAATTTCTTTCATTTTACCTATTGTTTCAAATATCGTCTTATAGATTACAAAAGTAGATTAGATTTGGTTAGCAAAAAAAT
>Ga0183100_1001634_pt1 | contig 10825 bp, 11 predicted proteins | sample Biomet2_FD_127789 | JGI IMG/M metagenome (GOLD analysis project Ga0183100, IMG submission 127789) | Microbial communities from bioreactor (seeded with anoxic lake sediment) at LBNL, California, USA - Biofuel metagenome 2 | ecosystem: Engineered > Bioreactor > Anaerobic > Unclassified ...
TTTTGCATGAAGTATAAAATAACTGGGACCAATTTTGGCCCCAGTTATTTTCCATTTATTTTGCTATTAAAACAGCCTATTTGCAGATAACCGCTGGAACATCACTATCTACAGACTGTGCCAGATAGGTCTGTATTGCATGTACGATTTCATCGCTCATGGAATAAGACAATCTGATAGCTTCCCGGCAGGAGAATTTAGAAATAGGTCCAATGGTTTTTTCAAAAAGTGCTCTCAACGTTTTACATTTTTCGCAAAGTTTTTTAGCAATGGATGCCCCTTTTTGAGTAGCTAAAATCTCCCCACAAGAGTTTTTCCGAATCAATCCTTCCTCTGTCAGAAGTCTGAGCGCTCTTGTAACGCTGGGTTTTGAAACTTGAAGATCGTTTGCTAAGTCTACCGGATGTACGCACCCAGTATGACCGTATAAACGGTAGATCGCTTCCAGATAAGTCAGATTAGAGAAAGAAAGTTCATTTTGATTCATGTTATCACCGTCCCTTAGTCTGCTGACCTGCAAAAACTGCGGTGTGATGCTGTTTTGCCTCATTGTATCTGTGATGGTCCCACTCGGACTGTACTGCAACCGGATCAATGTGAATTACTAATTTCACACCCTGATCTTGCATGTCTAATTCCGTTTGTGCCAGAGCCTCGTGTACTTTCACCAAGGGCACATGAGAAGGAACCTCTGCATGAACAGAAGCCAGAATTTTCTCTGGCCCATAATCATGCACCACAAGGTCATGAAATCCTACAACATATTTTGCTTTCAGCACTGTCTCAGAAATGAGGTTAGAAATTGCCGGATCGGGCGCTTTTCCAATTAGAGATGATGCCGCGCGTTTTGCGACAGAAAATCCTGAGAAAATGATAATACCAGAGATGAGCAGTCCAAGAGGGCCGTCCACAGGGATATCTGTCAGTTTCGTAAACAGCAGAGAAAAAGCACTCCGACTCCTATCATAATCGCCCCTACAAATAAGGATGACAGATATTCTACACGTCCAAAGCCAAAGGGGTGTATTCGATCAGCCGGTTTTCCAACGACTAGAAACGAAACGACCGTAATGACAGATGTAACAGCATCCACAGAATTGTGAAACGCATCGGCCATCAGTGTTGTACTGCCTGTCATAATGCTTGCGAAAAGTTCCAACGCAAATATCATGCCATTGATAAAAGTTCCAGCAATCCCGGCCCAAAGGCCCGATTTCTCACGCGGATTTATGATGATGAATTTTGTAAAATTCAAGGGCATTCACCCCCTCTTTGGATAGCGACTTTGACAGATGGCTTTGAATTCAAAAAAATCTTCTATCGTCAAAATCTTCGTGTTTATGATGGTCCCAGTTATGATGATGGAAACCATCATCCCCATGGTGTCCACCAAACCCATGATGATGCCCGTGCATTGGGCCGTCTTCACAAGCAGAAGAATCCATGGCGTCTAGATGAGCTGCGAGTTTTTCCGTTAAACGCAGCATTTCGTCAATTTCTTCTGCATTAAGTCCCTCAAAGAGTTTTTCGGTCAGCTGAGCATTTGTTGTTTTGGATTCCTCTGCAACAGCCTTTCCTTTTTCCGTGAGGAAAATATGCATTACACGCTGGTCTTTTTCATCTTGCTCTCGCCGAATGAGCCCTAACTGTTCCATTTTTACAAGCATTTCTGTCATGCTGGATGGGCGGACATCCATTTCGATGGCCAAATCTCGCTGAATCACCCCATCATTTTCCGCAATGAGCAGGAGCAGACGGGACTGCTCTTGGTAATGACCTTCCTTGTGCCCTAGTCGGTGAGCGTTTCGGTGAAGTTGACGTCCAAGCCGATGAAGAGCCGTATATAGATCCACGGCATGATTTTGTTCCATAATAAGTACCTCCTAATTTATTTAGGCTCCTAAATTGTTTATAGCATATCACTTCAATATAAGAATGTCAACAATTAATTTAGGAACCTAAATACAATTTTGAAAAGAGGTTTCCGTTATATCAATTGAGGGAGTAAAACAAACCCAGCAAGCAGGGCAACTGTGGCCACAGTTGCACATTTATTCGGGTTCGGGCACTATTTGATTCTAGGAATATCGGTAAAAATATTAATTTGAATTATTCTTGGGAAATGAAATATCGGCAAACAAATATGATGTCATAAACAAGAAATTTATCAATCAAGGAAAACCACCTGTTTAAAACCGATAGTCTCCTTCTCATTAAATGAAACAGTTTAGTGGCTCTAATCCGCCAAGATACAATACTGTTTCACTTCGCGTTATCTGTTTTTTTCGCTTCTGGCAAAGAAGAAGGTTCCGATTACAAGGCAAACAACAGTCAATGCAATGATAACAATTAAATCTATCACCGGATTAAAAAGCACAACACTGTTATACTGCGGCGTTCCGGCATATACAACAGAACGCACAAGGTCAAGGCAATAGGTCATCGGCATCATTCTGCTGATTACGTACAATATGCCGTGTGAATTGCCGATCGGAATAATAGCACCACTTAAAAACATTTGTGGCATGGTGATTAAGGACACAGCGATATTTGCTGTTTTATTGCTTTTGATAACTCCGATAATGATCGTAGCAAGTGAGCCTGCCGACAGGCACATCAGAGGCGACAATGCGATAATGAGTAACAGTTGACTTATGCTTATTGAAATACCCATACATAGTCCTACAATAACGGTTCCAAACATGCCTATGATTGCCCCAAAGGAGGAACCGAGTATCTTGCCAATAATAATGCCATAACGTGAAACCGGCGAAATCATCATTTCCTGTGTGAAATCGGTTGTGTGGTCTTCCACAAGAGAGGACATACCCATCGTCGTCGTCATGAACAGCATGTTGACAAGCATACCGATCAGCATAAACTGCTTATAATCGAATCCGAGTCCGCCCGCCATGTTTTGCGATAAACTACCACCCAACATACCCATCATAACGATTGGCATCGTAAGGCTCATAATGATTGTCATCGGTGACTTGAAAAAAAGAGTGATATCCCTTGCCATGATGGTGATGACTGCGTTTATTTCGCGCGCTAATCCGGATTTTTTTCTCGCGGTTAAAACAAGTTCACTCATGCTACTTCGCCTCCTATTTTCAGATATTCTATATATGCGTCTTCCAGTGTTGGCTCCTCAATACTAAGTACGCTCAGACGTGTTTTGAGTTTTGCGATTACATCCTGTGCGGCTATTTCCTGATACGGCACAATGATGTGATTTTCGGTTTTATGGAAAAGCCCCATATCGGAAAGTTCCGTGATCAACCCGTCCCTGTCATCCGAATCCAAAACAAGCTGTTGTTTTAGCAGATTATTCTTCATTTCCTGGGGAGAACCGGAGATAGCAATCTTGCCGTGATTGATAATGCAAACCTTGTCCACCTTCTCCGCTTCGTCAATATAATGCGTGGTCAAAAACACGGTTGTGCCGTATTGTTTTCGTACAGTGTCGATATATTCCCATAGGCTGCGGCGGCTGACAGCGTCAAGTCCTTGCGTCGGCTCATCCAAAAACAGAACGGACGGCGTATGAATCAGGCTACGGATAATTTCCAGTTTACGCTGCATACCGCCCGAAAGCTTTTTAATCGGTTTGAACAGTGAATCCTGAATGCCAACGATTTCCGCCAAATCCATCACACGTTTTCTGTATGTGGCAGGCATCATCTTAAATGTTGGACGATAGCTGCACATACCGTATAAGCAGGCATGAAACCGTATGTTTTCTTCCGCAGAGAGCTGTGGGTCAAGGCTAGGCTGTTGAAAAATGATGCCCACATTTTCGCGCACATTTTTAGCTTGTGTTTCTACATCAAATCCGGCAATCTTGACTTCGCCCTTGGTTTTGGAAAGTGTTGTAGTCAAAATGGAAATAGTAGTGGTTTTGCCTGCGCCGTTCGGGCCGAGAAATGCGAAAAATTCGCCTTCGTTTACAGAAAAATCAATACCTTTTACCGCTGGCTCCTTTGCTCTGTCATACTGTTTGACAAGCGAGTTGACTTCTATCATGTTCATATTAAAACCTCCTAAAAAAATAACCTTCGTTTGTTTACAGCCTTATTATATGGCTGTAAAGTAAACGGAGGTTAAATGGAAGTTAAACGCAATGTAAACGCAAAGATTTATTCTGGCAGAGAAATGATAAATTTTGTTCCCTTGCCAAGTTCGCTCTCCAGGGTGATCTGACCTCTATGAAGTTCGATAATCTTTTTACATAGTGACAGTCCGAGTCCATTGCCACCCAGTGAGCGGTCGCGAGACTTATCCACCTTAAAAAACCGCTCAAAGATATGGATCTGGTCTTCTTTTGAAATACCTACGCCGTTGTCGATAATATGGAACACAATTTGACTGTCATTATGATAGAGCTTGATCTTGATTAACCCGCTTTCAGACGTGAATTTCACCGCATTATGAATTAGATTAATCCACACCTGACCCAGCAGGTCTTCATCCGCATGGATGCTAATTTTTTCAAACTCTGAATCTATATCGATATTTTTCTTGATCCACTGCGGCTCAAGCATTAAGATGGCGTTCTCAATCTGCTTATCCAAACGAAAATCACAAAGCTGCAGCGGCACATTTTCAGATTCCAGCGCAGACAGCTTTAACAGATTGTCAGAGAGTTTGGACAATCGTTTGCTCTCTGTCTCGATAACGTCAATGTAATGCTCACGCTGCTGCTTTGTCAGCGAATCGGATTTCAGCAGTGCCGCAAATCCGCTGATTGACGTGAGCGGCGACTGAATTTCATGTGATACATTTGATATAAAGTCTTGCCGCTGTACTTCCATGCCGGAAAGCTCCCGTGCCATTTTATTGACACTTTCCGCCACTTCGGAAAACGGGTCATGCTCATGAATGGCGATGGATATGTTAAAATCACCCCGTGAGATTCTGTTCAGTGCTTCTAACGTGCTGTCTAAAAATTGATGCCGCTTCAGCTCAAGTCCCTGACCGTATTTTGTGCGTCTTAAAATAACTGCTAAAAGCCTTGTTCCGCCTGCGAAAAACGCCATCCCCAGAATGACGGAAATGAGATAAAAACCAAACTTCGATGATTTACCTGTCAGATGAAATAAGATCGTAGCCAACGCGTACCCCAGCAGCATACACCCAAGATATAAAAGCGTAAAAATTATCAAGTTGAAAATCACATGCCATTTTCCCAGCCTGTTCATGATAAGACCTCCAACCGGTATCCCAATCCGCGGACAGTCGTAATTTTAAAGCCGCATTCATCGACAGGAAAGCGCTCGCGAAGTCGGTTGACATGGACATCCAGCGTACGTTCGTTGCCGTCAAAATCATAGCCCCAAATATCCTCAATTAGATAATCACGTGTCAGGGTTTTTCCTGCGCTGTTTCCCAGTTTATATAAAAGCTCAAATTCTTTCATGGGAATATCGGATTTATCACCGTTTATTGATACAATATAGCTGCTTTTGTTCATGGTCACCTTGCCGATTGTGATTTCTTCCACCATATCGATATGATACCGCTTTAATAACGCTCTAACACGTACAATCAGCTCTGCTCCCTCGAACGGCTTGGTCATATAGTCGTCGCAGCCCAGATCAAAGCCCTTTACCTTTTGGCTCAGGTCGTTTTTCGCGGTTAACATTAAAACAGGCAAATCTTTATAATATTTCCTTGCCGTTTTGCAGAATTCAAATCCATCCATTTTCGGCATCATAATGTCAAGCACACATAAATCTATTTTCTCTTCTCCCAGCTTGCCCAGTGCTGCACGCCCATCTGAAGCCTCAACAATACTATAGCCTTCGTTTCGAAGCAGTGTACACACAAGTTCCCGTATATATTCATCATCATCCACAACTAAAATCTGATTCATAGGACACACCACCTTTTTGTTATTATAGTACACTATAATTGTAAACGGAAGTTAAACGGAATTTTCACTGTTTAACTTTTTAGTTGCACGTTATACGTATGTTTGTTTCAGCGTAGCGCTTATTGGCCGATAATTCCAACAGCGTTACTGGGACTCGATGTTTGAAAACTCTCGCGGCGACATTTTGTGTGGATAAGCACCAAAAAGCATTCCTCTTTTATAGTAGATAAACGCTGAGAAAACGGAGGCATAAAAACCTCCGTTTTCTGGTGGAGTTATAAGGTAACGCATGGTTTGGCAAATGATAAGCCAATAAGCCGCCTTTTTGTGGCTCATAATGTGTTCCCCAGCTTGTCGGTTATCCATTATGAGCCGTGTGTTTTGTGCGTGTCGGCTCATAATGATAATCCGATGTTCTCCGCCAAAGATGGGAGTACACTTGCAAGAGTGTGCTCCTGTTAACATTTAAAATGGCTTTACAAAAGGACATTGCTTTATGCAATGTCCTTTTGCGTTTCATCGGTTATGTTTCCAACGAAACGATATTTGATAGTAATTTCCTGTGTTACTGATCTGTCCTCGAGTTCGATTCTGGCTCCTACGGTGAATTTGTTTATAAGCTCTGAAATAGCTGCAGGATCAAGCGTCTGAATTTCAAGGCAGGCTTCAATGCGGTTAAGCCATTCGTCCACGCTGTTCTGTACGTTCTGCTGCGTCTGCAGGGCTTCGCAGAGCGATTTTAGCAACTCAGGTAATGATCGTAGTTTTATTTTCCTACGATCGGTGGCCTTTCCGCAATGTCCGTTTTTCCTGATTCAGTTCACAACGATTACAGGGTCTTTTTCTATGCTAAAAAATATCTAATCCCCAGTAGTAAAAAACATCATTGCCTGATATTTTATAATGTCTTGGCACACATTTTTTTCCAATCCTAAATTAAATCTCATGAAACACCAATAATTCCATGACAAAGTGCTTGTGATTATCTTTATTGTCTTGGCTGGATCAAGATCCTTTCTTATATAAGGTGAAAATATTTGTGTTATTAGATTTAAGTCCATTTCTGTGTTCGATTTTGCATTTTCTACAAGTATGGGGTCTTCTTGCTTTCTCGATTCCAAGATTCCAAAAATAGGACTTAAATATTCATAAATCTCCGCGCGTCGCGATAGTATCAGATCAAGCAATTCTTCGATTGGTTGATTTTCTTTTCCATCAACTTGAGGGAAGAGGCTCTCGACCCTTTTAAAAATCATACTCCTTAATTCTCTGATAATTTCATTTTTATCTTGGTAATAATTTAAGATTGTACGCCTTGATACAGTTGTTCTGGCAGCGAGCTCATCAATAGTAGGCTCCTTGCCCGTATCCAGTACTATATCGATAAATAAATCCAATATTTTCGCCTTATTATCTTCTTTTTTAACAAACCAATTTGATGTATTCATACATTAACCATACGATAAATTTTTCTTTTTGTCAACACATATTGCACTGATAGTGCAATTCTATTTTCATAAAAAGGTATGTCAAAATGAAAAGAAAAAAGATAATAGGTATAGCTCTTTTGGCTTTGGTCGGCGTTATCCTGGTTACAGGGACAACGTTCTATTTTAAAAAAAGAGTAACAAACATTGGAAAGTCAATCCAAATATCTGATTCAAACGAATGGAACAGCATAAAAAATGAGACGCAAAAGAAAAGCGAACTATCAGAAGAAGGAAAGAAGCCTTATTATAACTCCGTAATTTCTTTTGAACATAATGACTCCAATAGAACGCATTTATTTAGCAGCGCCACATTTAATGGCAGTACAAAGGGCGACGGGGACAATATCGTTTACTACCGTAAAGCGCCAAATAAATACATCGCGCCATATAATGTTGTAACAGGCAATCGGGATGAACTCTATATTTATGGTGGCGGATATGGGAATAATCCGGAGGCTAAGGGATCATATGTTGCGAAACTTAATTCCAATACGTTAAAAGAGGTATGGAAAACGCAATTGATTTGTCTTACCGGCAGTACGCAGTTCAATTATCCGGGCGTTATTGGGGTTTTGGAGAACGGCGATGTTTATGCAATTTACGGGAATCGTCTTTCAAGACTTGATTCTAAAACCGGTAAGATCATACGTACAACAGTTTTGCCTACTCAGGAAGGTTACGAAAATGACACTGCGTATAACGGATTTGTCGTTGCTTCAGATGGCACAATAATCGCGAAATCTATCTCTCGGGAAAAAGGTTCTGCTATACAGGGCAGCGATATATTTACAAAAGCCAATATTAACAATCTTCCTAACTCACTTATAGTTACTATAAATCCCAATACTTTGGAAGTCGAAGACTCAATTGAAGCAGTGGATTTTTTAGGTGGCCGGATAACTTCAGATGAAGCGAATGGAATAACTTATATTTATGTTACCGGCAAGGAAGATCTCTATCGCTATACTTTAAAAAATGGCTCAATTGCTATTGATTCTAGCTGGGGACCTGTCAGATACAAAAAAGGAGATCAAACTTCAGCTCCCGCAGTTTCAATTATGAATGGGTACGCAATTTTTCAAACCAACGGTTTACCGAGTAAAACACCGTTGAGTTTATATGCCGTTTCAACCGCTGATAAATCAAACGTTCTTGAAGTTCAGCCATTTGCTGAGTTTGGCGCGAAAAAATCCTTTTTACCGTCAATGCAATCTGTAGATCCCGAAAATAATCTGATTTATACAATGGATTCTTTTGCCGGTAAACTGGCGGCTTATACCATAAATGATGGAAAATTACAGCGTTCATGGATACGGGATGCAACCTCTATGGACTTTACTACGTTAATAGGAGATTCAAACAACAGGGTTCTGTTAAGCACGGAAGTTCCCTATGGAAAGTTAGGCTTAACGCTGGCAAAAAAAGAATATGTAGACTTTCTAGATGCCAAAACCGGCAAACTGCTTGCGAGATCTGCTGCCTTGCCAAGAATGTCAACAGGTACTCTTGTTACGCCCGGATTTGATGGCTCTGTCTATTATATGGGATTTGACGGCGATTTTATAGAACTTATGGCAGCCAAGGAATAGTATTAGCCTATTAGCGGACCCCTACGGGTTTGCTTTCCGCAGGAGCCTAATCGAATGGTATAAAAGCAGCTCGTCGACTGCAAACGCGGTTAATCTTCATTACTGCATTTACCAGCATCTTTGCTGGATTGAGACGCTTTATTATTTGCATTATACGAATGGTTGACATATGGTAAGCCGTTCAGCTGCACTTTCTGCGGCTCATAATGATAGTCCCTCCTTCTCCGCCAAAGCCGCATAAACTCAGCGTTTATGCGGCTTTTCTTTTTGCTTTGAAATTGAATCTCACTTGTTAAAACTTGATAAAAATCGTTGTAATACTTACTCTACTACTACTTTTTACTACTTACTTCGGTACTACTTTGATGAATTGCAACAGCATGCCCGCTGGACTGAACCGGCGGGCATGCATTCTGTTTTGTGTGGGCATTTTAAAATATTTATTATTATTTCAATTACAGCCCTATATTCGGCCAATCGCCAAAATCAGTTATGATACCGCTTAAATTTATTTTGAGTGAATAATTATTCTCCGTGGATATCCATCCCAATATTCATCATATTCATTCATTTGTTTATATTTAAATATAATATGACTATTGGGATATTCGCTCAATTTCACTGGAGATACCAACCACACTCCATTAAAAGACGGTGAAAGAATGTCGAAATACATTGAAGGTCCATTTATTTCAATTGATTGACCGCTTGAATCTTCTAAGATATCCTTAATCATACCATATCGATTTTTTTCAATTTTTTTAAGCCAAAGCGGATTAGGAAAATATCGTCTTTCATTTGCTGTTTTTATGATTTGCTTTAGACATTCTGCACAAGAATCCATTACTTCAATTCGTGGGAATTCATTTTCGCTTCTTTTATGGTCAATGCCATTACGTACACAACTAAGATTTGATTTTCTAATTAATTTGCAAATGGTTTCAAATTTTTCAATATACTCTTTCAATGAGTTTATATCCATATCTGCCCATAATTGAGTATGCTTGTAAAGAAATGACTCCATCGATTTACTTGCATAATGTGGAAAGTCCTCATTATTTCTGCTGAATAAATCCCGCTCAGTTTGAGGTAATGATTTTAACCACGTTAGCGTTTTGTCCAAATAGCATAACATCACCCCTAAGTTATTGGTTCCTTCAATATCCCATGAAAATTTCTGAGAACCCGACTCAATTGTTGTCCCAATAATTTGAGAAACGATCTTTCTGGATCTTGATAAATCAAAAGTACATTTAGTATCTAAGAAGTGATCAGAAGCCAAAACCCAAATATTATATGTAATAAAACAATCAAGAAATTCTTCCACTAAGACAAATAAATTAACACCTTTTTCTCTAATTTTTGCTTTAAATTCTTCTGATAATGGCTCAGTATATTACCTTAGCACCATTTGGAAATCATTAATTTGTTTATCCATTTGGCATATCATAGTATCTTTATTATATGGAATGAACCCCAATCTCCATAGAAGTCGGTTAATGAAAATATCTTCATTATCAATTGGATCAACATTTATACAAAAGATGTTTTTAAATTCATTGCAAATAACTTCATCATTTAGTATTAATAGTTCAGCAGTTTTTTCCGGTCCATTTAAGTACAGATAATTAAATAATGCATTGCCAACTGAATCATGACTTTTAACTTTAAGTTTCCATTTAAGATCATTATACTTTCCGCTAAGTTTATAAACCTTCTCTAACAAATACAGTATTTCTATTGTAGGGTTGTGCACTGAATTTTTTAGTCCAAAGCACGAAAGTTTTGTCACATTACTTTCATTCAAAAAACTTGGAGCGCTTTTTGCAAATCTGATTTGTCCAATAGGTATATGAATCAATTTGTTATCA
>Ga0183100_1001635_pt1 | contig 10814 bp, 8 predicted proteins | sample Biomet2_FD_127789 | JGI IMG/M metagenome (GOLD analysis project Ga0183100, IMG submission 127789) | Microbial communities from bioreactor (seeded with anoxic lake sediment) at LBNL, California, USA - Biofuel metagenome 2 | ecosystem: Engineered > Bioreactor > Anaerobic > Unclassified ...
GTGGCGGGCGGGCACTACACGGACGCCTGGAGCTGCCCCTCGGTCAAGCCGACGTTCAGCCCGACGTTGAAGTGGGAGCGTAGCTGGCTGTTCACTCCGCCCAGGCTAGCCAGGGTTGCGATGGTGGTGATTTCCCGGCTCTGGTAGTCCAGGGCGTCGCGACCGAAGATATCGGCGAACAGGTGCTCCTTCAGGAACTGGTCGATGGCCGGCGCGAAGTCGAAGAGCGGCCCCTTCACCGGCGCGCCGACGAGCTTCGTCTGCACGTCAGTGCCGAGCTCCAGGCGGCTCTTTCCTGCTGGCAGCGGCCCGGACTCTTTGCCGGGTTTGTCGGCAATGCCCTTTTGCGCGCGATCCTTGAGAACCGCCATGAAGGCCCCGAGCCCATTCAGGCTGCGCGGGAATCCGGCGTAGGCATACAGCTGGACGAGAACCTCTTTGATTTCGCTGACGGTGAGCCCGGCGTCCAGCCCCTCGCGCAGGGCGGTGTCCAGCCGGGGCATGTCGCCGGTGGCCGTGAAGGCCGCAATGGGGACGATGCTTTTCTGTTTTGCGGTCAATGTGTTCGCGTTCATGGCGTTGCCTTCAGCCAGCGCAGGCCTGGCAGTCAGGGTGAGGGCCGCCAGGATGAGCGCGGCCAGGACGAGGCCCTTTCCAATGAGGGGGCAAGCGGCCAGGTGAAACACCTGTGCCATTGTGCCTTGCGTTTGCTTCATTCGTACCTCGCCGCATTTTGGAGCAGTCTGCCGCCGTCGGCGACCTGTGCTTCCGCCTCCCACCAATTCGCAAAGCGCTGGGGCCGGCCGTTCAGGTCAGCCGCCTCGCCGATTCTCGGCGTCAGCAGCCGGAATGCCTTGCCTGCGCTCGCCGCGGCGATGCGTTTGTACGGGTCGTCCCAGGCATGGTTGGAGATACAGAATCGGCCGGAATGCACGGGCAAAAGCGCCTTGGCGCCCAGGTCCAGCGCCCCCTGAGCCACCTCCTCGGGCATCATGTGGATGTTTCTCCAGCCCGGGTCGTACTGGCCGTCTTCCATGATGGCCACGTCCACCCCGCCGAAGCGCTGGCCGATTTCCGCAAAGTGCGGGCCGTAGCCGGAATCGCCGCTGTAGAACACTTTGCGGCCCTGCGTTTCCAGCAGGAACCCGGCCCAGAGCGTCTTGTTGCGGGTGATCCAGCGGCCGGAAAAATGCCGCGCGGGCAGCACGTGCACAGTGAAGTCCTGGGCTAGGCGCACGTCCTGGTTCCAGTCGGCCTCATGGATGCGTGCCGGGGCGAAGCCCCAATCCTCCAGAATGGCCCCGACGCCGAGCGGACAGACCACGGCCTTGATTCTGGGGCGCAGCGCCACCACAGTGTCGTGGTCCAGGTGGTCCCAGTGGTCGTGGGAAATGATGAGGCAGTCGATGCCCGGCATGTCATCCGGGGCATAGGGGTAATTCCCGTCAAAGGCCCGGTTCATGAAGAATAGCGGTGCGGCGTAGGAACTGAACACAGGGTCCGCAAGCACACTCTTCCCGCCCAGCCGCAGGAACAGCGACGAGTGGCCGAGCCACACCACGGCATCGTCCCTTCCCTCCGCCAGGGCCTTGAGGTCGGTCTTGAGCATGGGCAAGGGATGATCCGGGCGCAGACGCGGTTTGGGCACGAACAGGAAGTCCCACATGGTGGCCAGCTGCCCCTTGTCGCTCGTCAGGGTCGCGGTGGGCAGCTGGTTGCGGAACGCGCCGTCCACGTAGTGAGGTGAGGTCTGGATGCGCTCCAGGCGTTGGCCCTGCGGCAGCGGCCCGATCTTCGGCTGCAGCGCGCAGGCGCCGCCCCCGATGCTACCGACGCTGGCCAGGGCCAGTCCAGCCGCTCCCCGCATGATGAATTTGCGGCGTGTCATCGTTTCGCACATGCCCGGCTACTTCTTTATTCCGATCTTGCGCAGCCAGGACTCCACGTCCCCGCGCGCGGTCTTCACGCTGTCGCCACGGATGGCGAGGCCATCCAGCCGCTTGGCGCCTGGGCACAGTTTAGCTAGATCGGCCTCGCAATGCCCCAGGCCGCTGCCCAGGTGGGTCATGAAGGGCGCCATGGTCTTTCCTGAGAAGTCGTAGCCGGACAGAAACGTCCACACCGGCGTGGCGAAGGTGCCCCACCAGCAGGGCGAACCCACGAGGATGGTATCGTATGCGGCCATGTTGGTGATCTTCGTTTTGAGTGGCGGGCGATAGCCGCTCTGCAACTCCCGCTTGGCCTGCTCCGTGGTGGCCCGGTACTCTGACGGGTACGGATTCACGGTTTGCAGCTCCACCAAGTCGCCGCCGACCATGCCATGGATCTGGCCTGCTATTTCCCGCGTGTTGCCGGTGCGCGAGTAGTAGACCACCAGCACCTTCTTGTCAGGGCTGGTCTTCTCGGCAGCGCTGGCCGACGACAGGCCAGGGACGATCTGTGTCGCCACCCCTGCGAGCAATCCGGTCACGGCGGTCTTCAAGAAAGTCCGCCTGGACGGGTCAACATCGGTGTGGTTGCCTTTGCTGTTCTTGCCCATGGTCCTCTCCTATTCCCCTGCGGGGTAGTCCGTTGAGGCGGCGAGTTCGGTCTGCGTTTCAAAGTCGGCGATGCGCTTGCGCAACGTGGAAAGCGTGCTCGCCAGCGCCAGGGAGCCGAGAACCATGCGCAGCGGCGCGGGGGTCACGTCGACGCTTTCGATGATGCGTGCCGCCATCTTGGCCGGGTCGCCAGGGGCCAGGCCGTTCTTAGGGTCGAGCATCTTGAGGAAGGCATGCGCCGGGTTCTGGTCATACTCGGGCATAAGCTGCGCCACCTGGGCGCTGCCGTAGCGGAACTCAGTGCGGGCGCCGCCGGGCTCGACCAGGGTCATGCCGATGCCGAAGGCCGCGACCTCCTGCGCCACGGACTCAACAAATCCTTCGATGCCCCACTTGGTGGCGTGGTACAGCGAGTTGCCGGGGAAGGCGACTTGCCCGCCGTAGGTGGAAAGTTGAATGATGCGCCCGCCGCCTTGCGCCCGCATATGGGGAAGCGTGGCGCGGATGAGCTGGATGGATCCGACCAGATTGGTGGCGATCATGTGGTCAATCTGCTTGTCGGAGAGCTCCTCGGCAGCGCCGAACAGGCCGTAGCCGGCATTGCTGACGACAACGTCGACTCGTCCGAGCCTGGCGAAGGATCGCTCCACGACCTCTCGCACCGCCGCGGCGTTGGTGACGTCGAGAATTTCAGGCAGGAACGTATCCGGGTACCGCCGCATCAGGTCGCCGATTTTGGCCGTGTCGCGGACAGTACCGACCACCGTGTCGCCACGTCCCAAAAGCTGTTCGCTCATCTCATGGCCGAAGCCGCTGCTGACGCCCGTGATGAGCCAAGTACTCTGTGTCATGGTGTTTTCTCCTTTATGCAGACGCTATGCGCCGTGGCCGCACTTGTGCTCCTGCGGCGTGGCCTCGTTGATGACTCTCAGGGCGTTGAGCGTGCGGGGGTAGCCGATAAAAGGCAGAAGCTGCGTCACGGCCTCGATGAGCTGTGCGCGGCTATTGCCCACATTCAGGTTTGCGGCCACGTGCCCCTTGACCTGTGGCTCGCAGCCACCCAAGGCGACGAGCGTGCTCAAGGTCAGCAGCTCGCGCGTCGGGATGTTTATGCCTCCCCTGGTGTAGGTGTCTCCGAAGCAGTTTCCAGCCAGATATTTCAGGATGTGCGACTGGTCGTCAGGGGTGCCCTCGCGGAGTTGCTCCAAGACGTTGCTCCCTACGATCTGCCGCATAGCTGCGAGCCCCTTCTCCATGCGATTCTCGGGCGTCGTGGTGGACTGCCCGGGCAAGGGCAGGTCGATGCCGCGTTCCGTGAGAACATCGTTAGTGGCGTGAAGGAAGTCGACGACCTTGGCGATGCCGACGTAGGGCACGGCCTGGTATACGATTTCTTTGACTTCGACCGGGGTGATGCCGGCGGCAAGGGCCGCGCCCATCATGACGCGGTATTCCAGCAGAGCCTGGGATGCGATGATGGCGGCGAGTTGGACCATCAACCGTGTCTTCGTGTCCAGGTTGCCGTGTCGAAGCACCTCGTCAAAAGCGAAGTTATCGAAGTAGTCGATGAGTTCTGGGTCCGTCTTGGCCAGGGTTAAAATGTGGCCAGGGAAGAGCTCATCGTGGTTCTTCTGCGCGCGCGCGTTCGGGGCCATCTCGCTATCCTCCTTGAGACGGAGCCCTATGGGTGCCGCCTACTGTTGATCTGCAAAATAGTCACGGTGCCCGCCGCGAACTAGATACGATCCTGTCCAATTCTTGCCCGATTCTATCTGGCGTGTCGCCATACATGCTTTCTGTCGCAAGTTGTTAGCATCTCCTTTGACGCACGCCCTGTCGGTGCCAGGGCTATGCCGGAGCACTCGCCAGGAACAGTCAAGACAGCGGCCCACGTTTGCGTTGCCTTAAGCACATGCCTGCGCCCAAGTGATGCAACCTGTTGGCGTCTCCCTGTTTCCACACATGACCTACACCTGCTTGCACGCCAGTCATCGGCTGTGCAGCCTGTTATATTGATATTGGCGCGTTGTGCCAAACGCCTCAGCTTTAAGCACAAGAAAGGTGAAGCCAGAGCTGCGTTGTACATTTTCAAGGATACGCCGCTTCGCTCTTTGGGCGGGCAAGCGCTGCCATGCGCATCCGTCCCTCCTCCTCGCCCGCTTATCGCGGATCAACGGCTTTGCCCCCGCCGCTTGGTGCTGTGCGGACGGGATCGCCCGGCTGAAGCGAATCAGGCGGGTTGTCGATGACGCCATCGCTCATGGCGAGGCCGGAGGTCACTTCAAGAACATTGCCAAGGTCGCGTCCCAGCGTAATGGGCCGCAGTTGCGTCTTCCCGGCTTGGTCGATCACCGCAACATGCGGCCCTTTATCGCGAAGGATCAGCGCGGTTGAAGGAATGGTGACGACATTGCTCGCAGCGGGCAGCGCAAAGGAAACCTGGGCGTAGGCGCCGGGCTTCATGGTCCCTTCGGGGTTCGGCGCAAGGAGCTCGACCAGCAGCGTGCCGGAACTGGAATCAACGGCCTCGGCTGTCCGCTCCACAGTCGCCGGGAAGGTTTTTCCGGGATATTCCGGGAGCGAGATGGAAGCATTGAGCCCCTTGTGGACAAGCGCGGAGTAAACCTGCGGCACGTGGACAAGGGCACGCAGCGTCGAGCTGTCCGCAATGGTGAACAACGGCGCGGAAGACGTGTTGCCCGCCGTCACCAATGCTCCAATCTCAGCGGAACGACTGGTGACGATGCCATCAAACGGGGCGACAATCCGGGTGAAGTCGGCCAGGGTCTTGAGTCTCGCCACGGTAGCCTGGGCAGAATTCGCCGTGCCGGTCTTGGCGGCGAGATCCCCAAATTTTTCGTCGGCCTCCTGCTTGGAAACAGCGTGACTGTCGATGAGTTCTCGCCACCGTTGCGCAGTCTTATCCGCGAGGTGGAGATTGGCCCGCGCCGTCTGAAGATCGGCATGGGCGGCGTCCAACTGCTGCTGTAATTCCGGTGCGTCCAGCACGGCCAGGAGCTGCCCCTGCTTGACGCGGTCGCCGATGTTGACAAGCCATTTCCTGACATAGCCGGTAGTGCGCGGGTAGATTTGCGCGCTATTCAGCGGCTGGAGCGTTGCCGGCAAGGTCATGTCGCCGTTTGTCGCGTCAGTCGCTGGATGAATGACCTTGACAGTCGGAATTGCGTTTTCGGCAGTCCAAACGGCGACCCGTTGCTCGCTTTTGGCGCGATAGGCGATGCCGCAAACGACTATGGCGACAACGGCGATGGACAGACAGGCGAGGCGAAGTTTCGAGGGTGAGAGCTTCTGGCTAATCATTGGTGTTCTCCGCGATGGCGTCGAGTGAGGCTTGGTCAACGGGGGCCGGACGGCGGTGGACGAGACTGAAAATGACCGGCACGACCATAAGGGTGGCGAAGGTTGCTGCGCTGAGCCCGCCGATGACGGCGCGGCCGAGAGGAGCATTCTGCTCGCCGCCTTCGCTCAGTCCGAGCGCCATGGGCAGCATGCCGATAATCATGGCCAACGCCGTCATGATGACGGGACGAAACCGCACGGTGCCGGCCTCAAGCGCCGCAGTTTTGGCTTCTCCTATGGCGTGGAGACGTTCCCGGGCGAAACTGATCACAAGGATCGAGTTGGCCGTGGCCACGCCGAGGCACATGATCGTACCAATAAGCGCGGGAACTGAGACCCTTGTCCCTGTGACGAACAGAATCCAGACAATGCCTGCAAGGGCGCTTGGGAGCGCGGTGATGATGACAAAAGGGTCGAGCCAGCTTTGGAAGTTGACCACCAGCAGCAGGTAGATGAGCACCGCGGCGGCAAGCAGCCCCAAGAGCAGGCCAGAGAAGGCGATGTTCATGGTGCGATACTGGCCGCGCAACGTTATGGTCGTTCCCTTGGGGGCCTTGGCCTGGATCGTGGCGAGGACTTTGTTGATGTCGCCTGATACGCCCCCCAGATCTCGGTTGTTTGTGTTCGCAAAGACATCAATGACCGGCCGGATGTTGAAATGGGAGACGAGCGCGCTTGTATAGCCGCGCGAAATGCTGCCGACACCGGCCAGCAATTGCTGAGTGTTGTTTGCCGACCCAACCGGGATGTTGGAGAGTTCACCCAAGCTGCTGATGCGGTATTCCGGCACCTGGGCAACAACCTGGTAAGAAACGCCGTTTTCCGGGTTCAGATAATACACCGGCGAGGTTTGCATGGTGCCGGCAAGGGAATTGGCAAGGCTTGTCGTCACGTTCTGCTCGGTCAAACCCAGTTGGGCGATGCGGGCGCGGTCCACGTCGATGTCGATTTGCGGGTACCGGGACGACTGCTGGATTCTTGCGTCCGCGACACCGGGGACCAGCGAAATCTCACGCAGAATCTGCTGCGCGACCATCTCGCTGGTCTTGGGATTGGCGCTCTGCACCTGGATATCCAGCGGAGCCGGCGCCCCAAAATTGAGGATCTGGCTCGTTATGTCCGAAGGTAAAAGGGAGAACTGAGTGCCGGGGAACGTCGCCGGAAGCCTTTCCCGCAACTTTTTGATATACTGAGCGGTCGGCTTGTGCCCCTTGGCAAGCTGGATGAAGAAATCGCCGTCCTGCGAGCCGATTCCGCCGGAGATGCTGTAGACGTTGTTGATGATGCTGCTCGGCATGCCGATATTGTCCACGATGGAGACGATTTCATCAGCGGGTATGATCTCCCGAAGCGTCTGCGTGATGCGGTCGAATTGGGCGGATGTTTCCTCAATGCGGTAGCCAATCGGCCCGCGGACATGCAGGGAGATGGTTCCCGCGTCCACTGTCGGAAAGAAATTGCGCCCCAGAAAAGGAATCAGCAGAAAGGACACTGCCGTCAGCCCAAGGAACAGCCCTACAAAACGCTTTGGCTGGAGAAGTGCCTTTTCGAGATATTTCCCATAGGCAGAGCGGAGCCGTTCAAACTGTTGCTCAAAAGCGCGCTGCAAACGGAGGAATGGCTTGCCAAGGGTGCTTGACGCGGCGCCTTCCGCATGGGGCTTGAGCATGTACATGGCCATGGTCGGAACCAGTGTCCGCGAGAGTACAAAAGAGGCAACCATGGAAAACACCACCGCCAGCGCCAGCGGAACGAAGAGAAATCCCGACACGCCTGGCAGAAAGAACATGGGCAGAAAAACCGTGCAAATACACAAAAGCGAGACAAAAGCTGGGGTTACAATCTCCTGCGCGCCCTCCATGATGGCCTGAGATATCGGTTCGCCCTGCTCGATGTGACGGCTGATGTTCTCCACGGTGACTGTGCCTTCGTCGACCAGAAGACCGACGGCTAGGCTCAATCCGCCCAGAGTCATGATGTTGAGCGTGTTGCCCGTGTGGGAAAGCGCGCTAATGGCCGCCAGCACGGAGAGGGGGATGGACGTCGCGATAATGATTGTCATACGCCATGACCCCAGGAATAGCAGGATCATCAACGACGTGAGCCCGGCGGCGATCAGCCCCTCGTGCACAACGCCTTCGATGGCCGATTTGACGAATATGGACTGGTCTCCGATGGGGTGGATTTTGAGAGTGTCCGGCAGGGTGCGTTGTATTATCGGCAATACGTCCTTCACACCTTGAATGATGGAGAGCGTCGAGGCCGAGCCATTCTTGAGAATGGTCATCAAGATGGAGCGACCGCCATCCACATGCACCACGTTGGTCTGCGGAGCGGAGCCGTCGCGCACGTGGGCAACATCACGCATGTAGATTGTCGCTCCGTTGGCTACAGCCACAGGCAGGGCGTTCAACTGGTCCACGGAGCCGGGCGCGTTGTTAAGATGAACGGCGTACTGAAACGGGCCGATCTTGGCTGAACCCACCGGAGTGATCTGGGTCTGGGCGGAGATGGCGGTACTGATGCTCTGGGCGGTCAGTCCCTTCGACTGCAGGGAGACCGGATCAATATCGATCTGGATCTGGCGCTGCTTGCCTCCGTACGGAAGTGGAATGGCGATTCCGGGGATGTTCACAAGGGCTGGGCGCACCTGATTGAAGGCCAAATCAAAGATCTGGCTTTCACCAAGTCCATTTCCGGAGAGCGCAAGCTGCAGAATGGGAACCGTTGATGCGTCGTAGTTTAGGATCAGCGGCGGTTGCATGCCGGAGGGCATGGTGCGGAGCATCGTTTGCGAAACCGAAGTCACTTGCGCCGTGGCGATGGCCACATCGGCGCCGGGCTGTAGAAACACCTTCACAATGCCCATTCCCTGGAGGGACTGGCTCTCCATATGGTCCATGTCGTTGACGACCGTTGTCAACGCACGTTCATACGGCGTCACCACACGGCCTTCCATCTCCGCGGGAGGCAGCCCAGTATATTGCCAGGCAATCGCGATGACTGGCATGCGGATCTTTGGAAATATATCCACCGGGGTGGTCAAGGCGGATATCATTCCAAATATTACAATCAAGATGGCCATGACGACAAACGTTAGCGGTCGGGCGAGCGCAATGCGAATGATATTCATAAATGGAAGTTCTCCTCACACCTGATGACTGATCTGGGGCGGCCGCTATTATTCTTCGACAGCCTGCGCGGACGGTTGGCATGTTGGCGCTTCACAGCGCCAATCTCGCCTCGCAGATGCAGCTCTTAGCCTGGGAGTCCCAGGCGTGGGAGAGACAATCCAACCATATTCTTGCCTGTTTCTATTGAATCAAATAAAATCAGACGGCTCAGTACGGCGTGAAGTCCGGAGCTACCTAGAAACTTCGCGTTTAACGTAGTGCCTGGGTTGCCCTACATTTTCTTTAGCGGTGCCTCCCGGCCGGACATCACCAGCAATTCCTTGCGCAGCCGCTCCCCGTGGATCACGATTCCGTCAGCAGCGGTCGTAAACTCTCGCAGCTCTGCAGGGCTGAAAGAAATCGACAGAGCCCCGAGGTTCTCGTCCAGGTGCCTGGGGTTGGTGGTGCCGGGAATGGGCACAATCCAAGGCCTTTGGGCCAGCAGCCAGGCCAGGGAGATTTGCGCCGGGGTCGCCTCCTTCCTCCGCGCCCAATGCCGAAGCAGGTCCACCATGGGCATGTTGGCCTTAAGGGCCTCGGGGGTAAAGCGCGGGTTGGTGCGACGGTAGTCCGTGTAGCCTGGCCCGTCGAAGCGGGTGTGTTCATTGATGGTGCCTGTGAGGAAGCCGACCCCCAGGGGGCTCCAGGAAACCAGACCAACGCCTAGTTCCTGGAAGACGGCCAGTTCTTCCTTTTCCGGCCCGCGCCACAGCAGGGAGTATTCGTTCTGCACGGCGGTCACAGGCTGCTCGGCATGGGCGCGCCGCAAGGTGTTCATGCCCGGCTCCGACATGCCGAAGTGTTTTACCTTGCCCGCCTTGATGAGGTCCTTCACTGTGCCGGCCACATCCTCGATGGGCACGGCAGGGTCCACACGATGCTGATACAGCAGATCGATTGTCTCCATCCGCAGACGTTTGAGGGAAGCATCAACGGCCTCCCGGATGTGCTCCGGCCGGCTGTTGAGCCCGCCGGTGCGGCGGCCCGTGGTGTAGTCGATGTCGAAGCCGAACTTGGTTGCCACCACAACTTTCTGCCTGTGCGGGGCCAGCGCCTCGCCCACCAGGGACTCATTGACGAAGGGGCCGTAGGCCTCGGCCGTGTCGAAGTAGGTCACGCCGCGGTCCACTGCCTGATGGATGAGCCGGATCATCTCGCCCTTGTCCTTGGGCGGGTTGTAGTTGCCGCTGTTCATGCTCATGCAGCCCAGACCAACGGCAGAGACCTCTAAAGGGCCGATCCTGCGCCGGGCACTCGCATCGGGCAGCCGCGCCGGGGCGCTTGCAGCAGCCACGCGCGGAAGCATGGCCACGGCGGCCAGCACCAGACTACCCAGCAAAAACTCACGGCGGTCGAGACCGATTCCACTGTTCCTCGTCACCGTGATGCTATGCTTCATTTCCATGTTTGCCTCCCAATCAAGGGCTGTACCGGCTATCTGGCGTATGGTTACTTGCCTTCGTACTGCTCGTCCGAGACATGCTCCATCCAGGTGGAGCTGCCGCCATCAAGGTTCTCGACGATGGCGATGTGCGTCATGGCCGTGGCGGGCGCCGCGCCGTGCCAATGCCTCTCGCCCGGGGCGATCCACACGATGTCGCCGGGGCGGATCTCCTCGATGGGGCCGCCCTCTTTTTGCACCCTGCCGCAGCCGGCGGTGACGATGAGCGTTTGCCCCAGCGGGTGCGTGTGCCAGGCCGCGCGCGCGCCCGGCTCAAAGGTGACGGTGCCCCCCGCGAGG
>Ga0183100_1001636_pt1 | contig 10814 bp, 11 predicted proteins | sample Biomet2_FD_127789 | JGI IMG/M metagenome (GOLD analysis project Ga0183100, IMG submission 127789) | Microbial communities from bioreactor (seeded with anoxic lake sediment) at LBNL, California, USA - Biofuel metagenome 2 | ecosystem: Engineered > Bioreactor > Anaerobic > Unclassified ...
CGATTCGATAAGATCTAACAAAACTCCATCTTTAATAAGAGAAACACTACAAACCTCAGTGGAGGTTTCGATGATAAGAATTAGGACCATGGCATGTGAAAATTTGACAACAAAATTAGGCATATTAACAACTGAATGTTTGATTCAGCAAAAAGAAATATGAATTGATCAACTGGTCGAAAAAAATTCAGCTATTAAAGCTACAAGTTCGATCATTTGTACTATTTTTAAAAAATCAAATGAACGATATTTTAATGTATCATACAGTAATAATTGACGACGATCAACTGGCCAGGCGCGGACTTAGGCGCATTCTTGAACAAAATTTTCAGGAAATTGAAATTTTGGGAGAAGCTGATTCGGTAGCAACTGGGATGTCGCTGATTAATGAAATGGACCCGGATCTGGTTTTTTTGGATATTGAAATGCCTGATGGTACTGGATTTAGCCTTCTCGAAAGACTCACAAAAATCAATTTTAAATTGGTATTTACAACTTCGTATAGCGATTATGCGATTACTGCATTTAAGTATTCGGCATTTGATTATTTAGTTAAGCCTGTACTAATTGAAAATGTTCGGGCGACCATCAACCGGATTAACGATATACCTGTGCTTCAGGAAAAGCAAAGGGTAGAAGTTCTGAAGAGAAACTTAAGTCTTGGTTCCGAAGCAGATCAAACGATAGCTTTACCTGAAATAAACGGATTCACCATTGTAAAGGTCAATGATATTCTCAGGTGTGAAGGCGAACGAAACTATTCCCGGATTTTCTTCAAGGATGGAACTTCGGTCCTCGTGAGCCGTACCTTGCTCGATTTCGATAATTTATTGGTCTCTCATGGATTTTTCAGAATTCATCGTTCACATCTGATTAGCCTGAAGAATGTTAACCGTTACCTGAAATCAGACGGTGGAATGATTGAAATGAACGATAAAACGCAATTGCCGGTCTCTCCTAAGTTTAAGGAAGAACTTCTTAACCGGCTGTTGTACAATAGGATATAACTTTATTATGTATTCAGTCAGCGATTTACAATCACTCATTTCCCTTGAAATAGACAAAGAGATCCATCAATTATACCAAACCGAACCTCAGAATTTGTACGAGCCTGTTGGTTATGCGTTGTCGATGGGAGGGAAACGGCTTCGTCCGGTCATGGTTCTTTTGGCCTGCAATTTATTTCGTGAAACAGTTAAGGAAGCGATTCCGGTGGCCTTGGCTATCGAATTGTTTCATAATTTCACCTTATTGCACGACGATATTATGGATGGAGCCGAAATGAGGAGAAATAACTTGTCGGTTTACAAAAAATACAATGAAAACATTGCCATTTTGTCGGGCGATGCGATGTCGATCATGGCCTATAATTACTTACTGAAGTGTAATTCTACCGAGCCAGTTCCTATCATTCGTTTGTTTTCACAGACCGCCCTTGAAGTTTGTGAAGGTCAGCAATTCGATATGGATTTTGAAAATCGGATGGATGTTTCGATCCCCGAATATCTGGAAATGATCAGGCTTAAAACAGCCGTGTTGCTGGCCTGTAGTTTAAAACTGGGGGCTCTGGTGGCAAACGCTCCTGAAAAAATGGCTGATCAGCTTTACCATTTTGGATTGAATTTGGGAATTGCATTTCAGCTTCAGGACGATTTGCTTGATGTTTTTGCCGATCAGAACAAGTTTGGTAAAAAAATTGGTGGCGATATTGTATCGAACAAAAAGACCTTCCTCCTATTGAAAGCGCTTGATATTTCAGACGACAACACCAAAATCGTTATTCACGATTGGATAAATAAAAAGGATTTTGATGAGGACGAAAAAATACAGGCGATTACTGATATTTATAACAAACTGAATATAAAAAAGATAACAGAAACATATATTGAAGAATTTTATCAGGCGGCGTTACATGTTTTTGAAGAAATTAATCTAGATAGCGAAACTAAGGTCGAATTACTTCATTTGGCAAATCTGATCATGAGTCGTGATCATTAGAATTATTTCCGGAACATTTTTTGATCTAAAAATCTTTTTTCTCATTTTTAAAGTTTCTGATTCGTACAATTTTCATAATTTCAACTTTTCAGCATAAAACAAAAAATATGGCTCAGAATATTGGAAAAATAACTCAGGTAATCGGTCCGGTTATCGATATTTCGTTCGATTTGGAAGGTAGCGAACTTCCAAAAATATACGATGCCCTTGAAATTGTAAGGGATGGTATGGAAAATCTGGTACTCGAATGTGAACAGCATATTGGAGAGAACACGGTTCGTGCAATTGCAATGGATTCGACTGATGGATTTCGGCGGGGAATGGATGTTATTGCCACAGGGAAACCAATTACTATGCCCAGAGGGGAAATTGGGCTTGGCCGTTTACTCAATGTAACTGGCGACCCTGTTGACGGGCTTGACGTATTGCCTAAAAACGGATACAGTATCCATAACGAGCCGCCTTTGTATGAAGATTTAACAACTGAAACGGAAGTGCTTTTTACCGGGATAAAAGTAATCGACTTGATTGAGCCCTATGCCAAAGGAGGCAAAATCGGTTTATTTGGTGGTGCCGGTGTCGGAAAAACAGTACTTATTCAGGAATTAATAAATAACATTGCGTTAGCTCATAGTGGATTGTCGGTATTTGCAGGAGTAGGAGAGCGTACCCGTGAAGGGAACGATCTTCTTCGCGAAATGATTGAAGCCAACATTGTTGACTATGGCGAAGAGTTCAGAAAATCGATGGAGGAAGGAAACTGGGATCTTGCCAAGGTTGACCGTGAAGCGATTAAGAAATCGAAACTGGCTCTTGTTTTTGGACAGATGAATGAACCTCCAGGCGCTCGCGCCCGGGTTGCCCTCTCGGGCTTGACCATGGCCGAAAGCTTGCGCGATGGTGACGGAAGTTCAGGTAAAGGTCGCGATATTTTGTTCTTTGTCGACAATGTTTTCCGTTTTACCCAAGCCGGATCTGAAGTTTCGGCGCTTCTTGGACGTATGCCTTCTGCCGTTGGTTATCAGCCAACTTTAGCAACCGAAATGGGAATTATGCAGGAACGTATTACCTCTACGAAAAATGGTTCAATTACTTCAGTTCAGGCAGTATATGTTCCAGCCGATGACTTGACAGACCCAGCTCCGGCGACTACTTTTGCCCACTTGGATGCGACTACCGTATTAAGCCGTAAAATTTCAGAATTAGGTATTTATCCGGCGGTTGATCCATTGGATTCAACTTCCCGAATTTTGACCCGCGAAGTGGTTGGTGATGAACATTACGATTGTGCTCAGCGTGTAATTATGATTTTGCAGCGATATAAAGAATTGCAAGATATTATTGCGATCCTTGGAATGGACGAGCTTTCGGAAGAAGATAAATTAATTGTACACCGTGCGCGCCGGGTTCAGCGGTTCCTTTCTCAGCCATTCTTCGTGGCAGAGCAGTTTACCGGATTGAAAGGCCAGCTGGTTTCTATTGAAGACACCATTAAAGGCTTCAACATGATTATGGATGGCGAAGTTGACCAGTATCCTGAAGCTGCATTTAATCTGGTTGGTAACATAGATCAGGCTATTGAAAAGGGAGAAAAATTACTCGCCGGAGCTTGATGTTGGCAATGATTTTTTACTTTTTACTTAATGCTACATGATATTAGAAATCATTACACCCGATAAAAAGGTTTATTCTGGTCAGGTTAAATTGGTTCAATTACCTGGCACAACTGGTTTATTCGAAATTTTAAAAAACCATGCTCCTGTTATTTCAACACTCAGTAAAGGAAAGATTAAAGTAGAGGAAGAAAGTGGCCAAACGCTTTATTTTGAGGTAGAAGGGGGAATTGTTGAAAACAAAGACAACAAAATAATAGTACTTGCCGAGTCGGTTTAGCCAACGGAAGCGATAAACTGATTATATTTAAACCCTGAAGATTTACTCACTTCAGGGTTTTTTATTTTGAAGACAAAATTCCTCATCATACGTTTCAGCTCAATTGGCGACATTGTTTTAACATCGCCTGTTGTGCGTTGTCTGAAAAATCAATTTCCAGAGGCGGAAGTGCATTTTCTTACCAAAAAGCGAAATGCTGATCTGTTACAAGCCAATCCTTATATCGATAAAATTCAAATGCTTGGAGATTCGCTTCCTCAGGTAATTAATGAATTAAAGCTCGAAAAATACGATTACATCATTGATTTACACAACAATTTGAGAAGTTTCCGTGTAAAACTTGGATTAAGGGTCAAGTCGTACAGTTTTGATAAGTTGAATATACGCAAGCTGTTATTGACGCGGCTCAAGATGCACATTATGCCCGATGGTCATATTGTCGACCGCAATCTGGAAACTTTAAAGAATTTCAACATTACGAATGACGGGAAGGGGCTGGAACATTTTATTCCTGAAGAAGATGAATTCCCAATTTCGGATTTACCTGAAAGCTTCAGAAATGGTTATGTGGCATTGGTTTTAGCCGGGACTTATGCTACTAAGCGAATGCCAGTTGCGAAATACAGAAAATTGCTTTCAGAAATTAAAATCCCGTTTATATTACTCGGAGGAAAAAGCGAGCGAAGTATGGCGGCCAGTATTCTTGAATGGAATACCGGAAATGTAATTGATTTTACGGGGAAACTGCGGATCAATCAGTCTGCCAGTCTGGTAAAAAATGCAAAGTTAGTCATCGCCAACGACACCGGATTGATGCACATTGCAGCGGCCTTTCATAAGAAAATATTGTCAGCCTGGGGAAATACTTCTCCTGAATTGGGAATGTATCCTTACCTGCCAGGGGAAGGATCAGAAATGCTCGAAATTAAGGGATTGCCTTGTCATCCGTGTTCCAAACTTGGCTACCATGAGTGCCCGAAAAAACATTTCCGCTGTATGAACGACATCCCTGAAGATCGAATAGTAAATTGGGTGAAAAGGGAATTTTAGCATCGAAAAGTACGAGGCATTTTTAGTTGCCTGTTCGCTTTGCCCAAACCACATAGGCACATAGGACACATAGATAAGGGCATTTTTGAAAAAATATGTGCCTATGTGGTAAAAGAAAAGACTGAACCCCATTTATGATTTTACAAGCAATACCTCCTCAAAAGCTTCGCGGTATAACCGGTTGTTCCGGATCACTTCCTCATGCGTTCCGGCTGTGCTGATCTGCTTGTTTTCAATCACAATTATTTTATCGGTGTGCCGGGCCAGTTGAACCCGATGGGTAACAAAAATAACGATCATCTCGTTTTTCAAGCGCTGCAACAGTTTCAGCACAAATTGTTCGGTGCGGCGGTCCATGGCGGCGGTAGCCTCATCGAGCAATAAAATCTGTGGTTTCTGGTACAAAGCACGGGCAAGGGCAATCAATTGCTGCTGCCCACCCGAAAGGTTGGCGCTGTTTTCTGAAATAATTGTGGCATAGCCCTGCTGAAATTCATTAATAAAGTGATCAATACCGATTTCTTTACAGAAATTGTCAACTCGCTCAAAATTAATATATTCGTCCATACATATATTTTCGAGGATAGTGCCGTTAAACAGTTTTACATGTTGTTCGACCGCTGCAACCTTGCTTCTCCATTGAGGAACATCTATTTCCTGCCAGTTTGCTCCATTCGCTAATATTTCGCCCGACTCTACAGGGTAAAACCGCTGCAAAACCGAAATCAGCGTACTTTTTCCACAGCCAATCTCACCAAATATAGTAGCTATTTCTCCCCGTTTAAATGTCGCGTTGATGTCTTTCAGCAACAGGCTTTTCCCCGCGAACCTGAAATTCAGTCCTTTCACTTCAAGTGTCTCAATGCTTGTAGCAGGAGATTCTAAACTTTGAACTTTTGACTTTTGACTTTGAACTTGGGTTTCGTATTCCGGCTCGGCTGACGAAAACTCGTACATGCGTTCGAACGCTATTTTTGCTTCCTGAAACTGAATGTTGGCCATCGCCGTGTTGATAACCGATGTCACCAAACTGCCCACGATTGAAACAATACCCATCATTTCGCCCAGTAACAATTGTTTACCTAAAACGAGGTAGGCTGTCCAGGCAATAACCGCCGAAATAAGCGCCACGCTGCCCAACTGGGCCAGAAGGTTTATTTTGTTGCCCAGGATACTCAATTCGTAAACTTTATCCTGAAAGAAATTATATACACCTTGTACAGACTTCGACAAAAGCCCTTCCTTATTGGCGGCTTTCACCACTTTTATTCCCTGGATGGTGTCGATGTATTTACTTTCGGAAGCAGCATACGACTGCATCACTTCGCGCTGTTTGTCGATGATGTTCCGGTTGTACCGCCAGGCCAGCGCACCAAATACCGGAATAGACAACAGGCTGATTAGTCCCGTTGAAGGCGAAAGCATAAAAATGTAAACCGAAGCCGAAAGGATAATCAAAATATCGATCACGATGTTGCTGCTCAGGTTAATCACCACGCGCTGGATGCGCTGTGAATCGTTCAGACGGCCAATCATATCGCCGGTTGAGGTGCAGTCGAAAAAGTTTTGCGGCAAAAGCATCAGCTTCCCGAAAAACGACGACACTACCCGAATGTTCATCTCCTTGCTTTGCCTTACCAGGAAAATACCGCGGATGTAACCCAGGAATGCTTTGGCAATCAATATCAACACGAAAATGGCCAGGCTTTGAAAAAGAAGCCGGGTATTGTTCGAAGGCAAAATTTTATCGATCAGCTTTTGGGTGTAAATGGCAACGGCTAAACCCAGCACGGCCAACACCATACCCATGAAAGCGGCTACAGCCAGCACCGGCACATCGTCTTTTACCAGTTCTTTAAACCAGGCCAGCATGTTGCGCGTGTGGTTTTCTTTGCGCACAAAGCTATCGTTGGGCTTCAAAACCAGCATCGCGTGCGATTTCCACACGGCTTCCAGTTCCTCGTCGCGGTATTCGATGATACCCCAGCCCGGATCCCCCAACAAAAATTTGCCGTTGTTGTAGCCGTAACAAACCACGTAGTGTTCCAGTTTTTCGTCTTTCAGGATATGCAAAATTACCGGAACCTCTATTTTCTTCAGGTTCTCCAAATCGGCCTCGTAAGCATTGGCCGTGAAACCCAGTTTTTGGGCCGACTGGTACAAGCCTAGTAAGCTGGTCCCCTGCAAGGTCGTTCCGCTGCTGTCGCGCAACTTCTCCTGGGTGGTATCGCCGCCGTGGTATTTCACGATGGAAGTTAGGCAAGCCAGCCCACAATAGTACTGACTATATTGGCGAGTAAAAGTTTCGCGGATATGGTTAAGTTCTGATTTTTCTTTCATGATATTGAATGATTTAAACACGAAGACACTAAGGCACAAAGAATTAGTTTTTCGTTGAATTGGATAACAGCGATTCGATGATGGTTACAATTTCGGTCGAATTGTTTTTCTCCTCAAACTTTTGCTTCATTTTTAACACATTGTCTTTGTAATTCGGATAGTTGTCGATGAGTAGGTTAATTTTTCGTGATATGGTTTTTGCCGAGTCCCGTTCAATCCGGCCCCGCAATCCTAACCCAAGATAAACTACTCTGGCTGAATTGCCCGGTTGATCCCACTTTCGTGAAAGGGGATAAACTAGCATTGGCACCTCGCAGAAAACACATTCGGTAATGCTGTTCATCCCTCCATGAGTAACCATGATGTCACATTTTTGTAGCAAATCAACTTGCGGAACTGTTTCAAAAACCATTAGATTATTGGGCAAAGGAAGTAACAGGTTTATGTCGAAAGCCTTACCGGTAGCCAAAACAAAAAGGCTATCGGGATTCATCCGGGCTACTTTCTCCATTCGCAAAAAAAAACGGGTACAGCGGGGCAGGTCCTGTCCCGATATTGTGCCCATCGAAGCATAAATAATCCGGCTCTTTGGGTTCTCTCGATGTTTTTCGATGTTTTTTATCAAAATTTGGTATCGTGGTTGATCGATTTTTCCTTCCCTGCGAATATCGACCAATGGTCCAACCCGATACACAGAAGGTACTTCATCGTGCGGAAAATCGAATGGTGCGGGGGATACCACAATACGAGACAATCCTTTTATTCCGATACCAAATGAACGAATAATATCAATCCTGTTCGAAAGGGCAATTCCTATTTCTTTGTAAGCGCTCAGATAAACTGTAATATCATCAGTTCCTATCAGCTTTAATTTCCGCAGTTGTTGTTTGCATCGCGGTTTTATTTCTTTTATAAGCCACAGAAAGCAACTATACCAGTTACTGATCGCAGTAAACTGTGGAACGAAATAACAGGTAAATGGGGGAATTCCATTGATTTTTCGGGTATCTGGTTTAGTTTGAAAAAACGCAACGGGGATACCTAATGACATATAAGCCCCGGCTTTCAAAGCATTTTGTTCATCAAGCAAAACCAACGAAGGGTCAATTGGCAAAATACTTGCTTCCCATCGTTCAAGATTCTCCATCCATTCTTCTTTTCTTTTTGAGACATAGATGGTCTTCTTTTGGAACAACGATCGTTTCTGTCCCAGTTTTTTAAGCGATTTCTGGGGAATGAGCAGTAACGGGTTCGCAGTTAAATATTCCAATCCTTGTTTTTCTACCCTTTGTTTAAATTCAATGTCGCCAGAAACAACCACATGTAGGCCATTATTATCAAGAACCTTTGCCAGTTTTAAAATAGCGCTGTAATGACCGTTTGCAGGGAACATATCGATAAGGATGGATTTCACTTTAAGAATGATTAAATTTTATGACTCATTTTCAAAACTTTTATCCAACAATGAATACTGGTGTTCCCTTTGAATGAACACAAAGTTTCCGATGCTTCAATGATTTAGGGAGGAACGATACCAACTTTCTGAAAATCGAAATATATGAAAGGATTTCTTTAGGCTTGAAAATGAGAGATTCGAAAATTTTGCTGAGCAAACCTCCATATCCATGAATAACTGCGGAATAAAGCGACCGATTTATATCTTTTAGGAAGGAAAGGTGTTGCACAAACTCAAGATGAGTGGACATTTCCCTGCTTATTACCCGGAATTCCCGATCGTGGTACGCAATTGCATTGGGACAATATCCAACCACAAATCCCCAATAACAACATCTGTTAATCCAGTCTATATCTTCTCCGTAATGATAAAAAATAGTATCAAATCCACCTACGATGTTAAATACTTCTGACGGAACCATCCAAAATGCGGCGTTGACAAATGAGAGAGGAATAAAATCGGAGTTCCGTGACTTTTGACCCGAAAAACGGATATAAGAACTGAAACGGAAGTCCAATTTATCGCCAGACCAATTAAGATGTACCGGACTGATTATTCCAATATCTTTTCTGGTGCAGATCACATCAGCCAATTTTTGAATGGTATCAGGAGCAACGCGTGCGTCCTGATTCATCAAAAAGAGATGAGAAGCCCCCATTTCTATTGCCTTTGAAATGCCTAGGTTATTCGCTTTGCCAAAGCCTAAATTGTCTTCCGAACGGATTAGCATTACCTCAGGATATTTTTTCTCGATGAGCTTAGTTGTATCGTCAGTCGAACAATTATCGATCACAATTATCTGAGTTTTTAATGTAGAATTGCGGAGGCTATCTAAACAGGAACTTATCCATCTCATTCCATGATGTGTCACGATTATTGTAAAAACATTTATCATGAGGACGTTGCCATACAAATTGAATATCGAATTTTGAGCTTCTCTTCTTTTAACTGCTACATCCCCGTTTCGGCCAAATAGCTTTGTATCTTCCCGGCTAGCGACATACCCCAGGGCTTCGCAATCTGCATCGATTCTTTCGCGATTTTGGTGGTGCCATCAACCAGTTTTAGCCCCAGTGGCGAAGTATAAAAAGCGATTAATTGCTTCACTTCATCGGGGGGTGAAATTTTTCGCATAAACGGGTATTAAGTCCTTTTTCAGGTACACGATTTCTTTGTCGAATACCTCTTTTTTTGCCATGTCCCAGGTCAACTGCGGAACATTTGGTTTCATCATTTTAAACTGCGCCACCATCTGGTCGTACATTAAATCGTAACTTGAGGCACTGCCGCTTACTTCCATTAATTTCAGGATGTCTTTTTCAGCTTCGGTTTGTTGTGCACGGCAAACATAAGAAGCAAGGCATAAGCCAATGAAAAATAGAATTTTGTACATGATTTTTTGTTTTTAAATGAAAATACTATCGGGTACTTTTATTGAAATAGTCAAGAATCGTTGATGAATCTGTTATTCTTGTTTTGGTAATATATTTCCTTTCAGAATTGTACAAAAATAAACAGGGAACAGGAACATCGCCAAAACCAGACCATATAACTGCCGGATCGACATGACCAAATATAAAGTTATCAGATTGGGAGAGTTGTTGCTTTATGGCAAATTCTTTAACCTTGGGAATAGAATTGGTTGATAGCATTAGAAACAGGTATTCCTGTAACGAATCCCAGTGTTTGAAATAATCCTGTGCCTCACCCTGACAAATTTCACAACTGGGGTTGAAAAACTGGATCACGTACCCCTTGTATTTGGGTAAATCGTCAGTATTTTGTTTCTGATTATAAATAGTTATGAATGAAATTTTTGGCAATGTTTCGTATTTCACAAAATCACGTTTCTTCTTTATGTAAGTATTGATAATGAATGTTGCTATAGATAAAACCAAAACCAAAACTAGGCCGATAATAATTTTTCGTTTCATCACATTGCAAATACCAGGATTAAACAACGAAGCAATACAATGCCCAACCCGTAGGTAGAAAGCACAAGCAACAGAGATTTAAAAAATCGGAGTTCGGAATTTTCAGCGAATTGCCAAGCCGTAAATAATATAAAGCCTGCATG
>Ga0183100_1001637_pt1 | contig 10814 bp, 14 predicted proteins | sample Biomet2_FD_127789 | JGI IMG/M metagenome (GOLD analysis project Ga0183100, IMG submission 127789) | Microbial communities from bioreactor (seeded with anoxic lake sediment) at LBNL, California, USA - Biofuel metagenome 2 | ecosystem: Engineered > Bioreactor > Anaerobic > Unclassified ...
TTCCTCCCCCCTCTTGGCCGCGCGGGTCCAGGTGGTCCTCCTAGGGATCCTGCCCAGCTCGATCATGTTCTTGTAGCACTTGTTCGTGTCGAACGTCAGCACGGTGCCGTCCTTCTTGACGAACAGCTTGCCGGTGCCCGGCTCCATCTCCGCTCCGCAAAAGGAACAGACCCTTCTCTCGACCATCAGATCACCGTATGGAAAGCTTACGGGCCTCTCTGGAGGTCTCTCTAAGCATCAGTATGTCTCCCATGCGCACGGGGCCCATGATGTTACGGGTGATGATGCGACCCTTGTCGCGGCCCTCGAGCACACGCACCTTGACCTGGGTGGCCTCGCCGGTCATACCAGTACGACCGATGATCTCCACCACTTCCGAAGGTATGCTGCTCTCGTCCTCAGGCATGTCATTCCCTCCATGCTCACTGCTTCAGCTTCTTCACCTGCTCGGCGAACCCGTCCAGCAGGGGCTTGGCCTTTCCAGCGTCCAGGATAGCGACCGAGGCGGTCGGCTTCTCCAGACCCACGGCGTGTCCCAGCTCGGCCTTGGACGGCACGTAGGCGTAGACGACGTTACGCTCCTCGCACAGGAGGGGCATGTGAGCAAGTATCTCTGGGGGCTGGACGTCCTCTGCCATAACGACCATGACAGCGTCTCCCCGCTCGACCAGCTTGGTGACCTCGTTGGTTCCCTTGCGGATCTTTCCGGTATCGCGGGCGGCCTCGACGATCTCGTAGGCCTTGTCCGATAGCTCCTTGGGCATCTCGAAACGAACGAACATTGCTTTTGCCATTGTTTCACCTCATTCGGATGTATCCATCCTCATCATTCATCGGTTAAACGTGAATGCGAAAGGGACCAAAGTGATGGCCGTATATATCACTTGCGAGCAGGGCGTCCGCGGTTGGGGGACATCCTGGACATTGGTCCGTCCGAGGCACGAAAAAGGTATTTCTCGCCGAGATGCCCAGTATGTCCTGACGCGGAGCATGATGTCATGAAGCTGCAATCCAGGGTGGAAGGGGAGGGCGAACCGATCGTCCTCGTTCCCGGCGGTCTGACCGGGTGCATCAGCTGGGAACCGCACGCCAAGCGGCTGACCGCCACGAGGAAGGTGATCAGGGTCCAGTTGCTGAACGTGGAGTACGGGCTGGAGAACCGGCCCCTTCCCCCGGGTTACTCGCTGCGCACGGAGGCAGGCGCTCTGAAGGCCACCCTGGACGAGGCCGTTCCTAACGGACCATTGGACATCGTAGCGTGGTCCTTCGGAGCGGCGCCGCCCTCAGTTATGCCCTGGACGAGCCGTACAGGGTCCGGACCCTCACGCTGATCGATCCTCCTGCGTTCTGGGCTCTGGACCATACGCCCGATGATCCTGGTTTCGAGGCGCTGAGGCGATCGAGCGAGGAGACCAGGGGCGATGTCAGCGAGGACCAGCTGGATGAGTTCGTCCGGGTGGTCGGGATATCCCCTCCCGGTGTGGACCCAAGGGGTTTGCCGCAGTGGCCGCTGTGGGTCAAGTACCGCCGGTCCCTCCTGGGCAACATCGCTCCGTTCATAACCCGCGAGGACCCCGAAAGGCTCAGCGGCCTGAAGGCCCCGGTCCTGCTGGTCAAGGGTACTGGCTCCGCCCCCTTCCTCCATGCCGTGATCGACGCCCTGAGCGCTCGCCTGCCGGACAGCGAGGTCGTCGAGTACCCTGCCGGTCACGCCCCCCACATCGTCTCGATGGACCGCTTCATGGACAAACTGGCCTCCTTCCAGGCTCAGAAGGGAAGGGGGCATCAGCCCGCCGCAATAATGTGATCCAGCGCATCAGGGGGAGCGGGGATGCCTACAGCATGCCGCGCACGGCCTTCACCGACTCGCGGAGCGACGACGCGGTCTTGACCTCGACCAGCACCCTGATGTCGTGCCTCCTGGCGAAGTCCAGCATGCCGGGGATGTCGATGATGCCGGTGCCCGGCACCTGGTGATCGCTCTTGCCATTGTAGTCGTGGAGGTGCATGTGCCGGATGCGGTCCTCGTGGCGGAGCAGCACCTCCCTCTCCCGGAACCCGCTGCGGGCATCGTGGCCCACGTCCCAGGTCAGGTGGAAGGAGTCAAGGTAGCACAGCTCGTCGATGGCCTGGGCGATGAACGGCAGGTCGAAGTTGTTCACGTTCTCGGTGCAGATGTCCACCCCCGAGGCCGCGGCCAGGGGGATCATCTCCTTGTAGGCGGTCCACAGGTTGGAGGTGAACTCGTCCAGGTACCGGTCGTAGATCCACACCTTGCGGTCGGGCAGGGTGAAGTAGATGCCCGGGCTCATGTGCATATTGAGCGTCCTGACCCCCGCCTGGGCGCACCAGCCGAGGGCCTCCCGCATGCGGTCCAGGTATCCCTGCCTGACCGTGGGGTGCAGGGAACCGAGGTCCAGTTCGTCCGGCGAGTGCAGCGTGAACTCGATGCCCGTGCTCTTGGTGATGTCCCTCAGCTCGAGGGGGTCGAGCGCCTCCGGGCAGTTGTCCGGCATGTTCATGTTCAGCTCTATGAACGAGAGCTCCAGCTCCTGGCATAGGTCCACCAGGCCGGGCAGCTGAGGCATCTCGATGAGCGCGGGCATGCCGAGTGCGAAGGGCATGATGGCCCGGCACCGGCGGGAGGAGTATTAGAACTTGCCCTATCAGACTCAGATGCCGTACAGCGTATCGCCGTCGTGCCCGAGGACCTCCTCCTTCGGCGGAAGGGCGCACGGCGGACTGGGGGCCTCCTCTCCATAGTGGGCCTTCCACTTTTCGCACAGCCAGGCCTGCAGGGTGCGGACATCGGCCTCGTTCATGTGCTTGAACCGGCCCTGCAGCTTGAGGTACTCGGTCACCGGGGTCATGGTCTTGGGCTTGTACGTCACCCTGGGCACCCCGTTCTCGATCTCGTACAGCGTCCACATCCCGGTGTCCACGGCTAGGCGGTCGATGCTCACCCCCTTGGAGGGCTCGATCCTCCACCCTGGGATGCAGGGCGTGAGGCAGTGCAGGAACCTGAACCCCTCGATCTCCTTGGCCTTCTGGACCTTGCGCACGAAATCGGTGAAGTGGGCGACCGAGAGGGTGGCCACGTACGGAACGTCATGATCGGCCACGATGCGGGCGATGTCCTTCTTGAAGCGGCGGTTGCCCTTGACCTCGAGGCCCACCGGCGTCGTGGTCGTCCACGCCCCGAAGGGGGTGGCGCTGCTCCTCTGGATGCCGGTGTTCATGTACGCCTCGTTGTCCAGGCAGACGTATATGACGTCCTCGTTCCTCTCCGCGGCGCCGGAGAGCGCCTGCAGCCCGATGTCGAAGGTCCCCCCGTCGCCGGCCATCCCCACCACCGTGGCATCGATGTGCCTGCGCCGCAGGGCGGCCTTGATCCCCGTGGTCACGGCCCCGGTGTTCTCGAAGGCGGTGTAGAGGTAGGGGACCTTCCATGCCGAGTACGGGTACAGGGCCCCGAAGACCACCAGGCAGGAGGCCGGCACGTACACCACGGTGTTCGGGCCCAGCATCTTGGCGATGTTCTTGGCGGTGGCCGCGTACCCGCAGCCCGGGCATGCCCCGTGGCCATGGGTCAGCATGTCCTCCCGAGGCACGTCCTTCATGCTCGTCATCCTGTTCATTCCGTCTCACCCCTGAGGCCATGCCACGTGCAGTCCCTCACCTTCTCCCCCTGGCCGCTGCGCTCCACGATGTCGTACATGTCCCGCACCATCTCGAGAGTAATGTCCCTCCCCCCTATCCCGGCCACGTGGTCGGTGATCACGATCCCGCTGCCGTACAGCGCGCTGCGGGCCTCGGTGAACACCGGGCCGTAGCCGTTGAACGCCGCGGAGCGGTCGAAGGTGCCCAGCGCCCTGAGGTTCAGCGTCGCCTGCCTCAGCTCCTGCCCGGGGAAGGGGCGCATGTACCTCAGCTTGATCAGCCCGGCCTTCTTCGCTTCCGAGCGCAGCTGGTCCACGACCTCGCGGGCCAGGCCGGCCCAGGTTCCCAGGCCGATCAGGGCGTACTCGGCGTCGTCCATACGGTAGTTTTCGAAGAGACCGCCGTACCGCCGTCCGGTCAGGGCCGCGAACTCCTCGTCGGCCTCGGCGATCACGGTCCTAGCGGCCTGCACCGCCCGGTCCTGCTGGTACCGCAGCTCGGTGGCGAACTCCGGGGGGGTCACGGGGTTCATCATGATGGGGTCCCTGGGGTCCAGGTTGTTCAAGGGAGCGAACTTCGGCAGGAAGCGGTCGACCACTGCCTGCTCGGGGATGTCTACGCCCTCTACCACATGGGAGAGGATGAACCCGTCCAGGCACACCATCATGGGTAGCATGACCCTGCGGTCCTCGGCGATCCGGAAGGCCTGGATGGTCATGTCCAAGGCTTCCTGATTATCCTCCACGTACACCTGCAACCAGCCGCTCTCCCGCACCGGCAAGGAGTCGTTGTGCTCCACCCATATGCCCGACGCGGCCCCCAGGCTGCGGTTGGCCACGGCCATGACCACGGGCAGCCGGGTCGGCGCGGCGGCGAACAGCATCTCGTACATCAGCGCCAACCCTTGCGAGGAGGTGGCGGTGAAGGTGCGCACCCCTCCCGCGGACGCCCCTATGGCCACGGACATCACCGAGTGCTCGCTCTCCGCGGCGATGAAATCGGCGTCCATCAGCCCGTCGTTGATGAACTCCGTGATCTGCTCGATGATGACCGTCTGGGGCGTGATGGGGAATCCCGGTACCACCTCCGCCCGGGCCAGCATGGCGCCGTAGGCCACGGCCTGGTCCCCGGTGATGGCCTTCACTGCCATGTGTCGCGCGCCCCCTGCATCATGTCGATGGCATCGACCGGACAGATGTCCGCGCAGATGCCGCAGCCCTTGCAGTAGTTCAGGTCCCACCGCATGTAATCATCGTCCTGGCGCACGATCGCCGCGTCCGGGCAGGACCACCAGCATCTCAGGCACTTGATGCACTTGTCCTTCTTGTACCGCGGGGTGGACCACTTCCACTGCCCGGTGCGATGCTGGTAGGTGGACGCCGGTCCCAGGTCCTCACCGTCGTGCGATGACTTCCTGAGCGAGGCCCCTATGGGGATCTCGTCCCACGCCGGCATCCATCTCCTTTCCTTGACGTACTCCCGGCGCCCCACGGTGCGGCCCACCAAGGTGGCATCGTAGGCCCTCCTGGCCGCCTCCGCGTTGAGCATCCCGGCCCTCCGGCCTAACTTGCTACCGAAGCGGTCCTCGATCGCCTCCACGATGGCGTCCAAGGGGATCACGTCCCAGACCTTCGCCACCGCCCCCAGCATGGCGGTGTTGACCACCGGCATCTTGAGCGTCTCCAGGGCGATGGAGGAGGCGTCCACGGTCCCGCACTCCGCTTCCACCCCCGCGCCCAGGTCCACCTCCTCCGGCCGCTGGACGGTGTTCATCGCCACCTTGCCCCCCGGCCGCAGGCCCGCGGCCAGGTTCTCCAGCTCCAGCAGGGAGGCGTCCATCACCACCAGCAGGTGAGGCTGGTACACCTGGCTCTTGATCCTGATCTTGGTGCTGTCGATGCGGGCGTACGCCTCGACCGGGGCCCCCCTGCGCTCGGCCCCGAAGAAGGGGAACGCCTGGGCCTGGAAGCCCATGCGCACCGCCGCGTCGGCCATCGTCTGTGCGGCCATCACCGCGCCCTGCCCTCCGCGTCCGTGGAACCTGATCTCGTACATCTCTATGCACGGAATTGATGTAAAAGGATATTAATTGGCCGAAAAGGCCGCTCAGGTTCAGAGGACCTCGCGGAACGAGGTTCCAGGGGCGCCGCACACCGGGCACCGCTCGGGGGCCTCGCCCTCCTCGATGTTGCCGCACACCGGACAGATGTACAGCTTCTTGGCCGGCAGGTCCGTCCCCGCGTCCACGGACCCCGAGGCCGTCCGGTACAGGGCCTCGTGCACCTTCTCCACGCTGTTGGCCAGGGAGAACGAGCGCACCGCGTCCGCCTTCCCCTCCTTCCTGGCCTGCTCGATGAACTCGGGGTACATGGAGGTGTGCTCGTAGTTCTCCCCGGCGATGGCAGCCCGGAGGTTCTCCGCGGTGGCCCCCACTCCCTTCATCACCCTGAAGTGCGCCAGGGCATGGATGGTCTCCGCCTCCGCCGCGGCCCGGAACAGCTTGGCCACCTGGGGATAGCCGTCCTGCTGGGCCTTCTGAGCGAAGGCGAGGTACTTGCGGTTGGCTTGCGACTCTCCGGCGAAGGCTTCCTTCAGGTTATGGTCGGTATCGGACATCTTATCTGACCCGCCCACACCAGGGATGGAGAGGTATATGACGTTTGAGCCGCAAAGCCTACTTCTTCCTTCGCCTGGCCACCTTCTTGTCGATGATGTCGACCCACTCGGAGTGGGAATCGACCTCTCCCCGGGCCACTTTGCCGTAGAGCTCCTTCAGCTCGGTCGTGACCGGCCCCGGGACCTCCTTTCCGATGGATATGCCGTCGATCGAGCGCACCGGGTGCAGCTCGGCCGCCGTCCCGGTAAGGAAGACCTCGTCGGCGATGAGTATCTCTCCCCTGGTGATGCTCCGCTCCTCCACATCGTAGCCGGCCTCCTTGGCCAGCTTGATGACCGTGTCCCGGGTGATGCCCTCCAGGATGCCTTCCGACAGCCCTGGGGTGATGAGCTTTCCGTGGCGGACCATGAACACGTTCTCCGCCGAGGCCTCCGCGACCGAGCCGTTGTGGTTCAGCATCAGGGCCTCGTCGGCGCCCTGTCGCATGGCCTCGCGCTTGGCGATGATGGAGCTCACGTAGTTGCCGCAGACCTTGGCGGTGAGCGAGGTCGCCAGGTCGGACGGCCGCTCCCAGGACGAGGTGATCAGCGACGCCCCCGGCGCTCCCCCGCGGATGTAGGCGCCCATGTGGATGGTCATGACCGCGACGTGGGTCGGCACGTTCACCGCGCTCAGCCCCAGCTCCCCGTTCTCGCCATAGTAGGCGATCGGGCGGATGTAGTCGGCCTGGGGGCCGTTGGCACGGCAGACCGCCTTCACCGCCTCGCACAGCTCGTCCAGCGAGTAGGTGACATCGAGCTGCATGAACCGGGCGGAGTCCAGGAACCGGGACATGTGATCTCTCAGGCGGAACACCGCCCTTCCACGCTTCGTGTCGTACGCTCTCAGGCCCTCATAGACGCCCCACCCGTAGTGAAGGCCGTAGGCGAGGGGCGAGACCCTGACCTCCTTGAGGTCAACAAGATTGCCGTCGAACCAGACCTTATCTTCAATAGCTTCCGCTTTCTTCATCCCAACCACAAACTGTAGTGCTTAGCACGCCCATATATAAAAAAGAATAGTGGCGTTACTGGGGCGGAGGAGGGACCTGCTCCGCCTGCAGCACGCGCTTGAGGAACTGCTTGGTGCGGTCGTTCTTGGGGCTGCTGAAAATGACGGCGGGGTCGCCCTCCTCGGTGATCATGCCCTGATCGAGGAAGATCACCCTGTCCGCGACGTCCCTGGCGAAGCCCATCTCGTGGGTGACCACCACCATGGTCATCCCCATGTCTGCCAGCTTCTTCATGACCTCCAGGACCTCCCCGATGAGCTCGGGGTCCAGAGCGGAGGTGGGCTCATCGAACAGCAGCACCTTGGGGTGCATGGCGAAGGCCCGGGCGATCGCCACCCGTTGCTGTTGTCCTCCCGAGAGCTCCCCGGGGTAAGCGTCGGCCTTCTCCACCAGCCCGACCTTGTCCAGGGCGTCGAGGGCCACACGGTCGGCCTCCTGCTTGCTCAGCTTCTTGACCTCCCTGAGGGGAAGGGCGATGTTCTTCCGGGCGGTGAGGTGCATGAAGAGGTTGAAGCTCTGGAACACCATGGTCATCTGGGAGCGGACAAGGTCAAGGTCGATGTCCTTCCCGATGATCGTGTACCCATCGAACAGGATGTCACCGGAGTCCGGCTCGTTGAGGCGGTTTATGCACCTCAACAGGGTGCTCTTGCCGCCGCCGGAGGGGCCGATGATGGCCACGACCTCCCCGGGCATGACCTTAAAGGAGATGCCCTTCAGGACGTGGTTCTCTCCGAAGCTCTTGTCGATGTTCTTCATCTCGATAAGTGGTGTCGTCATTTTCACTCGGCCCCCATGTACCCGGGGATGCGGTACTTTCTCTCGACCAGGCCCATGATGGTCGAGGTCGAGAACGTCAGTGTGAAGTAGATCAGGGCTGTGAATATGAGGGTGACGAACGGGTCGAAGTATATCGGAATAATCTTTGACTCCAAGTAGATAAGCTCCATGGCCCCGATCGTGTAGGCCAGCGAGGAATCCTTGATGACGGTCACGTACTCATTGGTCATCGGGGGGATGATCAAGCGGAATCCCTGTGGCAATATCACGTGCCGCATGGATTGGAGATAGGACATTCCGGATGAACGGGCGGCCTCCATCTGACCTTTGGGGATGGACTGTATGCCGCCGCGGATGATCTCCGCCTGGTAGGCTCCACTGTTCATGCCCAGCGCCACAGCGCCAGCTATGAACGGATCGAGGCGGATGCCGAATGAGGGGAGTCCATAATAGATGATGAATATCTGGATAAGCAGGGGGGTCCCTCTTAGGATCTCGATGTAGATCGTCGCTATCCCCCTGGCGATAAAATTGTTCGAGATGCGCCCTAGACCCATGCAGATACCTATCCCAAGGCCCATGGCGATGGCAAACAGGCTTATCTCGATGGTCGTTATGGCCGCATTCAGATACTGGTTAGCATATTTGGAGTTGGCCTCTGACTGAAGGAGGACAATGAACAAGAGTATGATTATTATTGCCACTCCAATTTTATTGAGAACCTGCTTTCGTTGGTTTACTACTTCTCTAAGGTCCATATCCAATCCAGCTAAATATATAGTAAAAAAAGGTTTAAGCGGGGTGTCTTCACAGACCCCACTTAGCCCTCAATGCTGCCATTTCGCCGTTCGCCATCATTTCCTCGATGACCCTGTCCACGATCACTTTCAGATCAGTGGATTTTTGGTTCATTGCGACACCGTAGGGTTCATCGGGTAAGGCGATCAGGCCAGCATTCTTGAGGTCCCCTCCCGACTTGGTGACGACGTCATTGACGGTCGGATTGTCGATAATGAAAACATCCGAGTAACCGCTCTTGACGTCCTGCACGCAGTTGGCGATCGTAGGCAGGCTCTTTACCTTGTCCGCAGAGATCTTGCCCGTATCGATCAGGTTCGCCTGCACCCAGGATTCGGATGTGGTACCAGTGTTGACAACGATCTTCTTTCCATTGTTGAGGATGTCATCAAGGCTGGTGATGTCGTTGGTGGTCGACAGGGTGAGAAGGCCATACCCCGCTTCAGCACGGTAATACGGATTACTGAACAGTACGGTCTTGTTCCTCTCCTCAGTGATGGTCATCCCAGAGAGGCTCATATCGATCTGGTTGTTGCTGATAGCAGCTGGGATGTTCGCGAAAACTCTGTCTTCTACCTGAAGCTCGATGTTCATGCCAAGCTCGGCGGAAACGTTCTCGGTGATCCTGTGAGCCAGATCAATATCGAATCCATAGATTGTTGTGTTCGCCGGGTCATAGGATTCGAACGGCGAGAACGATGCTTCCGTCCACATGATGATCTTGCCCTGGGACTTGATTTTTTCAAGCCCATATTTCTCACTGCTACTGCCGCCGATGAAGCCGCCAAGGACAGCCGTGGCAATTAGAGCCACGACGATGACGACCGCAACGCCCACAATCAACCATTTTTTGTTGCTCTTCTTCTTTAATGGTGACGGGGCTGGTGTTCCTCCCGCAGAATCCGACATGTTTTCTGCGAATAGCATACCACTAAATAAACGTACATCGACATCTGGGTCCGATATCGGACAAAAAGGGCCCTGTGTGTATTACGTAGCAAATGAATATATTTCGTAGAAATGAATGAAGTCTTGCCTATACAATAAAAATCTGGTTCCTTCCTGCGAAATCCGCCTGTTTGACGGCATTCTTTTTCATGACCAGAGCCCATAACACCTGCTTGACGTCGTCCATATGGATTGATATCGAGCTTGTAGGGGCGTATACCATCGGGGTCAGGTCGGTTATAAATCCTCGCTTCATAATGAGGGAAAGATGATGGGAGAGAGGAAGCAGTTCATCAGGAGCAAGGCCCCCTTGCGGATCAGTTTCGCTGGTGGAGGCACGGACGTCCCTCCTTATTGCGAGGAGCAGGGCGGGGCGGTGCTCAATTCGACGATCGACAGGTTCGCCTACTGCACCATCTCTCCCCGCAAGGACACCGAGATAACCATCCGCTCCCTGGACTATGACCTCTTGGAGAAGTGGCGGGCGAGCGGTGACATGTTCGTCTATGACGGCAATCTCGACTTGATCAAGGCGGTGCTCAACCACTTCGAGGTCGACCGGGGGTTCGATATGTTCCTCCATTGCGATGCCCCCCCAGGCTCGGGCCTGGGCTCGTCGTCCACGGTCATCGTGTCGATCATCGGGGCGATGGCGGAATGGCTCAACGAGCCGCTGTCCCCGTACGAGATCGCTGGCCTAGCCTATGACCTGGAGCGGAAGGAGCTAGGACTGGCGGGCGGGAAGCAGGACCAGTACGCCTCGGTGTTCGGCGGGTTCAACTTCATGGAGTTCAGGGGCCAAGACACCATCGTCACCCCCCTCCGGGTGAAGACCGACATTCTCAACGAGCTGCACTACCAGCTCCTCCTGGGCAACACCGGGAAGACCAGGGACTCGGCCAACATCATACAGAGCCAGACCGCCGGCTACCTCAACGGGGACGAGCAGGTGGTGGAGGC
>Ga0183100_1001638_pt1 | contig 10811 bp, 8 predicted proteins | sample Biomet2_FD_127789 | JGI IMG/M metagenome (GOLD analysis project Ga0183100, IMG submission 127789) | Microbial communities from bioreactor (seeded with anoxic lake sediment) at LBNL, California, USA - Biofuel metagenome 2 | ecosystem: Engineered > Bioreactor > Anaerobic > Unclassified ...
CGTGCGGGGTTCCGGAGGGCGCAAAATACCGCTCCGTCGGCACGCCTTTCCGCTTTTTTGCGGAAAGGCGGCTCTCCTCCGCCTGTTTTTGCAGCAGGAATGAGAACCGACCTCAAGACCGTTGCCGGGGAGATGGGTGGTTATGCTCATGTGGAGATCTTTACGAGGGCTTGGCAGGCTTTCGGAACGTGTTTGGCCGGTTGCGGCGGATTCCGTTTCTGTGGGTCATGCCGGGTCGAGGGGCACGCAAACAACGCGCACAACCCTCGAACGACCAGATCGCGCCGCCGCCCGAAAACGCTCGACAACAACCGCTTTTTTTGAAAAGAGGAATGGGGGTCTGGGGGCAAGGGGAAAAACTTTTTTTCACGCGAAAAAAAGTTTTTCCCCTTGCCCCCAGGTTCCTCCCTATTTCTTTTTAACGAGAAAGGCGATTGGCGACGCTGGTTTCGTAGGCGTCGAGGTCGCCGATGTCGAGGTGGGCGACGCCGGTGCGCATGGCGGCTTCGGCGACGCGGCGGGCGACACGGGGAACGACGCGCGGGTCGAACGGTTTCGGGATCACGCACTCGACGTTGACACCGCCCTTGAAGTCGAACATTCCGGCTTTGGCGTCGGCCGGGTAGGCGGCCGCCAGAGCCTTATGCACCGCGGGGGGGATCGGTTCGACGGCGAGTTCGGCGAGTGCTGCCGAGGCGGCGAGTTTCATTTCCTCATTGATATCGCTTGCGCGCACGTCCAATGCTCCGCGGAAGATGCCGGGGAAGCCGAGCACGTTGTTGATCTGGTTGGGGAAATCGCTGCGTCCGGTGCCGACGACGGCGGCGCCGGCTTCGCGGGCCACGTCCGGGAAGATTTCCGGGACCGGGTTGGCCATGGCGAAGATGATCGGCCCGGGGGCCATGGTTTTGACCATTTCGGCGGTGACGCAGTTGGGCGCGGAGAATCCGAGGAAAATGTCGGCGCCCTTCATCGCCTCGGCGAGTGTGCGGGCTTCGGTTTCGACTGCGAACTCCTCTTTCTCGGGGTTGAGGTCGGTGCGTCCCTTATAGATGACGCCCTTGGTGTCGCAGAGGATGAAGTTCTCCCGCTTCGCACCCGCGGTGATGTAGAAGCGCGAGCAGGAGATTCCGGCCGCGCCCGCTCCGTTGACCACGAAGCGGCACTCTTCGATTTTCTTGCCGGTGACTTTGAGCGCGTTGATGATGGCGGCGAGCGAGATGATCGCGGTGCCGTGCTGGTCGTCGTGGAAGACGGGGATGTTCATCCGTTTCTTGAGGGTCTGTTCGATTTCGAAGCAGGCGGGAGCGCCGATGTCTTCGAGGTTGATGCCGCCGAAGGTCGGTTCGAGGCGTTCGACCGTCTCGATCACCTTGGCCGCGTCGGAGCGGCCCTTCTCGTTGAACACCTTGCCGATGCAGAGCGGAATCGAGTCGATGTCGGCGAAGCGCTTGAAGAGCACGGCCTTGCCTTCCATCACCGGGAGTCCGGCTTCGGGGCCGATGTTGCCCAGCCCGAGGACGGCGGTGCCGTCGCTGACCACGGCGACGAGGTTGCCGCGGCTGGTGTATTCCCAGACGGTTTCCGGCGTCTCCTTGATTTCAAGACAGGGCTGGGCGACGCCGGGGGTGTAGGCCAGCGCCAGGTCTTCGGCGGTTTCGCACGGTTTCGAGGCATTCACGGTGATCTTGCCGGGTTGCCCGTCGGCATGGTAGGCCAGCGCCTTGGCCTTGAGTTCTTCCTTGGTCATCGATGTATATCTCCCGATTTATCTGTCCCGGACCGGTATGCCCTGTCCCTTGAGGTACTCTTTGGTTTCCGGAATCGTGAAGGTTCCGAAGTGGAAAATGCTGGCGGCCAGCACCGCGTCGGCGTGCCCTTTGTCGAGCACTTCGGCGAGGTGGTCGAGCGTCCCGGCGCCGCCGGAGGCGATGACCGGAACCGAGACCGCGTCGGAGACCCGGCGGGTGAGTTCGCAGTCGTATCCGGCGCAGGTGCCGTCGGCGTCCATGCTGGTGAGCAGGATTTCGCCCGCGCCAAGTTCGACGCCGCGCACCGCCCATTCGACCGCGTCGAGTTCGGTGGCTTTGCGGCCGCCGTGGGTGTAGACGATCCAGCGGTCTTCGCCCGGCACTTTGCGGGCGTCGATGGCGAGCACGATGCACTGGTTGCCGAACCGCTCCGCGCCTTCGCGGATGAGCTCGGGCCGGAGGATGGCGGCGGTGTTGACCGAAGTCTTGTCGGCTCCGGCGAGCAGCATCCGGCGGATGTCTTCGGCGGTGCGGATGCCCCCGCCGACGGTGAGCGGAATGAACACCTGGCTCGCGGTGCGGCGGACCACGTCGACCATCGTTTCGCGTGCGTCGCTGCTTGCGGTGATGTCGAGAAAGACCAATTCGTCCGCGCCCTGCGCGTCATATTCCCGTGCGATCTCGACCGGGTCCCCGGCGTCGACGAGATCGACGAAATTGACCCCTTTGACCACCCGGCCGCCGGTGACGTCCAGGCACGGAATGATACGTTTTGCGAGCATGAAAACTCCTTGGGTTCCCGGCCATCTGTTGAAGCGATACGGACAATATAGCACCGAAACTCCTTTTTTGCACGGATTTTCCGGAAATTTCGGGCCGGAAATTTGCTTCCCGCCGCTTTTCAGCTAAATTATGGAAATACGATTTTCAGAATTTGTTTCAGGAAGGAGGTTTCCAATGGAATTTTACAAGACCATTTCCGAGCGGCGCAGTATCCGCAACTACTCGAACCGCCCCGTTCCGGAAGATTCGCTTAAGCGGATTGCCGAAGCGGTGACGCTTGCCCCGACCGCCTGTAACCGGCAGCCGTTCAAGATTCTCGCCGTCCGCAACGCGGAACTGCGCGCGGCGATCTGCGCCGCCTGTCCGCAACGCTTCCTGCCGGAAGCCCCGGTGATTCTGGTCGCCCTCGGCGACATGAAGCACGCCTGGCGGCGCACCGGCGACGACCACTCGATCGTCGAAGTCGACCTCGGGATCGCGTTTGAACACGCCATTCTCGCAGCGACGGCGGAAGGGCTGGCGAGTTGCTGGGTCTGCGCCTACGACCGCAAGCGGCTGGATGCGGCGCTGAAACTCGAGGAACCGTGGAGCGCGCTGGCGATTTCTCCGCTCGGCTACGCCTCCGAACCGGCCCCCGCCATCGGGCGCAAGCCGGTCGAAGAACTGTTCGAAATCATCGACTAGAAAGAACGATATGCCGAATGACAGAAAGACCATCGCCGGACCGGGCTTCACCGCCACGGTGTTCGGCGGAAGCGATTGCGCATTGGAACTCAACGCGGGCGGCCGCGCCCGGATGCGGCTCGGCCGCACCCGCTGCGGCGGCTTCGACGAAACCGGCGCTCTGCTCAAAAAACTGCGGTTCCACCATTCGCTCGACCGGCTGTCGGCCTCGGTGGAAAGCGCGTCGGTCATCCCGTTCGGCTGCGAATACAAGGTTGCACGCAACCTCGAAGCAATGGCCGGGCTGGCGCTCTGGACGGTTGACGTCAGCGCCGAAACCCGCGGCATCGTCAGCGCCGTCGAGCTGGAACCGGTCGCCTTCCCCGGGCCGTGGAAGACTCTGGAATACCTGGTCTACGGCGAGGAGTCGTTCCGCCGGGTCGAACTCGGGGCCGAGGACACCGAATTTCATCGCGGGCGTGAGCTGGTCGTTTCGATCCGCCTCACCGCCGATGACGGCGCGCGGGTCGAATTCAACGCCGGGGGCGACCTCTGGCGGCACCGCGCCGCGATGCACAACCAGATGGTAGACGGCGAATACCTGCTGGCGGGGAACGCCTCGCAGCTGGAGTTCCGCCGCAAACTGTTCGCCTTCCCCGCCGACGCGACGATCGACAAGCGGCCGTGGCGGTTCAAGAACAGCTTCAGCTGGACATTGCCCGCCGACCGTTTCGCCGAACCAACGGAAGAGGCGGTGCTTGATTTCGCGGCGGAAGAGCTCCCGGAATCGGCGCGGCGGGTCGGCTGCGGCGGGAAAGCGGAAGCGGCGGCCTGCATGACCAGCGCGGTGGCGCGGCGCATGTTCCGTGAATTCGTCCGCCACGGCGGCGACGCCGACCTTCAGGTCGCCGGATTGACCGCCGGCTGCTGCTGGGCGGCGGCTCATCTCGAACGCCCCAACAAAGGCGAACTGGAACATTTCGATCTCGACGACTGCATCGGGTTCTACCTCTGGGGGAACCGGCAGCTGGCGAAAAAAAGACATCATCTGCGGATCACCCCGGCGGCGGAAGGGCTGTTCGCCGGTTCGGTGAGCGCGGCCATTCTCGAACGGTACCCGCGCGTTCCGCTGGAAGAGCAGGAAACAGAATGAATCTCGACGCATTGCAATCCCAATTCGGCTCCGACACGGTGAAATTCAAGACCGGCGCGGGCAATCTCACCTTTGTCGTCATCAAAAATAAAGCGGCCGAAGCGGAAATCTGCCTGCACGGCGCGCATCTTGTCAAATACGTTCCGGCGGGGCAGCTCCCGGTGCTGTGGATGAGCGAAAAGAGCTGGTTCGAAGCGAACAAGCCGATCCGCGGCGGAGTTCCGGTCTGCTGGCCGTACTTCGGCCCGGCGGCCGACCCGGCGCTCCCGGCGCACGGATTCGCGCGGCTCTCGGAGTGGAGCGTAGCCCGAGTTGAGGCGGCGGAAGAGTCCACCCGCGTGGTGCTCGCGCTTGCGCCGGAAGCGGTCACCGCCATGCCGGTGCCGTTCGCGTTTGAGCTCGAAATGGAGTTCGTGATCGGTTCGACGCTGGAGCTGACGCTCAAAATGAAGAACTGTTCGGCGGAAGCGCAGACCATCACCGCCGCGCTCCACACCTATTTCAACGTCAAGGCGGCGGAAGAGATCGCGGTCAGCGGGCTCGACGGCGTCACCTACGACAACCGGGTGGTCGGCGCGGAGAAGCCCGGCTGCCTCCAGACGGGCAATATCCGGATCGATCAGGAGATCGACCGGACCTTCACCGGCACGGCGGGCGCGGTCGAAATCCGCGACCCCGGTTTCAACCGGACGATCCGGGTGGAGAAGTCGGGCAGCAACTCGACGGTGGTGTGGAATCCGTGGGTCCGCAAGTCGAAGGCGATGCCCGACTTCGGCGACGAGGAGTACCACACGATGGTCTGCGTGGAGGCGGTCAACGCCGCCGCCGACCGCCGGACGTTGCCGCCGGGCGGAACCCACGCCCTGACCCAGAAGATCTCCGTCCGCTGACGGAAATTCCCGGCCCCTGCACCCTGCCGGTCTGGGGTGCAAAAAAGAGAAAAGTACCTTACTCGCAGGCATGAGTACGGCGAAGCCGCACGGAATGCCGGAGAGCGGGGCCCCCGGAAAGATCCCCGGAGCCCGCCACAGGCGGGACCCGAGGCCCGTGGCCGAAGGGTGGGATCTTTTTGGGGAATGGCGAAGCATCCCTGCCCGCCGGAGGCAACCGGCGCGAAGCGAAAGAGCTACATAAGCAAAATCGCAGATTTTGCCGCGTAGCGCCGAGGCGGAGTTGACCGACGGTCAACTCGCCGGTCCGCCCGGAAGGGCGGACACCCGCCCTATACAAAACACAGAACGCCTTTCTCAAAGCTTCCCGGAACTGGTTCACGCCTCCGGCGAACAAGGCACTTTCCCCTTGGAACCTGACTGCAACGTGCCGGACCGGATCGGCGGCTTTACTCCTCTCCGAGAAGAGTGAAGCATTGCCTCCCGTCGCATAAACCGTCGCATAAAGAAGCGGTACTTTCTCGATCGATAGAGTACATGGTCTTCCGCCGCCAGTTATCTGAACGGGAAAGCGGATGGCATTGTGAATCCCGACCGCCATCCGGCACTCTCGAACTGGCCTGAGTCCGCGGATAAGCGCCGCCGTTTTGCCTGAAATATTTGCAGGAACTTTCAGACGACGATTTGAAAATGTTTGATTCGGATGCTACTTCTATTGGTGACGAGAACCTTAAAAGCAAGTTGGCGAATGCAGTAGGAAGAAAACAGATTCGGCGTGGCAGACCACATATAGACCAATAATTTATATATAAGTAATTTATGGATATCTGCATATGAAGACTGGCACGATAGAATATAGACCAATAATTTATATATAAGTAATTTATGGATATCTGCATATGAAGACTGGCACGATAGAATAATTTATGGATATCTGCATATGAAGACTGGCACGATAGAATATATGAAGACTGGCACGATAGAATATATGAAGACTGGCACGATAGAATATATGAAGACTGGCACGATAGAATATGAAGACTGGCACGATAGAATATGAAGACTGGCACGATAGAATTTATGGATATCTGCATATGAAGACTGGCACGATAGATTGTGAAGACTGGCACGATAGATTGAAGACTGGCACGATAGACTTATGAAGACTGGCACGATAGACTTATGCATATGAAGACTGGCACGATAGACTGGCACGATAGACTGGCACGATAGACTGGCACGATAGATTACGATAGATTACTGGCACGATAGATTATGAAGACTGGCACGATAGATTACCTTTCTACTTCTGCATATGAAGACTGGCACCATTTCTACCAATAAAATCTCGGCTATTTATTTGCAATTCCTAAGTTTGGAAAATTAAATTAAATATTTTATCAGGTGAGAAAGTAAATGGATATTTATAAAAAACTTGGAGCTTTTGCAAATTATTTTTCAATGCCAACTCTTGCTCGAAACAAATGTAGTATTATTTTGGTCGAAAATCCTGGATGGGCCGTTGAGATTGATTTGAAAAATACTATTATTACTGACGTTAATTTCCCTCCAATCGTTTATGGTATAAATGCTGATGATTCTATTGCCGATTATAATAATTGGTATTTTTGTTACATAAAGGATAATGTTTTCTATGGGGGATGTGCTCCTGATAAATTAATAAAAATATTGGGTATATTTTTTGATTTATTAGAGAAATATGATTTTAATTACTCTCAATATTCTTCAGTCCCTGATCGACCAGATAAGTTGTTTTGGAGTGGAATTTGGGCCATCATTCACGAAAAGTAACATTATCGTAGGACTTTATCGAAATAGGTGCCAGTCAGCAGAAGCAATTCGAAATAATCGGAGAAATAGGTGCCAGTCAGGGAGAAATAGGTGCCGGTCAGCAAAAGTAATTTGAAAGAGAAATAGGTGCCGGTCAGCAAAAGGAAATAGGTGCCGGTCAGCAAAAGGAAATAGGTGCCGGTCAGCAAAAGGGAAATAGGTGCCGGTCAGCAAAAGTAATTTGAAATAATCTATTTAAATGACATATTCCTCTCTAGAGGTCAATTAAGGCCAAAAAGGAGAAAAATCATGGGACGCCTGGCCCGCCGTCAGCTTGGAGATGGAATCTATCATGTGTACAACCGAAGGTAGAAACAAAAACTCCCCCCGGTGAACGAATCAGCCGGGGAGAGCGATATACTCAAACGTTTTCGCCTGGTAAAGATTATCGGGCGATCAGCCAGCAGTCGAGCTGGAGTGCGAAAAGCCGGGTTTTTCCGTACTCGGCGGCGTAACGCTGTTCGGCGTCGCCGCCGAGGAGCTTGGTGTCGGCGGTGATCTCTTCGGCGTCGCCGATCACCCGGAGCGTCAGCTTGTGCCTGCCCTTTCCGAGCGCCGGGAGCGAAAGCTTCGTCCAGCCGACCGTCAGGTTGTTGCGGGAAAGTCCGGCGTTCCACGGCGAAAGGTGCAGCGCATCGGTCACTTCGGCCTTGGCCGGAATTGTTCCGGCCGCTCGACCGTCAATTCGGACTTCGAGATCGAGCGCCGGGTCGGTCTGCCGCCGCAGATGGAACACCGGAGAGCTCACCGCCCGATCCAGCTCGAACTCGTATTCCACCTCGTAGAATTTCCCCGCCGGGGGCATCCAATGGGTGTTGATCCCGACGGCGCGCCCGGCGCTGTAACGGCTGTACCCCTCGATCGACGGCTGGTTGAAGGTGGAAGCGTCGAACGCCTCCGCCTCCCGGAACACCGCCACCTCTCCGGCGGGAACCGCCCTGGGCAGCCAGCGTTGGAACGCCGGAGCGTTCTCTTTCAGAATCTCATCGACCTTCACGCCAGTCAGGAACGCCGCCTCCGGCTGGCCGTTGTCATCATAGAAATAGCCCGAATCGAGGTGGGGCGGCCGCTTGCCGCTGCTTTTGACATAAGGTTCGCGCTTGAGGGCGAGGACGCCGGATTCGACCGGCAGCGGTTTCCCGGCCAGGTTTTTCGCTTCCGCCCCGGCGGGGAGCCGAAGCGCGGCGTCGGCGCACTCCACCGCGACCCAGACCAGAATCCGCCCGTCGGCAAATTCGACGCCGTTGACGGCGGCGGTCTGAAAGACGCGGATGCCGAGCACGTCGCAGCGGAATTGGTCGAGCCGGTCCGGATTCCCCGCGGCCGGGGCGATGACTCCGCGCCCGGAGGCGGTGAAACTGTCGAGCGGAACGGTCGCGCCGAGTTTCCAGACCGGATAATCGGCCTTCGCCGCCGCAAGCGTCTTCTCCTGTTCCGGCGTCAGCTTCTTCAGGTCCGCCAGCACGCCCTTCCACGGCGAATCGAGATTGACGGCGGGGACGATCCACCGCCCGTCCGGCGCCATGCGGATCTGGGTGGCGCGCCCCATGTAGGTGGCGTCGATGTCGAACGGACGCGGCGCGGCGTCGACCAGCAGCCGCTCCCGCAGGTAGGCCGGGTACCAACCGTAGAGTTCGGGCCGGTAGGTTCCGAGTTTCTCCGCCGCCGCACGATGGGTCGCCGCGATGGTGTGGAGCCATTCGAGCTGGCGCGGATCGCGCAGAAGGTCGGTGGTGTAGAATTTCCCCGCGCCGGGATCGAACGAGAATCCGAAGTGGTAGAACCCCTTGGCTCCGTACAGCGTCAGGAGGTCGATGTCGTTCATCATCTGGAGGCGGTCGAGATAGCCGCAGTAGTCCTTCTGCCCCTCGAACGCGGCGGCGCTGCTCTCGGTCACCAGACTCCACTGGTTGCGGGCCGACTGCATGTTTTCCGCCTGCGCGACGAGGGAATTATGGTAGGCGAGGCTGTCGCCGTAGCAGTAGCTCTCCATGCCGATGCCGTCGAATCCGCCCCGCTTTTCCGGGTTGACGAACCAGTCGCTGAACCAGATGTTGTGCTTGACCAGCACCGGCACGTCGGCCAGGCGCTTCAATTCGTCGGAGAGCTGCGAAATGAGCCCCATGCAGAGGCGGCCGCGAAACTCTTTGAGGTCGCGGAGCGCGGTCGAGGCGTTTTTCGTCGCCATGCGGCAATTCGTCCCGGTTTCGGGATCGATCCAGAGCGAAGCGCCGTTCTCTTCCCACAGCGGAACCAGCCGCGCGGCGACGGCGAGCGCGGAAAGCGGCTGGGCAACGCCCCAGGCGCGGCCCAGGGCGGCGGCGGAACCGTATCGGTTGAGCAGAAATTCCGCGTAGCGGCGACGAAACTCCGGACCGGTCGGCACCGCCTCCGGCTGGAAGTGCATCTCGTTCTGGAGCGGGTCGATAAAGAAGCGGAGGTTCGGCCCGAACCGCAGCGACCCGTAGACGGCGCGAAGTTTGGCGATATAATCGCTCAATCCCTCCAGATAACCGGCCGGATCACTGCGGGAGAGGGTCACTTCCGGCAGATAGGCGAGCACGGCTCCGGCGGGAGCGGCCTTGCGGAATTTGACGGCGAGCGAGAGCGGCGTGACTCCGACCGTCTCCTCTTTGCCCGGCTGAAGGACGCCCATGCCGGTCTCCAGCGGATTCCCCGCCGCGTCTAGCAGCACCCACAGACAGCGGTGCGGCGCGTCGTACCGGGTGCGGTCGGAGCCCTTCGGCTTTTTGTCGGTCGGATAGGCGGTGGAGGTTTCGACCGTCACCGCGGTCTCCCCGCCCTTGAGCGAAATCCGGTCCACCTTGTGGCGGACGAATCCCTTGCCCGAATGTTCGGGGACGCTGGTAACCTCAAGCCCGTACTTCATGCCGTACTTCTCGGTGAGCGCGACAAGTTTCCGCATATAGTTCGGGTTCGAGCGCAGGAAGAATCCGTTGAAATAGACCTCGTCGACGCCGTATTTCTTCAGCAGCTTGAACTGCTCTTCGACCATCCGCAACCCGGCGTCGAGAAAATCGCCGCCCGGCTCCCCGGTGTTGCTCGCCCAGGTCGCCCGGGAGTTGATCATTCCGCCGAAGGGAAGAAACGGCTTCCCCTCCCAGAACAGCAGATTGCATTCGTTGACGCTCCAGGGGTGGGCGACGCCGTCGCGGTCGCGGAAGATTCCCCACGCCGCAGGACGGACCGCCGCCCCGTCCGCGACGAAACCGCTTTTCGGCGCGGTGAAGGCCCAGGGGTCGTCGAGCGGAACGACGGTGACGCTCAACCGCCCGGCGGGGAGTTTTTCCGGGCGTGGGAAGGCGATCCGCAGTTTGCGCGCGGCGCTTTCGCTTTCCCCGGCATGCCAGGCGTAGAGCGCGCCGTCCTGCATCACGCCGACCCAGTAGCGGCCGGAACGGGGGCGGTCCCATTCCACTTCGAGCCGGAATTCCCGGTCGTCGAGCTCCAGAGAAACGACTTTGCCGTGCAGAAGCTCCTGATCGGGAGCGATGCTGCGCAGTTCGCTGCGTTCCGCTTCGAGCTTCATCCGGCGGAGCTGACGCAGGCCGTCGACGTCAGTGGCGGCGAGGCGCCGCGCCGCCCCCGCGGCGGGGGGGGGGCGGGGGGCGAGCGCCCCGCCCCGCCGGAGGCACCCACGGCCAGGATCAAGTTACGAATGCAAGCCAAGGGCGATGTCGACGATCAACTTGACGGCGG
>Ga0183100_1001640_pt1 | contig 10807 bp, 8 predicted proteins | sample Biomet2_FD_127789 | JGI IMG/M metagenome (GOLD analysis project Ga0183100, IMG submission 127789) | Microbial communities from bioreactor (seeded with anoxic lake sediment) at LBNL, California, USA - Biofuel metagenome 2 | ecosystem: Engineered > Bioreactor > Anaerobic > Unclassified ...
CGCATTTTCTAAATCGGCGCGCGGAGGCTTCCCTCAGTTATTTTGCGGCCATCAGGCAAAAGAATCGTTTCCAGTTGCAAAAAGACATTTACGACCGGCTGCATAAACTGGCAGAGGCTGATAGTTTGCGCCTGAAAGCTGGGGCCATCAATGCCACCGATGCCCTGCAAACCGCACTGGAAGCCCGGTCACAACAAAATCAGGTTTTTCAGGCAGAAGCCGATTTTCAGACTTCGCTTGTTCAACTGGCACAACAGCAAGGGAAAATAATGACAGATTCACTGCTTCTGCCTTTGGGCGAATTTCCGCTTCAGCAAAGAGAATTCAAGCTGCCAGACCTGATTCAATCGGCGCTCGAACGTCGGTCTGACTTGCAGGTTGCCATTCGGAACAAGGAAATTTCGGAAAAACAGGTTCGGCTGATTCAGGCTAACCGCGCATTTGAGTTTAGTTTGGATGCCGGATATTCGCACAGTACCGTGGTGAAAAACGAAATTGCTCCGGCGCCTGCCTTTAATTCGTACAGCGCCGGAATCACCATCCCGCTAAAATTTTCGGCACTCAACCGGGGCGAAATTCAGGCAGCCCGAAATGCAACGGCGCAAAGTGAAACTGCCCTGAAAGATACCCGGCTTCAGATTACCAGTGAAGTGACTCAGTCATGGTTCGCTTTTAAAGCAATGGAAAAACAACTCCGCCATTATCAGGAAGGATTGGTCAAAGATGCCGAGAAAATTCTGGAAGCCAGAACTTACGCCTATCAGCGCGGCGAAACCGGACTGATTGATTTGCTGAATGCCCAGCACACGTTCAGTGATTTACAGGTTGAATATCAGGAAACGCTTTACCAGTATACCGAAGCGCTGGTTTCGCTTGAAAAGGCGGCTGGAATCTGGGATATTGAATAAAAACAGAAACGTCAGAACACTAAAAAAATCCGGTATCTAAAAAGTATCGGATTTTTTAGTTTTTCAGATAATGCGGTGTTGTATTAATAACCTTTTGACGGAGCCTCAGGCCGGACTTGTTTCGGCATCTTGAAACAAAGATGCTCCCCCCGAAATAAATTCAGCGAAGCAAAGACTTGATAAACTGGGTTCATACAACACGAGTTTCAATCATTAGCCAAATGAAACAATGCGGTCGAAACGGTAAGTTGGATTTGGACGTCCGGGGCTCAGGCAACGAAGGGCAACAATTTTCTTGCTGATTGACTCACCCGTGACTACATCGAGTGCTTTGCGAACGATATCTTCCAACGTTTCGGGTGTCATCTCAACTCGGGCATTCACGGTCAACCGGGCTTTGTTACCAACACCTGCCGATTGGCGGAAAGTGAGCGTACTGTTTACTCCGGTAAGATTCGAAACGATATATTTTTCGCCCGATTCGAGCAACATTTTCACATGCCCGACAGAAGCGCCCATCGAATCGAATTGTTTGCTCAGGCTTTGCATCAGTTCGTGGGCAAAAGCATCCCAATCAATTGATTCGCCTGCCAGTTCGATGGTGCTGTTCAACCAGCCCAGAACGGCTTCGCCTTCAGCATACCTGTCGTAATCTACTTCAACCAGTCGTTTACCAGCATCGGTGCTATTCTGTACTTTGTTCAGCCATTCGTTCATTCCTTCTCCTGAAAGCGAGCTAACGGTCATCACTTCCGAATCAGGAAAATGCAGTTTTGTTTTTTCTACCAGAAGCAATAATCCTTCCGCAGAAATCAGGTCAGCTTTGCCGATCAGGATAATATCGCTTTCTTCCAGTTGTTTGCTGAAAATATAGGCTGCGCTTGGGTGTAACCCGGCATTTCCACCGTTCAGGATGTCGTTCAGACGGATTGGATCGGCCAGCACCGTTAGCGGACTAACCAGTAATTCGCCGCGTAGGTTTTCTTTGAGCGGCTGAACAATAGTCGCCGATAGGTCGGTACAACTGCCAACAGGTTCGGCAATAATCACATCAGCTTCGGCTTCTTCTCTCAGCTTTTTAGTGGCCTCAATCAGTCCCGGGAAATTGCAGCAAAAGCAGCTACCGTTTACTTCGGCTACCTTCACTTCGTTACGCGAAAGGATGGCGGTGTCAACCAGTTCAGGAGCCTGATCGTTGGTAATCAACCCGATTCGCTGTCCGTTTTGCATCACCCGCTGGGCAGCTTCCCACAATAAAGTAGTTTTTCCGGCACCGAGGAAACCTCCTACTAAAATTAATCGTGTTGTTTTCATTAGTCTACTTTTTACTTGTTTTATTATCACAATCGCAATCGCACATTTCTGATGAATGTTGCATGGTTGGTTCCAGAATATACACAAAAAATAATGACGCAATTGTAGCGCCCAGCATTGGACCTAATATATAAACCAGGATGAACCCTCTGCTTTGATCAGGAAAAGCAGCAGAACCCCAGCCAAAAATCCAGGCAACCATTCGCGGACCAAAATCGCGTGCAGGGTTCAATCCAGCCTGTGTAAGCGGCGCTACCAGGCAAATAATGGAACTCACGGTCAATCCGATAAACAGTGGAGCCAGCGCTTCCGATGGACGGCCAACATTACACCCTTCAGTGAGGGCAAAAATCATCAGTACAAGCAAAAAAGTACCAAAAGCTTCAGCCCCGATAGCAAGTGACATGGAAACGACAGCTGTACTTCCGGGAGCGGCATAATATTCGCCAAACATTTTGGCTGTTTGTACCGATTCGGCTGAACCACGAACAATGCTATGAGCGCTTTCGAAAGCTGCAATCGACGGATTGAATAAGACATAAATAGCCAGTCCGGCCAAAAATGCTCCCAAAAACTGTGCTGTGAGGTACATCGGTAGTTTGCGGGCTTTCATTCGTCCACCGATTACCATTGCCAATGTTACCGCTGGGTTCAGATGCGCGCACGATAAATGCCGGGTCAGGTAAATGGCAAGCGTTACGCCAATTCCCCAAGCCAGTGCAATTTGCATTAAACCCTGATGGGCATTGAAAAGTACGGATACAGCTACCGATCCGCAGCCGAACAGCACCAACAAAAAAGTACCCAGCGTTTCTCCTTTAAATTCTTTGGAAAGTTGCATGGTTTTAGGTTAATAGTTGTGTTTAAACTCGCCGCATTCGCAACAAAAATCTTCAGGAAGTTGGATTTCATCGAGAAAAACAGAAAGGACAGAACGCATTTCTTTCATTTTCTCCAGATTCAGGCAATAATAGATTTTCCCGTCTTTTTCGTGCCCTTCAATAAGCCCAGTACCTTTCAACTCGCGCATGTGCTGGTTTACGGTGGTACGGGTAAGCGGAAACATATCGGAAATATCGCCCGAAAGGCAGATGCGGGTTTCTGCAAGATATTTAATGATTTGCAAACGGGCAGGATGCGCCAAAGCCTTGAAAAAATTAGCTCTTTCCTGAAGTTCTTTTTCGAAAAGGTCAGTTTTTGCTGCTACCATCTGGTCATATTTTAATGTTTGACGTGAACATACATCAAAAAATAATCCAGACGCACGTAAGTGTCAAATAATTTATCGGGCATTAACAAACATTAGAAAGAGGGCTGATTCAGCTATTGTCCATGCATTTCATACCTGGCTTTCACGTTTAATTGAGAAGTGATTGTTCGTTTCAAATTGATATCCCTACTGAATATATCAATCCTAAAAAACAAAAATCCCTGAAATCAACCGACTTCAGGGATTTCTTTATATACTCTAAAACAATTATTTTTTTGCGTTCGCAGGTTGATTTAGAGAAGATAATGGTCCTTTTTTTAATGCCAGAACAATCAAAGTAATTCCAGCCAACACAAATGGGATACTGAGCAATTGTCCCATATTTAAAGTCATACCTTTTTCAAAAGCTTCCTGTTCTTCTTTTATAAATTCAATAAAGAAACGGGCACTAAAAATCATAGTGATAAAAACACCGAATATCAAACCCTGATAATCTTTCGCTTTGGTTTTCCAATACATGTAAAGCATTACGCCAAAGGTAATAAGGTAGCTCAACGATTCGTAGATTTGCGTTGGATGTTTGGCTACAGTCTCATGATTCCGTTCAAAAATAAAACCCCAAGGCATGGTTGTCTGCACGCCGTAAATTTCAGAATTCATCAGGTTTCCAAAACGGATCATGGCAGCCACCAAAGCTGTTGGAACTACTACCCGATCCAAAACCCATAAAATATTCCGTTTCGAAACTTTTTTACTCCAGATGGTCAGTGCAATCAGAATTCCCAAAACTCCGCCGTGGCTGGCCAAACCTCCTTGCCAAACGTACAGGATTTCAATTGGATGCTGCGAATAATAATCCCAGCCATAAAAGAAAACATGTCCCAAACGGGCGCCAACAACAGTTGCAACAATTAAATAGATGAACAGGCTTTCGAGCCATTTCAGATCCTCTTTTTCATTTTTGAACATTTTCTCAACATGTTGGTAACCAAAAAGGAATCCAATGGCGAACATCAGTCCGTACCAACGAACATGAATTGGTCCTAATGAAAAAATTTCGGGGCTTACGTTCCAATGTATAAATGTCAGAATGTCCATATTTTGAATTCGGTTAATTATTGGGCAATGAATTTTTATCAGATGAGAAAAAGAAAAAAGGAAAAAGAAAAGAGGAAAACAAATCTGACTTTGATTTTCCTTATTCCTTTTTCCTCATTTCTATTTTTAGTCAACCAGATCTTTACCGTGGCACGATTTGAACTTTTTACCGCTTCCACAAGGACAAGGATCATTTCGGCCTACCCGTTTTTCGACCCGAACGGGTTGTACATGCTGTGGTTCACGTGGCGCTTCAGGCCGGTTTGGAGCTGAGCTTCCGGAGGCATCTGATTTTGATGTCGATAATTTGCTCATATCGAGTCCTCTGCGTTCGTGTCCTTCGTGTATTTGTTCCGGTTCGCTGATTGGAATATGACCTTTGGCAAGCATCGAAACAATTTGTTTGTTTACCTTTCCAATCATCAATTTGAACAAATTGAACGATTCGAATTTGTAGATGAGCAGTGGGTCTTTTTGTTCGTAGGTGGCATTCTGAACCGACTGTTTTAGGTCGTCCATCTCGCGAAGCTGTTCTTTCCAGGCATCATCAATGGTGGCCAGAAGAGTTTGTGTCTGGAATGATTTAACAAGCTCTTTCCCTTGATTTTTGTATGCTTTTTCCAGGTTGGTGATAATCTGGTAAATATGGATTCCGTCAGAAATTGGCACCACGATATTTTGGTACATGTTTGCTTTTTGTTCATATACTTCACGAATGACTGGATAAGCCTGTTTGGCAATCACTTCCATCCTTCGGGTATAGGCAGAAACCATTTCATGATAGGTTTTGTCAACAATTTCTTCAGGTTTCATTCGCATGAAATCCTGTTCCGAAACTGGCGATTCCATCGACATTAACCGGATCAGTTCAAGGTTGAAATCTTCGAACGCATCATTAGCCTGACATTCATTCACCAAATTATCAATTACGTCATACATGGTATTCAGGATGTCAACTTCTACCCGCTCACCAAATAAAGCGTGACGGCGTTTTTTGTAAATGACTTCGCGCTGTGAGTTCATAACGTCGTCGTATTCGAGCAACCGTTTACGAATGCCGAAGTTGTTTTCTTCCACTTTCCGCTGGGCTCGTTCAATCGACTTGGTAATCATCGAATGCTGAATCATTTCGCCCTCTTTCAGGCCAATTTTATCCATGATTCCGGTAATGCGGTCAGATCCGAACAAACGCATCAAATCGTCTTCCAGCGAAACAAAGAACTGGGAAGAACCGGGATCTCCCTGACGACCTGAACGTCCGCGCAACTGGCGGTCGACACGGCGTGACTCATGGCGTTCGGTACCTATAATGGCCAAACCGCCCAATGCTTTCACTTCAGGAGTTAATTTAATGTCGGTACCACGACCGGCCATGTTGGTGGCAATGGTAACCATGCCTTTCATACCGGCATCGGCCACAATTTCAGCTTCACGGGCATGAAGTTTGGCGTTCAACACGTTGTGTTTGATCCCTCGCATTTTGAGGTACCGGCTTAGTAATTCTGAAATTTCGACTGAAGTTGTACCAACCAGTGCTGGTCGGCCAATTCTATTCAGTTCTGCAATTTCGTCAACTACTGCATTATATTTTTCGCGCTTGGTTTTGTAAACAATATCTTCACGGTCTTCACGAATGACTTTCCGGTTGGTTGGAATAACCACCACATCGAGTTTGTAGATGTCCCACAATTCGCCTGCTTCTGTTTCGGCAGTACCGGTCATACCAGCCAGTTTGTGGTACATCCTGAAATAATTCTGAAGGGTAATTGTCGCGAAGGTCTGGGTGGCAGCTTCAACTTTTACATGTTCTTTGGCTTCAATGGCCTGGTGCAATCCATCGGAATAACGCCGGCCTTCCATGATACGACCGGTTTGTTCGTCAACGATTTTCACTTTGTTGTCTATGACCACGTATTCAATGTCTTTTTCGAACATGGCATAGGCCTTCAGCAGCTGATTGATGGTATGAACACGTTCAGATTTGATGGCATAATTGGTAAGCAAATCATCTTTCTTTTCCAGGACCTGTTCTTTTGTCAGTGCTTTATTATTCTCAATTTCAGCTATTTCAGAACCAACATCTGGCAAAATAAAGAATGTTGGATCAGAAACGTCATCCGAGATAAGATCGACTCCCTTGTCGGTTAATTCTACTGAATTTTGTTTTTCATCGACGATAAAATACAACGGATCAGTAATCAAATGCATGAGCTTATTATTGTCCTGCATATGAACGTTTTCCGTTTTGGTCATCATGGCTTTAATGCCTTCTTCGCTCAGAAATTTGATAAGCGCTTTATTCTTGGGCAAACCTTTGTGAGCTCGAAGAAGCAAAACCGAACCTTCTTCTTTTTCTTCCTTGGTCGAATTCGGATTGTTCAGGATACGTTTGGCTTCAGACAAACACTGAGTGGCCAGATTTCGCTGAGCAGCGTATAGTTTTTCAACTTTAGGTTTTAGTTCTTCAAATTTTTGGTTTTCGCCTTTTGCTACCGGACCTGAAATAATCAATGGAGTACGGGCGTCGTCAATCAAAACCGAGTCAACCTCATCCACGATCGAATAATGATGTTTCCGCTGAACCAGATCGCGCTGACTGATGGCCATGTTATCGCGCAGGTAGTCGAAGCCGAATTCGTTGTTTGTTCCGTAGGTAACATCCGAAAGATATGCTTTGCGGCGACCATCGGAGTTTGGCTGATGTTTGTCGATACAATCAACACTCAAACCGTGGAATTCGTAGATTGGTCCCATCCATTCCGAGTCACGTTTCGACAGGTAGTCGTTCACGGTAACCAGATGAACACCTCTTCCGGTTAAGGCATTCAGGAATACGGCTAAAGTGGCAACCAATGTTTTCCCTTCACCAGTCCCCATCTCAGCAACTTTTCCCTGGTGCAAAACAATACCTCCAATGAGCTGAACATCGTAATGAACCATGTCCCAAGTTATCTGGTTTCCGCCAGCCATCCATTTGTTTAACCAAACGGCGTTATCACCTTCAATCAATATACTGCCTCTGGTGGTTGCCAGATCACGGTCAAAGTCGCTTGCTGTTACTATAACTCGTTCATTTTCGGCAAATAGTTTCGCTGTTGCTTTTACAATCGAAAATGCAATTGGGAGAATTTCATTCAGCACTTCTTCCAATTTATCATCAATTTTTTCTTCGAGCTTATCAATTTCCTGATATATTTTTTCGCCTTCCTGAATATCAACGGTATCAACAAGTTCCTTTAACTCAGCGATTCGATCTTCTTCCGGTTTGATTCGATCTTTAATCAGGTTTTTTAACCGGGTCGATTCGGCTCTCAGTTCGTCGTTCGACAACAAACTGACGCGTTCGTATTCTTTTTTAATGAGTTCGAGCAAAGGTGCAATCTCAGCCATGTCTTTTTCAGCTTTTGAGCCGAGAATTTTGCCTAGAATTTTGTTTATAAATGCCATTATCTGGGTTTTAATTGATCAAAAATTGAAAGTCACAAATGTAGTTATAATGTTTAAATCTGGAATCTGTTTTTACGATTATCGTGCCACTGGAAAAAACGGTGAAACATCGGTCATAATTACCATCTCAACAGAAATAACTGACAATAAATCAGTAAATTTGTTGTAGGTGCAATTCCGACAGTGACATTTTAAGTCAGAAAAGCAATTTTGAATCCGAATTTATTCACTTATTTTGAGAGTAAAATACAAAACGAATGACTGATTTTTCAAACCAGTGTTTTGTGTGTGGAAAAACAATTGATCCGCAGAATACCGAACGGAATATTCAATTCAATCTTCCGGTGTGCAATGAATGTAATGGTACCGATAGGGAGAAGGAAGCAATAGACCAACTTCTGGAAGGTATGGCTGAAGGTTTTGTCTGTGGTTGTATATAAACAATTGGTGTTTTTGTTCGTTGTGTTTATTGATGATTCAGGTTAGTATTTCGATAAATAATATAAAGCCAATTTGTTATGGAATTTGACAAGATAATAAGACACCGTTATTCAGTCAGATCGTTTACCAGCGAAAAAGTTGACCGGAATTTTATTCTTGAAATTCTTGAAGCTGCCCGAATGGCGCCATCGGCAGTAAATTATCAACCGTGGCATTTTATTGTGTTTACCGATCCTGAAAATCTGGCTGAAATACACGAAGTTTATCCACGAAACTGGTTCAGGGAAGCTCCTGTTTGTATCCTGATTTGTGCCGATCACAGTCAGTCGTGGAAACGAAGAACCGATGGTAAAGATTTTGCCGATGTGGACGCTGCCATTGCTATCGATCACCTGGTTTTAAAAGCGACTGATTTAGGACTTGGCACCTGCTGGGTTTGTAATTTCGATACTTTGCTAACCCGAAAAAAGCTTCAATTGCCTGATTATATTGAACCTATTGCCCTTATTCCTTTAGGGTATACAACATCAGCAGTTCCGCCGAAATCCAGAAAATTGCTTTCTGAAATAGTTCATTGGGAGAAATTTACAAGCCTTTAAAATCCTGAATGTATTTTTCCAGCCGGTTCAAGCCTTCGATAATGTTTTCGAGTGAATTGGCGTACGAAAAACGCAGGTACCCTTCACCGTTTTCGCCAAAATCGATTCCCGGAGTAACTCCCACATGCGCTTTTTCCAGAATGTCGAAAGCCATTTTATACGAATCGGACGAAAGGTGCCGGGCATTGACAAAAATGTAGAATGCTCCGGTTGGTTCGACCGTAATTTTGAATCCCAGTTCCCGCAACCGACCAATCATATATTTTCGCCGCTCGTTGTAAATGTTTTTCATGTGCTCCACATCGGCATCAGCCTCCCGAAGAGCAGTAATTCCGGCTCTCTGGGCTACTGAACTAGCGCAGATAAACAGGTTTTGCTGAAGTTTTTGCATAGGACGGACAAATTCTTCAGGCGCAATAACATATCCGAGCCGCAGTCCGGTCATGGCATATAGTTTAGAAAATCCATTCAAAACAAAGGCCCGATTGGTATATTCCAAAATGGAATGTACACGATCTTCGTAAACCAGTCCATGATAAATTTCGTCTGAAATAATATACGGAGAAAACCCCGCAATCGACTTTAGTGTTTCAGCAGAGAGCAGATTACCTGTTGGATTCATCGGGCTGTTGATCAGGATAGCTTTGGTCCGGTCGGTAATTGCAGAACAAATATTATCGGGTCGGTATTGGAATCCATCATTCTCGAAAACGGGCACTTTTATCGTTTTAGCTCCCGAAAGGCTGATGAAATTCGGGTAACAGGCATATCCCGGATCGGAAAGGATAATTTCGTCATCAGGGTTGCAAAGCGCCAAAAGCACCATCAATATAGCCGGAGATGTTCCGGAAGTAACAATAACCTGTTCCGGAGAAATACGAACTCCGTAGTTTTTTAGGTAATTGTTACAGATTTCCTGTCTCAATTCCGGGTCGCCCAAGCTGTGTGTATAATGCGTCCTGCCTTGTTTCATAGATGTTTCGCTGGCGCTCAGTACACACTGAGGAACATCAAAATCAGGTTCTCCAACTTCAAGATGAATAACGTTTTTCCCTTCTTTTTCAAGTACAGAAGCTCTTTCCAAAACTTCCATAACGATAAAAGGAGTTATATTTTTAGCCTTTTCCGAAATCATTTTGTTTTTTTATTGTGAAATCTAAAGTAATGAAGAAATCGCAATTGTAGTATTATTGTAAAAAATAATAATTCGCTTTCCTGATTTAAAATTGAAAAAAAGTAATTTTACTAACTTTCAATTGAATCCTAAGATTGATGTATATGAAGAAGATTTTACTTGTTGGCGGTTTTATTTTATTAATTGTTCAGTTGTCTTTTTCGCAAAAGAACATCAAACCGATAATTTCAGCGAATAATTTCAGCAGTCAATCGGAATTATGGGAATCAATAGGTAACGGAATTATTAATTATCAGGCAGATGCAATGTATATTTACGGAAAATTGTACGTCACTCCGCTCATGCCTGACAGTGCAAAACACAAATTCCCTACCCTAACCGATGCCTATCTCTACCCTCTTTACAATCAGTTTAAAAAGAATAAGGATGAAATTATTCCGGGGTATTCAGGAGATGTTTTCCTCATACTGAATTTTACAGCTCAACCCGTTCAGATTTATAAACAACTTGCGATTGAAATGCGGCCGTTTTCAGACATGCTGACCTATAAAGTTGACGGGGCAGAACATCAGGGGAAGTTGCGTATTTTGATAAAAGATAAAAATCAACTCGAAAAAATCAACAATATTAAGCCTAGTTTTCTGGGACTGGTAGG
>Ga0183100_1001641_pt1 | contig 10806 bp, 7 predicted proteins | sample Biomet2_FD_127789 | JGI IMG/M metagenome (GOLD analysis project Ga0183100, IMG submission 127789) | Microbial communities from bioreactor (seeded with anoxic lake sediment) at LBNL, California, USA - Biofuel metagenome 2 | ecosystem: Engineered > Bioreactor > Anaerobic > Unclassified ...
AAGTTTTCGTACACGAAAACTGAATTTATGAAAATAAATAAAAGAAAATAGAATTAAGTTCCTTTATAATTATAAGTTCACGTTTTTGGAAAAAAACGTTCATTAACTGTTCGCTTGCGAACACTTCACTGCGACGTTAGTCGCACTTCACTTGTGCTGAAGGCACAACTTCACTTGCGTTAATGCTACTTAATTGCACTTTTAACTTGCATTAATGCAACTTCACTGCCTTCTTGTCGCACTTCACTTATGCAAAGCATAACTTCACTTGTGCCATTTACAAACCTCTCCGTCACCGATATTCCATATCGTTGCCACCTCTCCTACTAGGAGAGACTATTAGGACTCAACTTAATGACGCAACTTCACTGTCATTCTGCTTCACTTGCACTTTTGTGCAACTTCACTGTCTTTCCCCTGCACTGCTCATTGCAACCTAGTTGCCCTTTTCACTTGTTCCCACACCATATCCACTGTAATATTTTGCATGCAAACGGGATTTTTGCATTTTGATTCAAAGCCTAGACTTATACAAGGTTGGCAGGGTTCGTTGCTTTGCACAACTATAGCCTTTTCACTAATCGGTCCCCAACGTTTATAATCTGTTGCCCCATGCAAGGCAACAAGTGGTACTCCTACTGCTGCTGCCAAATGCATAATGCCTGTATTAACCGTAACAAGGACTTCACAATGACGCAGCACATTATTTAATTCATCTAGGGATATTTCTCCTGCCGTTGATACTGCCTGCGCTCCGGATTTAAGCAATCCCTTTATAATTTCTTGCCCATGATTGTAGTCTTCCCTGCCCCCAGATAATACTACTGTGTAGCCATAGGCAAAAAATATTCTTTTCCCTAATTCTATCCATTTTTCATCAGTCCAACTTCTTAAATCCGCACTTGCTCCGCCGGGAAATGGATGGAATACCACATATTTCCCCTGCACTAGCTTAGTCGTATCAAACTCCCTTTGGGGAATAATACATGGTATTAAATTCATTATTGGCAAATTCAACCCTCGCAAAACATTCCTATAATTGTCAATTTCATGCAAAGTATCTTTATGTTCTACACAAAAATCATAAACATAGTGCCGGTGCATAGCTTTACGGTAAAAGCCAACTTTATATCTTGAATTTAATGCCCAAGCAATTAACCCATTAATTCTTGTCCAAGAGGCAAAATCCAATACAGCATCAATATTGCGCAGGTTTTTAAGTTTAAATAAAGAAATCAGAGGATTATTCATTTTAAAAACATAAACGTCATCTATTCCATTTATTAGTTTACCCATGACGACATTGTTTGGAGAACAAACAAGCGTAATATGACAAGCAGGTAAATAGTGTTTCAGCTCCTGTACAACCGCTGACAACAATATCGTATCTCCAATTGCAGCAGTCTTTAACAAAACAAAATGATACGACCTGCTTTTGTTGGAAAAATCAGGTAAAGGATTTGGAACATGGAAAAATCCTAAAAAATACAATAGAGGAATCCCTATATAGTAGTCTAATTTTTTCAGTACTAGGTTATTGCGAGTCTGCAAGATATTCCCACCTTTGTGCCCAATCTTTTATTAATTTTTCTCCATTCGCTTTTTAAATGCCGCAAAATCCTGCTGCGGTCTAAGCATTATATGTCCAATCATGGCAATTCTATCATACTGCTTTCTTTTCAGCCTGTTTAGCATAGCACCCAAGAGTCCTAAATACACTGTAGGTAAGTACCATTTGTTGAATTTTTTGGTGAATATAATTCTACTCCTAATACTGTGAAAATCGCCAACAATGCTTTTTTTCTCTTTATTGCGGTTAGAAGCACCTATACTTGCCCCCTCTTTATGATAAACTATGCTCGCAAGAGCGCAGCCGCATTTATACTGTTTCTTCCGTGCCCTATACGCTAGGTCAGGCTCTTCATAATACAAAAAATACTCTTCGGACAAAAGCCCAATACTTTGCAACAATTCTTTAGTTAGGAATAAAGAGGCCCCCGCTATATAATCAATTTCACCAATTTTATTAATATCAGTAAAGTTACCTGATGTTCCTAACATTCTGTTAAACCAGCACCCCACTGATTGGATTTTTTCAGGAGCATAGTAATCCATAATTTTAGACCCTATAATACCTGTTTTCTCATGTATAGATGCATATTTAACAAGTTCCTCTAATGCTGTCTCCTGAACCACGGTGTCATTATTTAAAATCCAAAAGTAATCTCCATCGCCCTTTTCTAAGGCGTATTTAAGGCCCACATTGTTACCACCGGCATAGCCCAAATTAGCCCCAGTTTGAAGCAGGGCAATTTTTTCTTTGGTACATAGCTGATTTGCAATCCATGTTTTAAGTCGTGCAAAAGAATCATTTCTACTATAATTGTCACAAACTATAACAGAATAATTATCATACTTAATCTTAAATACGCTTTGCAAACACTCTATAGTATCATTCCAATTATTCCAGTTTAAAATTATTATGTAAACCTTTTTTCTCATAACTCATCCTTCAAAAATTTATTAATTTTTGAATCTCAGAAAAAACACTCTTAACAGAGATTCCCGTCATACAAGCATTTACAGCACATGGTGCGTAGGATTTTCCATCATAGCATGGGCAGCACGGTAAAGCAGCCGTGTTATGTATTACTCTAGTATAAGAATTGCTCTTCGCCTTTTCACTAGGATCGGTAGGTCCAAATAACGCTACAACCTTTGCTCTAGCCAAAATTGCTATATGCATCGGTCCCGAATCATGAGTTACTACACAAGAAGCATTTCTATACAAAACTGCCAATTCCAATAAATTGGTTTTTCCAATCTGATTTTCAATATTTAGCCCTTTAAAATATGGTTCTATCCAGCTATCTGAATCGGCCCCCGTCAAAACCACTTCACAGCCGTTTTCTAGGAGCATACCAGCCAGCTGAACATAACTATTAATAGGCCATCGTCTGCACCCATCATCACGTAAGACGTTTTTAGCGCCTCCGGGGGCTAAGGCTATAACTTTTTTATTTTTTCCCCTCAGAAAGGCAATACTATCTGTTAATTGTAACTTAGGCAGTTCAAAGGAACGTATACTATCATCCTCAATCCCTGTAATAAGGCGGGCATACTCATCTCCATGGTATCTACCGGGAATAGGGCAAACTTTTCCATTTATTTTTCCAAACCCTGTTGCATGAGTGCCGCGCACAGGCAGTGCTAATATTCTATAGCGCTTATCTCCATGTGCTATTACCTTAAGCGCATAGCCCTTAAAACATATATGCGACCACAGGGAAAAAATCTCTCCTGCTTTTTCTAGTAAACTACCTGCCAACAACTTCTTTTCATCAACCTCAATAATCTCATCAATGGGAAATTGTTTTAAAAGCAAAGAAACCCCTTTGCCACAGATCCAGGTAATATGAGCGTTAGGGTATAGTTCTCGTATGGCGGTAAGCATTGTTAGCGACATTATAACGTCACCAATAGCGGCAATTTTAACAATCAAAATTTTCATATATACCCATCCTTTGGAAAATAAGTGGAAAAGAGAGAAAGGCAGTGAAATGGAAACAAAGCTTCCAGTGAAGCAATAAAAGCAGTGAAGTGAGAAAAGCAGTGAAGTGAGAACATAGTTCTCAGTGAAGTTGTAGCAGAGCTACAAGTGAAGTGACAACGTTGTTGTCAGTGAAGTTCTCCTTCGGAGAAGTTATTGATGTTTTCGTAAACGAAAACGACAAATAATATGTGCAGATTTGCCTATGGCAAAGTGCAGTTTGCTTCGCAAGTGCAGCTTCCACTGCGTGGAGTGCAGCTTTTCGAGCTTGCTCGAAAGTTATGGTTGTTTTCGTAAACGAAAACTAAGAATTTATTTTCTTTCATAAGTTTAAGTTTTTGGAACAAAAACTCTCCTTAACTGTTCGCTTGCGAACACTTCACTTATGCGAAGCATAACTTCACTTGTGCTGAAAGCACAACTTCACTTGCGTTAATGCTACTTAATTGCACTTTTAACTTGCATTAATGCAACTTCACTGTTTTTTCGCCGCACTTCACTTATGCGAAGCATAACTTCACTTGCACTTTTTAGTGCAACTTCACTGCCTTCTTGTCGCACTTCACTTATGCGCAGCATAACTTCACTTGTGCCATTTACAAACCTCTCCGCCATCAGTAACCCACTGATGCCACCTCCCCTACGAGGGGAGACTAAGCGGTCTCAACTTAATGGCACAACTTCACTTGCATTATATGCAACTTCACTGCCTTTCTCCTTCCCTGCTTCTCAATACGCCCCTTTTTTGTTTATCACAACTTTAAAGGTTCGCCAAAGAAGTATAATATCTAGCCAAACATTCCAATTTCTGACATACCACGTATCCATCTGCACTCTTTCGTCATAGGTGACATCACTACGTCCGCTCGTCTGCCAAATACCGGTAATCCCCGGCCTTACCATATAATAATCTGCTATATATTTGCCATAACGCACAATTTCAGCTTCTACTATAGGTCTTGGCCCAACAAGGCTCATTTCTCCTTTAAGCACATTGAAAATCTGCGGCAACTCATCAAGACTTGTCTTGCGCAAAAAATCTCCACTTTTAGTAATACGTGGATCGTCTTTAAGCTTAAATTCTTTTTCCCATTCAGCTTGTGCCTCATAATCAGTGGCAAGCAACTTTTTCAATTTATCTTCTGCATCTACACACATAGTTCGAAACTTATAGCAGTAAAATTCCCTGCCGTTTTTACCAATACGTGCATGCCTAAATATTATTGGTCCAGGAGAGTCAAAATATATCCACACCCCTATAAAGACGAATACAGGAGAAATTAAAATTGTTCCAATAAAAGTAACTACTATATCAAAACAAAATTTAAATGCTTCATTATGCCAAACTGAAAGATTGTTGCGTATTTTAACAACAACAATATGTCCATCAACAAGGTTCTCAATGTCCAATGTTGCCAGAGGCATCTTACCCATATCAGGGATAAAAGCAATTTCTTTTACCAATGGTTGCAGAGAATAGACCAAATCCTGAATAGAGCTATCGTCCATGCCGGGCGCTATTACTAAAACGTGAGATATCTTTCTTTCGGCTATAACACGTTTAGCGTCACTAAATTTTCCTAATTGAGGAATGATTGCTGCAACTCTTTTATCAGGGATATCATCCTCCAAAAAACCTACTAAATAATATCCTAGTCCAATATCATTTTTAAGCTCTTTTAAAACTAAAGAAGCCGTTTTCCCGGCCCCCATTATTAAAATTGGTACGCGCAAAATTTTAACTTTATCTAATATTACCTTTAGGAAAAAACGAAAAACAATAATAAATAAAAAAGAAAATATCCATAGTAAAAATATGAATAATCTAGAAGTTGTTCCCGCAACATGTATAATATACATGAATACTATGAGCGTTACCATAATGTATATGTTTGTTTTAAAAATTTCTTTTACACTTAGCCAGTACTGCATACGTTTTGTATATATGCCATTAATATGTAAAAAAATCAGATAAATAAAAGGACAGATTACAAAAAAAGCAAGCCAAGAAATATATAGTTGCCCCCCATTAGGCACAAGCATATTTCTTAGCTCAAAAGATATTTTTTCGGCACATAAAACTGCACTATAATCTACCACCATCAAAATCAAAGGCAGCAAAAAATCAGCATACTGTGCTTTGTGTCCTTTTATCCTAGATATAAAAGTATTCTCATTTATCATATTTACCCTCCAAAGGAGAAAAAGTAGTTAATTGGCAACAAAGTTGCCAGTGAAGTTGCAACTGCGTTGCAAGTGAAGTGCACTTCGTGCAGTGAAGTTCTCCTTCGGAGAAGTTATTGATGTTTTCGTAAACGAAAACTAGAAATAATATGTGCAGCTTTTGCGACTTTGTCGCAAAGTGCAGTTACGGCAAAGCCGTAGTGCAGCTTCCACTGCGTGGAGTGCAACATAAAAGCAGTGAAGTGAGAACATAGTTCTCAGTGAAGTTGCAACTGCGTTGCAAGTGAAGTGCACTTCGTGCAGTGAAGTTAGCCGTTGGCTAAGTTAATGATGTTTTCGTAAACGAAAACTGAACTAATAAAACCAGATAGAACTAACACTCTATTATCTTTTCATAAATTTCAGCTTTTGGAACAAAAGCTTTCATCAACTGTTCGCAAAATTACATTCAGGCAGCGAACACTTCACTGCGGCTTCGCCGCACTTCACTTATGCGAAGCATAACTTCACTTGCACTTTTGTGCAACTTCACTGTTTTTTCGTCGCACTTCACTTATGCATTAGCATAACTTCACTTGCACTTTTGTGCAACTTCACTGTTTTTTCGTCGCACTTCAGTTGCCCTAATTATATCACATAAACTGAAATTTCAGAATGCAGAGACTTTCATATTCTGTACTAGCCCAAACTGTTTCAAATAAAAGCAAAATAAACTAGACATCTAGCATATAAAGCAATAAAATTATACATAATCATTATAAATATTTTAATAATGTGAATTTTTCTATTCTTTATAAAGAAAAGCAGGGATCGCTTTGGAAAAGTTACGGCAATTTGATATGGAAAGTTATCGTATTTTAGCAGAATTAAGTAATGCCATTCTCTTTGAATGGGACATTACCACGGATTGTTTCTATGTTTCGGCAAATTGGCAAACCACTTTTAATACGAAACCGCAAAAAGAAAATTTCAGCAAGAACTTCACAAAAATTTTTGCTATGCCAGCTAACCAACCAGACATGCTCACACCTTATATAGAAAATTTTAAAAAAAATAATAAAAGAAATAATCTTACGAATAATTACCATAAAATAGAAATACAGCTCTTGACTAAAGAACATTCATACATATGGTTCCAACTGCGCCTTCTCGTGCGTTATGATGCAAAAGGCTTGCCAGATAGGCTTTTTGGCATGATGACAGACATAGATTTGCAAAAAAAGGAAAATGAGAAATTGCTTTATCAGGCACAAACTGATGTTTTAACCGGTCTTTATAATAAAGCAACTACCCAGTTAATGATTAGCGACTATTTAAAATATTCTAGTTTACAAAATAAAAACCAAGCGTTATTTATTATTGATATTGATGGATTTAAAGAAGTTAATGATTATTTCGGTCATCTCTTTGGTGATGCTGTAATAGCCGACCTAGCCCACAGCATAAAAAAAGCCTTTAGAAAATCCGATATTGTGGGACGAATTGGTGGTGACGAGTTCATCGTACTTTTTAAAAATGTAACCGGAAAAGGCCCCATCCAAAAGAAAGCAGAAAATCTTATAAAGCTTCTACAGCGCAAATACACCAGTAACCAAATAACCTATGAAGTTTCGGCAAGTATTGGCATCGTATTATCCCCACTGTATGGAACAAATTTTAATGATTTGTTCCGTAAAGCAGACCATGCTCTTTATCATGTAAAAGAAAATGGTAAAAATAATTTCTATTTTTACCATGAAAAGTTGAAAGCTCCACAATATGTAAGTAATAGAACTCTTGAAACGTCTGACGTAGAAAATAAAAGAAAACAGAAAGCTTTTCACGAAAATGTTATTGAATACATCTTTAAAATTTTATATCGCAGCAAAGATGCAAATACGGCAATTAATCTCATCATGGAAATCATTGGCCGGAAATATAATATAGACCGAGTATTCATACTGGAAAAAAACAAAAAAAATGAGTACTGCAATACCTTTGAATGGTGTGAAGAAAATGTTGTATCCAGGCAAAATGAACAAGAAAAAATACCTGACGTCATTGCCCAGAAATTTCTTGAACGCTTTGATGAAAATGGTCTATTTAATTGCAGCAATGCTAGTTTGTTGGACCCTGCTATAAAAGAATATCTTAACGGTGTACCTGTCAAAGCCTTGTTAGAATGCACTATGATGAACTACGAAAAGATTGCCGGCATTATTGGTTTTGAAGATCATAAAAATCCCCGGGTATGGAAAGATGATGAAATAGAAGTTCTATCTTTCACAGCAGAAATTTTAAGCACCTTCCTCCTTGGAAAAAGAGCTATTGACCAACTAAAACTATCACATGCCCAGGCACTGGAAATTTTAGATCATATTGATTCCTTTATTTATATTGTGGACAAAAACACCCATGAAATTCTCTTCTTAAACAAAAAAGCTGTTGATTTCTTCGGCACAGGTCAGGTGGGTAAAAAATGTTATGACTTCATCAGCCGTGAAAACACACCCTGCACCTACTGTCCTATGCTGTTACTTACTGATACCATAGAGCAGGCACAGCAAGATATTTATTTCCCCAAGCGCGATTTATGGGTACATTCAGCTGTTTCCAAAATACACTGGGACGGCTCTCGCGAAGTCTGTCTGCTACACTCTCATGATATTACCGCATTAAAAAAGGCTGTTAAAAGTTAATATACTATAAAAGACATGTTTCGTTTCCCCATTATAAATAAGGAGAAATGAAACATGTCTTCGCTTTTGCGACGCTGTCGCATTAAAAGCATGTGCAGATTTGCCTATGGCAAAGTGCAGTTTGCTTCGCAAGTGCAGCTTCAACTTCGTTGAGTGCAGCGTAAATGCAGTGAAATGAGAACTTAGTTCTCAGTGAAGTTGTAACTTCGTTACAAGTGAAGTGCACTTCGTGCAGTGAAGTTAGCCTGCGGCTAAGTTGATGAAGTTTTCGTGAACGAAAACAAGAATTTATAAAAACAAATAGAACTAACATTTTATTATTTTTTTATAAGTTTAAGTTTTTGGAACAAAAACTCTCCTTAACTGTTCGCTTGCGAACACTTCACTGCGACGTTAGTCGCACTTCACTTATGCATTAGCATAACTTCACTTGCATTCTTGTGCAGCTTTTGCGACTAAGTCGCAAAGTGCAGTTACGGCAAAACCGTAGTGCAGCTTCCACTGCATGGAGTGCAACATAAAAGCTGTGAAGTGAGAACATAGTTCTCAGTGAAGCAAGAAAGGCAGTGAAGTGGAAACAAAGTTTCCAGTGAAGTTGTAGCAGAGCTACAAGTGAAGTGCACTGCGTGCAGTGAAGTTAGCCTTTGGCTAAGTTATGGAAGTTTTCATTCCGAAAACTGAATTTACTTACTTGCAGTTTTTATTGAAGATATTAAAAGAAACCTTATAGTACTACACTTAGAAGTTAGTTCCTTGTAAACATCATTGTCAATACAATCTGTTTTTAACAATATTTCCAACCAATATACCGTTTCGTTAGCTTCCTTCAGGGCAATTTTAAATTTATTAATAAAATCTGCCCTACTCTGTGCGTATTGTGCTTCTCTTATATTCGCACCGATTGAAGTACCACTCCTACCAATTTGATTAGAAATAATAAATTCTTTGTTCTGCTGTAGTGTTTTAGATAGGTTAATAATTTCAGTTGCTAGTTCTGTTGAAATGTCTAGTAGTTTTGATTTTGTCATATCTAAGCATCGTTCCCTTGTTCATATTAGTTTTCGGAACGAAAACTTTCCTTAACTGTTCGCGAACCTACATTAAGTTAGCGAACACTTCACTGACAACTACGTTGTCACTTCACTTATGCGTTAGCATAACTTCACTTGCGTTAATGCTACTTAATTGCATTTTTCACCTGCATTAATGCAACTTCACTGTTTTTTATAGTATTCCCTAACGTACCAATCAGTGAATTTTTGCAGTCCATCCTTTATGGGGGTTTTGGGTTTGAAACCAATGGCCGCTTGCAATAAGTCTGTAGAAGCATAAGTTGCTGGTACATCTCCTGGTTTTAGAGGTTCAAATATTTTTTCAAAGACAACTTCTCTTCCCAGAGAAAAGCTTAAACATTTTTCCAAGGTTTCAATAAAAGTCATTAGTTTTTCCGGGCTGTTATTTCCGATATTATATACCCTGCTGGGAACACCGTCTGATAATTCTACAGGCTTTACCAAAAGCCGCATAATTCCCTCTACAATATCATCTATATAGGTGAAATCACGATAGAGGTCATGAGCAAAATCCCCATTATTAAATATCTTAATTGGTTCATTATTAAAATACTTATCAGTAAAGGCAAAATATGCCATATCCGGTCTTCCCATAGGGCCATAAACAGTAAAAAATCGTAATCCTGTAGTGGGAATCTTGTAAAGATGGCTGTAGGTATAGGCCATTAGTTCATTTGATTTTTTCGTAGCAGCATAAAGAGATACCGGATGATCCACGAAATCAGTCTCGGCAAAAGGGACCTTTTTATTTGCTCCATATATAGAACTAGAGGAAGCATACACTAGCTGTGCCACAGGATTATGTCTGCACGCTTCAAGTATATTATAGAACCCTATTATGTTGCTCTGGATATAGGCATCAGGATGGTCAATAGAATACCTTACTCCGGCCTGTGCTGCTAAATTAATGACCATATGGGGCTTGTATTGTGCGAAAAGTTCCATAACCGTTGCTTTATCAGCAATATCCCCTTTAACAAAAATGAATCGCTTAAAAGAGTTCACCTTCTCCAATCTAGCATACTTCAGCCCTATATCATAATAATCATTAACATTATCAATACCGATTACATTGCAGCCTTTTTCCAGTAAGCATTTTACCAAATAGGAACCTATAAACCCTGCTGCCCCTGTAACAAGATATGTTTTAGAACTATCTAACTCCATCACCGTCTTACCTTCTTCCTCAGTTATCTGCCAATAGAATAATACTCTACGCCCGCAGCCTGCATTGCTTGTACTGCATAAATATTTCTACCGTCATAGACAAGGGATGTTTTCATAAGTGCTTTATAGGTTTCCGGTTTAATAGCCTTGATTT
>Ga0183100_1001642_pt1 | contig 10799 bp, 11 predicted proteins | sample Biomet2_FD_127789 | JGI IMG/M metagenome (GOLD analysis project Ga0183100, IMG submission 127789) | Microbial communities from bioreactor (seeded with anoxic lake sediment) at LBNL, California, USA - Biofuel metagenome 2 | ecosystem: Engineered > Bioreactor > Anaerobic > Unclassified ...
GGGCGGGTGGCGGGGGGGCCGTCCCCCGGCAGGCCGTAGCATCCGGAGACCCCGTCGCTGACCAGCTGCACCGGGACCCGGGCCCCGCCCGCGTACGATGCTCCGATGCTCACTTGGTCCGTGGTCAGGTCGGGGAGGTAGACGTAGACACCGACGTACGTGGCGTCACCCGCCTTCGAGACGTGGGCCAGGACCTGACCGGTCACTGGAACGCCGAAGAACGGCGGGTTACCGTCATAGTAGGCCGGCCGCAGGGGCAGCTCCTCGTTGATGGAAGCGACCACCGCTGGTTCGTTCTTGCTCGAGCTGTTGGAGCCTTGACCGGCATTAAACGAGTCGTCTTGCCCGGTGGACGGGGTATCGTTGTCGGGGACGACGGTGGGGACGTCCGGCAGGGTCAGCAAGGGGGAGATGATAGGCATCACCGCCCGGAGGTATTGATCGCCCTTCACCAGGTCGATGACGAAGATGTCCACGTCACTGAGCTCATCGATCACCACCAGGTACTTCTCCGTCTGGCCAGGGGCCACCGAGTCGGGGCCATGGCAGGTCGCGTTCAACTTCCTGATGTCGGTCAAGGTGACGATGACGCTCATGTCCTTGACGCCTATGGGCTCGTTCCGATGATTGGTCACGTTGATGGGGATGGCATAGCCGGTGGAGGTCCGCTCGGCCTGACCGGTGATGACGACGTCCACGCCCTCCATGGCCACGGCGCCATGGCCGCTAAGGGTCGAACTGGATGTCGGGCCCGAGGACCCGCGGAAGATCGCGGCCGCGAGCACAACAAGCAGGGCCATGCATATCGCTACAAGCGTCCTGACCTCATGTTTCCTGATCATTCCCATCCCCCCTCAGTAGCCCCATGGCTCAACCATGGCAGGGGGGAATGGGGGTTCAAAATACTAATATCTAATGAGATAATGATAACGGGGAGAGAATTTTTCTATCAGCCACGACGTCCCACCAAGATCATGGACCGACCGGATGATGGAGCAGAAGGTGTCAGCGTGGACAAGGAAAGGAAGATGGAAGAGGTCAGGGCGAACTTTGCCTCGGGCTCGACGGGATACGACGACCGGATAAAGAAGATCATCCCTCGGTACGACGAGATGCTGGACGCGCTGGTCTCGTGTGTCCGGCCGCCCCGCGACCGGAGGCTCAGGATCATCGACATCGGCTGCGGGACGGGGGCGGTATCGGCCAGGCTCCTTCACTCCCACCCCGACATCGAGCTCACCTGCCTGGACATGACCGCTGAGATGCTGGAGCTGGCCAAGGAGAGGCTGAAGGGACACGGCGTGAAGTTCGTCCTCGCCGACATCTACGACTTCGAGCTCGACGGGCCTTACGATATGGTGATCTCCTCGCTCGCGCTCCACCACATCGTATCCGACCACGACAAGAAAGCGATCTACCAGAAGATCTACGACGCCCTTGCGCCGGGAGGCTCGTTCTTCAACGCCGACATCGTGCTCGGCTCGAACGACCTCGTCCAGGAGCTGTACATGGACCGGTGGAGGGAGTTCATGTACCGGAGCTTCTCGAAGGACGAGACGGATAACGTCCGCATCCCCCGGTACCACAAGGAGGACAGCCCCGCAAGGCTGATCGACCACCTCCGCTGGCTAGATGAGGTGGGGTTCGCCGCGGTGGACGTCATCTGGAAGCACTACAACTTCGCGGTGTACGGAGGATGGAAGTAGAGCGGTAGTGAGCGCCGGACGGTCTTTTTCAATAAGCGGCTACAACGTCGGGGTGGAAAGTGAACGATGCCTGCAGGCTCCCGGCCTTCGGACGATTAAAAAGGGCGTATTCACTTTCGCTCACCTCCCCCCACAAACGATGTCAAGGATGGGCCCTCTCTGGCCGCACCATGGACGAGTACACCGACGTGATCAAGAAGTACAAGTGCCCAGCCTGTGGGATCGAGGAGGTGATGCGTTTCCATCACCGTCAGATGATGATGGAGGCGCCCTGCTCCAGCTGCGGGGCGATGGTACGGTGGGACCCTGACGACCGTGCGTCCAGTGAGTCCCTGTTTGGTGACGTCAACGAAGGCCAGGCAGCGCTCGTACGCTGAGACTGAGTGACAAGCGCCATCAAGGTCACCGATGGCCATCACTACGCTCGCGGGGCCTCGATGACCATATTGCCTTCTCTCCTCCATTGGTGGAGAGCTTCGATCAGATCATCGATGAGAGCCGATGCTCCTCGGGGCGATTAGTCTTGACCTTGCTCGACGCTGTCGCTCTCCCCGCGTATCGATAACCGGCTCGACCGAACTTTGCCCGAAGCCTCGCGTGCTAATGCTTTGCGCCTCTCGTGACCTCGGCGTCCTATCAGCCTAGCAACCATGACGGACAGACCAACGAACAGCATCATCAGTAGTCCAAGTGTGTAGTAAATAACAGGATGCTTTATCTTGTTCTCGTCCAGCTTTCTCTGTCCCTCCAGATCTCTGCGCGGCCGAATCCAGACGAAGCATATAAGCTGCTTAGTCAGCGCTCTCTTGGGCGATTGCCGTGAAGGACGGTTCGCATAGCCGCAAACCCGGCAAAAGCAATGCTCGCCAGCAGTGATTGTCGGTGCATATTGGGCAGGGAAGGACGACGTTCGGGACCGGAGTTGACTGAAGAGAGGCTACGGCCAAGCGGCTCTATTATGCCAGATCAGCTACGATCCGCTGCATCCGGAAGAGGTTGACCTGCGCCGGCCCGCTCCGTCTCAATCTCGCCGAACGTTGAGATCCTCACGGCCGACCGTGGCGGTATGGACCATCTCTCTTGATCGGGAGAACTCCCTCTCCTCATCCATCAGCATGTTTGTGACCGTCTTTTTTTGGCGCATATGTTTAGCTTCATAGGTCCAACCCAGTTTTTCAAAGATCACTGCCGACTCCTCATATTTACAGAGGTGTTCGTTCAGCAAAGCGGCCTTAGCCTGAGAGTACTCGTCGGCCAACTTATCGAAGTAACGTATTGCGCTTCGATCTGGATATTCGAACTTTATGGTGTAACCAATGGGATCCTCGTACGTGAAGAGCGCCCGCCCGCTGAAGCAATTGTTATAAAGCCTATTGATCGCACCGATCATCTCTATGTTCATCTCGCTCTTCGTTAATCCTCTATGGTCTCTAACCATAGTCCTTGCTCTGTCTGGTATGTCCATCGTGGATTGATCAGGTTCGCCGTCCAACCAGACATCATGCAGGTAAGTGTCCAATATTTGTGCAATCCAAAAATTAACATCGTGAACGAAAGGGCTCACCTGAGGGTCTTGATAATCTAGCTCGTCTTGAAAGGAGTTCTCGCCTGGGGTTTTTTGTTGGTCCAAAAGGAGCTTTTGTTGATCAGGAGGAAGCTGGGAAAATGCCTGTCTCAGGCATTCATGGTATGCAGCCCTTGCCAGGGACTTTAATCCGCAGTCCAGGCCTCTGAATTGTGCCCTCTTGCCCGTTGGCGGCGACTCGGGACTCACGAACAGGAATAGCCCGAACATTTATTAATAAATATCATAAAAATCTAGAGAACAACACCGATGGACACTAATGAGAAGATATCTCAACATAGAGATACAATGACTAAGTATGATGTGGGGGAGCAGGCAACAGTATTCCAACATAGGCTTCGTATGCCTAGCATTAATAATAATTAGTGGTGGACAGGGGGGATAACCCTCCAAAGAATTGACTGGCTTGAGTATCAAAATTTCCTAAAGTGGAAAGAAGCGAGCGAATTTCTTGGCAGAGGATTTGGAAGACATGTTTTAACTTCTTCCCATTTTATTTTATATCTTGTAGAATAATGGCATCAAAGGTGGGGAACTAGTGAAGCTTCCAAAATTCGATTGGTTAAACATAGTTAGAGAGATAGGCATGGTGCTAGGTTTCGTTAGCATCTTCCTTGCATGGATTGTCAATGATTTATTTGGCCATTTAGAAATCACCCTAGCAAATTACATCGAGCCCGACGCCATTTGGTATCTATTGCAGATATGGCCGATGATGCTTGCGCCGATAAGTGGCCTCATCTTTCTGAGCGGATGCATCCTCCTCCTGTTCACCAGATGGGGAGTGATCGCTCAGATCATCGGACTGGCCACATTCACTGGCTTCTATCTTTGGTGGTCCTCTGATGAGATGCCAACTCATCTAGGCATTGGATTCTATGTTGGTATCATATCAGCGATCATTATCATTGCCACGATTTTGATTGAAAGGAGACTCCGAGCTCCTAGTGAGGTTATCAATACATAAATAAGCCGAGATCGGCAGGCATGGATCCATTAACAAATGATCTCAATGTGTTATAATTATAATAATATACATTGAATAAGATTTGACCCCATGAACTACAAGACGTGGTCCTATAGATTTGCCGACCAGGTCCTTAATAGCAATTATCGATTAAAGTCTGAACTAGAACAAGTGATCCAGGAGGTCGAATTACCCGATGGCGAATATTTTAGAAGAAAGTCAGAGTGAAAGTGGACAGGGGGGGAATCGTCAGATCCCCCATCCAGATGGTCAAGATTTTGAGGTCAATAAATTTCACCCGTGCGAACTGGGCGATGCATGCCTAAACGCTTTCAATCTCTTTTTCTTTGAACTGCGATGTGATCACCTCGCAAGAGGGAGCTCGAGCTCCTTCCGGTACCCTCCTTCGATCGTTCAAGAGGAGGGGGATGGGGACGTTAAAAAGTGATTTTGACATACTATCCTTTTTTTCTTAACTAATTTAACTTTTTAACTAACTGTTAACTAGCTGGCAAGGCTCGAAAAGGCCGAGTTAAATTCAAGTTAAAACGCAGTTAAAAGTTAATTCCAGAAATGGCAGTTGTTCCCAATCGTGCATTTCTGCCAAGTCTGGTGATTTTACCTAATGCGGCGTATGCGGTCATGGATCCCAATTGGGATTGTACGCCCAACAGACCGAATTTGGTTTGTAAACCGAATACGGTCAATAATCCCAATGCGGCGCATACGCCACTAGTGCCTAATGCGGTACTAGCACCACCCGCGCCCCAGGAGGCACGGGAGATCACGGGACCCCCTGAGGGGTTAGTCCCCCTAGTACCGCTAGTACCTCCAGAATGGAGCATTTCCCTCGATGGGTCCTCTTGTACTAGCTATTGAGTGCATTCCATTCTTTATCGATAGAACATTTTAACGTGGTTCTCGCGCATCTCCGGGCCCGGTGAGGACAGGTGGGGTTCTGTTCAAATTGCGGTACGAAGTTGAACGATGGTGGGACCTTTTGCTCGAATTGCGGTATGAACCAAATCGATAAGACACAACATCTAGCAAGAAAGGTTAAGGTCATTCCACGTCAACCAGCGCCGGTGAACAGCGCACCGATACCACCGAGACCTAAGAACCTTCCAGCAGTGCCCATTGCCATCATAGTCATAGCAGTTGTAGTCACCGTGCTAGTATCTGCGTATGCTGCCTCGATGAACATGGGGGCAGGATCACAGGTTCCCCAGTCATCCAATAGTAAGATGTATACCAAACCTGCGAGCGAGATGATATTAGGTTTATCGGACGTGGGCGATGGCTGGTATAAACCAACCCAATACAACTGGACCTACACGCTGTACAATTACACGGACTGGGCAAACATCCGTCTCGAGGACAACACTGGGCCTGGCTCTGTTGACGTTATTTTACTGAAATGCGCAACCGTAGATGAGGCCCGAAATGCATACAATGATCAGTATGCTGCGTTCAAGGACAACTATTCGCTCTCATCGGCTGGCGTGGGTGATATGAGCTTTAGGTTTTACTCGGTCGCCCGCAGCATAAGCCTTGAGTTTGTTAAGGGGAACGTGATGGTGATAATGGACATCGATGGAATGTCGTTGGATGAATCCATAAGCCTAGCCCAGAAGCAAGCGAATAAAATTAGCTGAAGGTGTCCTGCCCCTTCACGAGCTAGCTCGTTCCCACGCTCACGCTCTTGCTTATCATTTGCTCGTGAAGTGCTCGCTAGTTGGAAATAGCTGGACGTCCATCCAGCATCATGGCCGAGACATGTGCCTTCATCAAGTCCGACGGCACCCGCTGCCGAGCTCACCCCCTCACCGGCGATCAATTCTGTTTAAGCCATTCACCGAGCCCCAAGGCCAAGGAGATCAAGGCCGCTGCCGTCAAGAAGGGCGGCCGCGTCCGGACGAAGCCGGAGGCGATCCTCGAATGGCAGCGCCGGCCGATCGACACCACCGAGGACCTCCGCCTCGCATTGTCGCAGATACTCAACGCCGGCATGTCCGGGGCTATCTCCACCTCGCAGCTCTCCTCCCTCGCCTCCGTAGCCAACGTCCTGTTCAAGCTCCTGGAGCCGCCCAAGGATGAGGTCTCCGACCCCGGCCGGCTACGCCTCCAGGTCATGCGATTCTTCGAGGAGCGGCACCCCGAGCTCCTGACTGAGTTCTCTACCTACCTGGGGGAGATCGATGAGTGACCTCCGCTCCCTGCGCCACGCGATCGACCCGGCGCTGTGGGCCCGGGAGACCTTCGGCATCGAGCTCGATCCCTGGCAGATCGAGGCCCTGGGATCGAGGGAGAAGAGGATCCTGTTCAACTGCTCGAGGCAGAGCGGGAAGAGCACCATCAGCGCGCTGAAGGCCCTCCACCGGGCGCTCTTCCATCCCGGCGCCCTGGTGCTGCTTATCTCCCCCTCGCTCCGGCAGAGCAGCGAGCTCTTCCGCAAGGTCCTGGGAGCCCTGAACAAGATGCCCCAGCGGCCGCCGTTGGTGGAGGAGAACAAGCTCTCCCTGACCACGGCGGACGGCTCCAGGATCGTCTCCCTGCCATCGAACGAGGAGAAGATCAGGGGCTTCTCCAACGTCTCGATGATCATCGAGGACGAGGCCGCCGCGGTACCGGACGAGCTCTACCATGCCTGCTTGCCCATGCTCGCGACGAGCAACGGACAGTATGTGCAGCTGTCCACGCCTCGAGGCAAGAAGGGGCACTTCTTCGATTCCTGGGAGAGCCCTGAATGGAAGAAGATCACCATCACCGTCAAGGACATCCACCGCATTCGGCCGGAGTTCCTCGCCAGTGTCAAGAAGGATCTCGGTTCGCGCATGTACCAGCAGGAGTTCGAGTGCGTCTTCCTGGAGGACATCGAGGGCTCGATGTTCCGCCGGGAGTGGTTCGAGATCGTCGACCTGGCGCCGGCCGAGCTCGCCAAGGTCAGGCGGTGGGACCTGGCGGCTGGCGGGGGCGACTGGACGGCCGGCGTCCTCATCGGTGAGAAGTGGGGGCAATACTGGGTCCTGGACGTGCAGCACTCTCAGCTTCCTCCGGGTGGGAACGAGCGGCTGATCAAGCTCACTGCCGTGCAGGACGGAGAGTACGTCCCGGTACGCATGGAGCAGGAGCCGGGGAGCTCGGGCGTCGCGCTCATCGATCGGTACGCCAGGGACGTGCTCAAGGGCTTCGACTTCAAGGGCGTCCGGTCCACCGGTCCGAAGGAGGCAAGAGCTCAGCCCTTCGCTGCAGCATGCGAGGCTCACAACGTCAAGCTGCTCCGCGGCCCGTGGAACCGGGAGTTCCTGGACGAGCTCTGCTCCTTCCCCTTCGGGGACCACGACGACATAGTGGACGCGGCGGCCGGGGCGTTCCACGATATGTACCATGACGGCCTGGGTGGGGAGGATTCGACCACACCGCTACCGATGGGCAGGGCGATGCCTCTCTTCTTCAACGACGACAGAGACGAAGGGTTGCCGTTCCAAGGTAACCCCTTCCCGTTCTAGGGTCAAGCATACGGTCGAGGCGGCTGGAGACGAGGACCGCTCCCGGCGTCCCTATTTTCCACGCTGGCTCACCTATACGACAGATGTCTAACCCCCCTCGACTTGACATGGGGGACGCCGTTGTTGACTATAATCCTCAATGATGAACGTCACAAAACATGCTGGCTACGACCTCGATTTGAGGTATCGGGACGGGGAGGAGCTCATGATCGTTAGAAGGAGAACAATGGGAGAACACTCGAAAGCCCCCGTTTGCGTTCAGCTAGCCCCCCAGCGGGGACACGTTAACTTTCGGATGCAGTTTATCGATCCATTTCCATGCCCAAATAATCTCCGCCACCACATGATGCGGAGTGCTGTGCTAGCAATTCCTGCACAAAGTCTAATGATACAACATAATCCTCCATTTTTCCATATGAACCGTCATGTCGCTCGGTCCAGGCGAGTAGCCAGCATATCAATTACGCTAAGACCAGAGGAACTAGAGGTTCTTCGGAAGAGGGCCGATGAGCTCTCTATCCCGCCTTCGACCTTTGCCCGATCGCTCATAGTCTCGAGTCTAAACGCTCGAGGACCTGGGGCGGAGGGCTCGATTCATGGGTAGATCCATGTCATCAATGATGACCGCAAGCCCGCTGTCCAGGTATCCCTCCCCGGGCTGCGATTTTTTCTTTTACCAATGCGAGGGAGGGAACGAGGAATGGGGGGATGAACTATGATCTCAGATCGAGAAGTGATCGATCATTTACTAGGTGAGAAGGGAACGTCTCGGGAAGCCCTCGAGGCGCAGATTCTCGAGCAGAAGAAGAAGGACCTAGAGGCCAAGAAAGCGGCAGAGAAGGCCGAGGCGCTCAGGCAGGAGCAGCTCCGGGAGAAGGCCAAGGACGACCGCATTCGGGCTTCCTATGACGGCCTTTTCAGGGTCAGTATCGACGGGAACGTCCTTAACGATGTAAGCGAGCCCAGGAACATCCCCTGCCCCTACTGCAGCGGGCCGCTAGAATTCCTCAGACCCCTGATGGACGCGATGATCGCCCCGTACTATGAAGCCATGGCCCTTTACGACAACAACATTACCGACGGGACGGGATGGTCGACGGTCATGTGGCAGACCTATCGGAAGGAGCGCTCCTGCCCGCACTGTGGGGCGAAGATGCAGATCGTCATGGGCATCATCTCCCCGGAGGTCAGAGAGCTCTTCGTCGAGGCCAAGGCGAAGAAGGGGCGGCAGCGATGACCGAGAAGAGCGAGCCGGCGGAGCCACTGTCCTGTTCCATCTTCACGCGATGCGAGATGATCAATGGGTCCAAAGGGCCCGCCTGCAAGGACTCCGACTGCCCGCACGGCGTCTCCCTCTCGGATGATCTTCACGAGTGTGAGCGCTGCGACCTGGTGCAGAGGGAACGAAGGACCCGGGTCGACTTCGTGGAATGTTAGCAGGGGGATCCTCAGTGGCACCAACCGAGGAAGACCAGGCCATCGATGCGGCATGGCGGCAGTTCGTAGAGCTCGAAGGAGAGTGGATCCATAGGATCGAAGCTGCCTCGTTCATGTCCTCGGGTAAGGCCAGGGAGAAGGATCTCCTAGATGGGTGTCAGCACTTCTTAGCGCGTGCAAGGAAGATGGAGCCTACGAGCACCGAGCGACGCGTCTACATCGAGATGGTCAAGATGGCCACGGAGCTCCTGATCGATGGATACAAGCCCGAAGAGGACCGGCGGCGGGTCTACCTGGGCGACGTGAGCGGCCGCGAGGGATAGGCGATTTCATGGGCGAAGAAATTGGACTGGTCATCCGGGCCAGCATCAAGGGCAAGAAACAGGACCGGGAGAAGGTGGCCAAGGACACCGCCAAGAAGGTCCGCGAGGGTGCGAGCAGCGGCATCAGCAAAGGCCTCCGCGAGGGGTCCAAGAAGTCTCTGAAGTTCGACAACAAAGCGTTCCAGACGATCATACCCTCTGGCGTGTATAAGGCCATCAGGGGTGTACGGGCGGTGACCAAGGGAATGAACCTCCCTAAGATCAACGCTTCTAAGCTACCCCGGCCCAGCGCTGGCGGGGACGAGGGCGGCACGATGTTCAAGGGCGGCTCCGAGGCTAACGCCTCGGGCATGCTCGGCGGCAAGGCCTGGAAGGTACCTAGAGGAGGCGGTGGAGGTCTCGGGCTCGGCGGTGGCATCGGAGGAATGCTGGGCACCATGGCGGCGGGTGTCATTGTGATGAAAGGCGTGCTCGGTGCGATCACCAAGCTGGTGGACCTTGCGGCTCAAGCTGCCCCATCCCTCCGTAACCAGCTTAAGATCCTTCAGTACGGGTTCATGATGATCATCCGCCCCATCGGCATGGCCCTGACCATCATCCTCCGTCCCATAGCGCTGTTCTTCCGTGTCATCGGCCGGGAGATCATGAAGCGTTACAAGGCGGCCAGAGACCAGCTGAAGGCCAAAGGCTACAGTGGGGCGGAGCTCGGGATGCGGTCGATGAACGAGCTCCCTGGAATCTACATCGACGTCTTCTCCGAGCAGCTGGCGCAGGTCGACTGGGCCGGAATGTTCGCCGCGATCGGGCAGACGCTGTGGGACCTCCTGGTGAACAAGTTTCCGAGCTTCCTGGAGAAGCTCAGCACCACTGGTGGCCTCATCCTGGCGGCCATCCTCCTGGCCATCGGGGCGATGACCATCCTGGGCACGCTGGGAGGGCTGATCTTGGCCCAGGCGATGCTGTCGGTGGGAACGATGGCCGTCTTGGGTACGCTGGGTGTGACCATCCTCGGGATAGCGCTCTTAGCCATCGGCGCCATGCTCGTGCTCTCCCCATTGGGACAGGACATTTACGATACAATTATGGGAGTCGTGAGGCAGAATCCCGCCGACGTCGGAAAGCCCGGGACCCATCTGAACCCCGAGCAAGCGCCACCCAATCCCAACACCCCCAAGGTCGGGGCCTGGGACATCAACACTGGCGTCACCGACATCTGGAAGCCGGCGAAGGACATCTATAATTTCATAGGGTTCAAGGGGCCGGCCATCCCCG
>Ga0183100_1001643_pt1 | contig 10790 bp, 9 predicted proteins | sample Biomet2_FD_127789 | JGI IMG/M metagenome (GOLD analysis project Ga0183100, IMG submission 127789) | Microbial communities from bioreactor (seeded with anoxic lake sediment) at LBNL, California, USA - Biofuel metagenome 2 | ecosystem: Engineered > Bioreactor > Anaerobic > Unclassified ...
AAGCGCTAAAAAGAGAGCGGGCCATCAAAAAGATGACCCGCTCCCGAAAATTGTCGCTTATAGATAGCTCTTCTCCACATAAGGACTCGTCATTGCCTGAAGCATAGCGCCATACCCCACTTTGAAGGAAAGAATGTCGCCCACTTTGTATGGATGGACGGCGGCGGTCAGATCCAGCAAAAGGTGGTCCGAACTGGCTCCCAACACCCGTATCTGGCCATCCACGGGAATCAGACTGTCAGGGTCGATATCCTGCTTGCCAACGGCAAGTATGGCCCTTTTCATCATTCCCCTGTCCTCATATACAGGTTTCTGCCCGAATGCATCCACCCCCACTTCGCCGATGGGAAGAGATGGCTTTTCTTTGAGCTCGATGACCTGGGCTTCCAAAATCAATGCATCGTCCCGCGTTCCCGGGAGTTTTGTGCCATACGCTGTGTCGTTTCCCAGCAGGAATGCTTCACCCAGTCTCAAATTGTTGATTCGTTCCGGCAACTCGCCTTTGTCAATCAGATAAATGGAACTGGAGTTCCCTCCTGAAATCATGTCAAGCTGAATCCCCAGTTTCCCTTCAATGCGATCCGCCCAGGCACACAATTGGGAGAGGTTTTCTTTTTTTGGAATAATCGCCCCGTAGCAGGTGAGGTTCACCGCCAGCCCATGGAGGATGACGTTTTTCATCGCCAGGGTTTTTCTGACTGTGGAGAAAACTTCCTCTTCATTTTTCATGAAAATGCCTTCCCTCAAATCGCCCAAATCGATCATCAGCACAACTTTGTGTTTTACCCCCTGTTTGCCCGCTTCTTCGTCAAGTAAGGCGATGGTGGCGATCTCTGAATTGAAACTCACGTCCACGTACCGGACGACGTCCTTGATTTCCCAGGCCTGAGGCAGCCGGAGCAGAACGGTCTCTTTTCCGTTTGCCCGGGCGAACTCCGCGTATGAGGCGATATTTTTCATGCGTGAGTCCGCCATAAAATCCACTCTCGGATGTTTCGCGACCATTTCAATCACGTTTCTGTCGGCACAGACGCCCTTGGTGACAATCATCATGGAACAATGTCCACGGTCTTTGGTGATGGCGGCGACCCCATCCAGATTGCTTTTCAGTTTGTTGATGTCAATCGTCAGTTTAGGATACATGTTTTTCTCCTTTGGTGTTAATCTTCTTCCTTTTTAGGCGGGAACTTGTAGTCCAGGCTTCGTTCCAGCAATTTGACGGCTGCATCCGGATATTTTCGGGAAAGGACCCCGAGGGATGCCATGATGTAGTCGTTGTCCACAAGAATTTTAGCTGCTGTCCCGGGGAAAAGCAACATCCCGGTCTCGTTGTGCCGGGCGATCCGCTCCATTAATTCTACCCGATGCGGCAGCCGTGTCAAGGCCCCGCCGGTGCCGACGATAAAGTTGACCTGCGTCAGGTCTTTGCCCTCGGCCAAGGTTTGTCTGCCGGATGGGCCGTAGATGTATCTCAGTGTCCCTGCATGGCGTTCCACCGCTTTGAGGACCGCTTCACGGGCCAACCGTTCCACCAGTCTGATTTCATCTTTATTCTTTGGAATCGCCACATATTCGGACAACGTTTTATCCACATCGATTTCCGCCAGGTCTTTCCTGAATTTCTCTTCTCCGATGGATTCAATCACCTTCATGCGATTGACATACAGTCCCAGATCCCCTTCCACAGTCCGTTTGGCCTTGGGCTCTGGGCTGATCAGGAGCCGGGCGATTTGCTCCGAGTCTTCTGTCACGGAATGGACGTCCGTCGTCGCCCCTCCCACATCCAGCACCATCAGATTGCCCAAGTATTGGTTCATCAACTTGGTGCATTCCATCACAGCGCCCGGCGTGGGAATGATGGGACCGTTCACCATGTCCCGGACATGCTCCATGCCGGGGGCATGGATGATATGTTCTTCAAACGCTTCCTGTATCACCTTTCGGCAAGGTTCCACGTTGAGCTGGTCGATCTTCGGGTAAACATTTTCAACAATATATAATTTGGTGTCGGTATCTTCAAAAACCAGTTTGATCTCCTCTTGGTTCTCCACATTCCCCGCATAGATGACGGGAATGCCCAGATTCATGCTGCGAATCATCTCCGCGTTGTAAATGGCCGTGTCCCGCTCGCCATAGTCCACGCCTCCGGCAATGAGGATCAAATTTGGTTTGATCTCTTCAATTTTCTTAAGATCGGTTCGCCTCAACTTGCCCGCGGTGATATAGTGGATAATTCCACCTGCCCCCAGCGCTGCTTCCTTGGCGGCGCGGGCCGTCATGTCGTAAACCAGTCCATGGACCGTCATTTTCAGTCCACCGGCGGCGGAGGAAGTCGCCAGCATCTCCCCATACGTCAATTCCTCAATGCCTTTGCTTTGGCAAAGATCATCGATGGCGCCTCGAAGGCCTACCCGCACATCTCCCTCCAGTACAGATGTTGGGGCTTGTCCTTGTCCCCAAAAAACCGGGTTTCCGGATGTCAGCCCATGGAACCCGTTGACCACGGTGGTGGTGGATCCGATTTCAGCCACCAGAACATCAATTTTCATCAGTCTCTCCTTCTGTCCGTGGAAAAATAAAGAATGAGGCGGGCTTTTGCCCGCCCCACTATTCAACCTTCCTATCCTCGTCGTCGTCGTCTCTCTTCAACAAGGAACGATGCGACGTCTATTCCGTGGGAATTTCGTCCAAACGCGGCGTCGATGCCGGTTTTGACCCCTTCCTCCGGAATGACCTGGGTGCCGCCCGCGGCGATGATCACCTGGTCACGTATGCCTTTTTCCACCGCAAGTTCATGGATTCTCTTCATGTTCTTGTAATGTATATTGTCGTGGGAAATGATGGTGGAGGCCAGGATGACCTCGGCTTTCAGTTCAACCGCCGCATCCACCAATTTCTCAACCGGTACGGATGTGCCGAGATAATGGACTTCGATGCCGAACCGTTCGATGCCGCCGTGCTTGATGTCGATGATTTCCCGAAGGCCTACCGAGTGTTCATCTTCACCGACAGTGCCGCAAACCAATTTCATAGGATACTTTTCGATGTCTTCCCTGATTTCGTCTTCCGTCAAATAGGTGGGCTCCGGCGGGATGACCAATTTGTCCACGTCGATGTCGAAAGTCACTTTGCCCTTCAATTCGATTCGCGTGCCTTCCGCGTCCTGAAGCACCTCTCTGGAAATGACGGAGGGTTCCGCCAGTCCCAATTTTTTGGCTGCTTCAACGGCGACCACTTCGGCTGTCCTCTTGTTGGTGGGAATCATCATGGTCATCATGACAATGCCGTCACCCTGCCATTCCATTTCGGGAATGATCATGCCTGAATGTCTGTAACGCTCTGTTTCCGCCATTCTCACATTGACGTTGTCCGTGTCGTCCAGTTCGTCGATGTAGACGATTTTGCTTCGGTCTTCAAGGGTGCATCCGCCAATCAGCGCCGCGGGATCCTTGAGATCTCCACCGTACTGTTCCACATTGTTGTATCCAAAATGGGCGGTGACAGGGGCCATATAGTCCTCGTCACGTTCGTATACGAATCCGTATCCTACGCCGCCGTCAATTTTTCTGGCGATGCCGTCCCCATTGCGTTGGGGATATTCCGCGGAATCCACAAAGAATCCTTCTTCAACCGCTTTGAAATATCCGCCGGTCTCAAGGATTTCCTCCATGAACAGGCACGCCTTCTCTTTGATTTCTCTGGCTTTATCCCGAAGGGGCCCGTCTTTTTTCAATTCAACCATGTCCATCAGCCCATCCAAGCCAATCAATGTCTGCTTGGCGGTGTCGCAGGCTTCCACATTATAGATGTGCCAGGGCACGTTTCTTCCTTCGTCCGGCGTGATGGTGGATTGGATGTCCGCGCTGGTCAACTTGGAAATCAACATGTTCAGCACATGGGTCACCGTCGCTTCACGGGCGGAGGAATCGATGTATTTGGTGTTCATCTGAGCTCTCATCCGATATTTGTCGCAGAACTCCCGAAGAGCGACGGCATAGGGCAGATCCATGAATACGCAGGGTGCCGGCGTCGCGGTGGGGGGGACGGTCGAGAGGCAGATATTTTTTGGGTCGATGCCGACCAGCTCGGAAAATCTTGAGTTGATGGCATGCTGGACAATCAGTTCCGGCATGACTTTCCATGCTTCGCGGGCGGTGGCGTTGGCGTTGTGGGCTCCATCGATTTGTGCGATGTTGGCCCAAGCCAGAACCTTTTTGGATTCACAGGCATCCACAAAAGAACGCACACAGTTTACATTTCTGTAAAGCACGTTGTACTGGGGATCCTGATGGGCGCCGTTCACCCCTTCTTCGGCGAACATGACAGCGATGTCCGGACCGGCCACACCGGATACGTAGGAGTGATAGTTGATGGGGCGGCCCACTTCATCTTCAATGGCGTCCAGCGCTTTTCGCTGGGCACGCACCTGTTTTCTTGAAATCGGCACACCGCCGATTCCCTGCGGGGTTCCCTCCACCAAGTTGTCCATATGGGACTGACCTGCGGTACGGATGACCATGATATGGTCCGCACCATGCCAGGCTGCCATTCTCATTCTTCGGATATCGTCCTCAAACCGACCGGATGCAATCTCAGTCGTGATCACCGGAGTGGGTTGAGGGTCGATGTTCTCAAAGTATTTGGCGGGGGGCAAGGGTACGCTGTTGGTCAGGGGCTCTGTGGCATCCCTATACTCAAAAGGCCCCATTTTCAGGCCGGGAGCCGGTTTTCGCCAGGTCCAGCCTTTTCTTCTGGGCTCATATTTGTCCAGATCCTGGAGGATTTTTTCGATATCCAGTTTCTCGTTGCGATCTAATTTCATCTTTTCCTCCTTTACCTGAATTGGGCGACGGCTTCATCCCAGCCATCCCCTCTGGCCAGCATCACACCGGCTTCTTTAACAGTGATGCCCTTTGCTTTTGCAAGTCTGTAAACCACGTTGCCGGCGCCTTTGCCCATGAGCCCACGGTCCATGCATCCTTCAACGATAGGTTTGGTGTCCAGGGAAGAGATTCCCATTCGCAACAATACTGAACGCTCAACGGACGGTGTGGTGTTTTTTCGTCCAAGCTCCAGCATGGGGGAAACCACCTGAGTGGTCAAATCCCAAAACCGGTCGTACAGCTCTTTGTCGCTGAGGCCGGCAATATGTTTTCTGCGTTCCGCAAAATCATCTTGTCTTTTCATTTGCTTACTCCTTCATTTTGAATCGTGCCAATGACTTCCTTGACCCACGCGGTGTCCTTCATGGTTTCGTCCGCCAGGAACCGGATGTCTTCTTCCGTCGGCGCGTCAACGTTGTATGTCTTGAGGGCTGTTTTGATTAAAGATCGTCTCATGTGGTCCAGGTCGATGTCGGTTGCTTTGATCAGGGACGGGTGTGTCGGCAAGATGATATTTTTGCCGGGGATCTCGTCCTTGGGATCGCCGAAGTGAATGTCTATTCCATTGCCTCTGGCAAAGGAAAGTTGTGGCTGCACATGTTTTCCCGCTCCGGTATATTCGGTTTCCTGGACGATAATCGTGGCGTCACGATCCATTTCCTGGGAAAGGGCAAACGCCGCCGCCAGAGAAGTGTTTCCGGCAGGTCCTTTTTCCAATCCTTCCAGGGTTGCAAGGCATTCTGTCATATAGAATACGTCGCCTTGGGTGACCGTCACATATCGCTGCATGTATCGCAGCGGTCTTGCAGCGGAACGTGGCACATCGGAACGGTCCGGCCAGTTGGAAAACGGCACGCCGAATCCGGTATGTCCGGTGGTGAAGGATTTCTTGTTGAAATCCCCATCCGAAGCCATGTGCAGACCGGAAAGGTCCACGGATGCGCCGACCACCTGTGAGGATGCACCCGCTTTTCGCAATCCACGGGCTGTGCCTGTAAGGTTTCCGCCACCGGCTTGGGTGCAGACCACCACGTCAGGATCTTTTCCGAATTTTTCGCGGAACTGCATGGCGATTTCGTATCCCAGGGTCTCCACGCCGGCAATGCCGAATGGTGTGTAAAGGGATGCGTTGAAGTAGCCGGTTTCTTCCAACAGCAGAAGGAACTTGTAAAACAGTTCCGGGCCCACTGAAAGTTGAACCACTTCAGCCCCAAGCGCTTCGCACTTTCGGGCTTTCTCCACAATCTCCGGTTGCCCCACGCCTTTGGAATCGTAGCATTCCTGCACAATGATGCACTTCAGTCCGGCCATGGCAGCCTGGGAAGCCACCGCTGCGCCATAGTTGCCGCTGGTTGCGGAGATGACGCCTTTGTAGCCCAGACGTTTCGCATGATATACCGCATTGGCGGCACGTCGTGCTTTGAAGCTTCCCGAGGGGTTTGATGCCTCATCCTTGATGAAAATACGGGCGCCCTTGCCTTCCGGAGCGCAGGCTCTGGCCAGTGCGGTCAGGTTGTGAAGCTCCAAAATAGGTGTTTTGCCCACATGGACCCCATATTGTATATTCTGCATTTCCTCCAGGGTATATCCGGTTTCCCGCATCATCTTTTCGTAATCGAACGCAATGGATCCGGATTCGAATTTCGCATAGTCGATGCCCACGGATTTCAGCATGATTTCCGGTTTACGTCCCATGACGGAGGCATAGTCGTTTGCTTTTGCCATTACTTGTCACCTCCAAACACGATTCCACGAACCTGCTTGTCGATGGCCAGAAGTTCGGGAATGAATTTGCCATAGTCGTGATCATAGTAGGGATTGACCTCTATGAGTCTGCCGGTTTCCCGACGTCCTGTCACGGTTTCAATTTCAACGTCTTCCCCCATTTCAGCATCCGCCAGAAGGAATCCTTTATCCCACATTTCCAGTGGAACGGCCTTGGTGTCATCAGGCACCTGCGGCGCCCGTTCAGATGGCTGTAGGATAATCTTGTGAATCCGTACCCACTCACCTTTCTTAATCATTTTCTTTCTCCTTGGTGTTGGGAAGCTCCGGGTGACCGGAGCTTCCTGCTTGTTCAAGTATTCTTTTGTTGATTATTTTACGATTTTTGCGTCTTCACTGATTTTGTCACGCATGTCGCCCATGATTGCTCGGGGCACAGGGAGATCCAACATGGTGTGAAGGCCGGGTCTTGCATTGATGACATGGGGAATCATGTTGACGCACATGGCGATGGTGCCGATTCCGCCGGGGATTTCAGGGGTGTTCAACATGTTCACATTGGGGGTTCCCTTGATGATGACATAGTCGCCTGTGGTGACGCCGACCTGTTCCGGCTCAATCTGCTGTGGATGTTCCATCTTGATCTTCACTTCGCCGTCGATATAGCATTCCGCTTCCATGGAGCAGCCTGCGACGTTGCCCGCTTTGGCGAATCCATACGGAGATTTTCTGTCCACATCTGTCATGATGGGGTTCATGGACTGAACAACTTTTTCAACTTTCCAGCCGATTGCATCCGCAATCATGTTGGAGGACTCGTTGAATCCAACGTGGCCGGCCAGCTTATGGTTTTTGACGCCTTCAATGAACTCTTCTTTTGTGATGCCGATGCCCTGTTCTTCCATTACGGCAGGTCCAAACGGAGAAAGGCTGTTGACTCTTCTTGAGGTGATGTGCTCGACTTCTTCGCAGCAACCTGTCCAAAGAACAACCAAAAGGTCCATGATCAGGCCCGGGTTGATGCCGGTGCCCAAAATGGAAACACCGTTTGCCTTGGCGATCTCGTCCAATTTCTTGGCCAGCTCAGGCTCGCTTGCCATGGGATAAGACATTTCCTCCGCAGATGAAACCACGTTGATGCCTTGCTCCAAAATGAACTTCAGTCTGTCAAAGGCTTTGCGGGTAAAGGAATCGGTGCAAGCCAGAACAACGTCCGCCGCGCCGGGCTTGATGACATCTTCGGGAGTGCCGATGATCACGTCGGGGCGGTCGCCTCTCTCTGTATTAATGTAGTCAAACATGGATTTGCCCACTTTGTCGCCTCTGCCAACAGCGCCGACAATGTCTACGCCTTTTTTCTTAAGCAGCATGTCCGCCATGCCGCCGCCCATAGCGCCGAGACCCCAAATGATGACTTTAACATTTTTCATTTTATTTCTCCTTTTCGTTGTTTCCCTCGCTGTCGCGATTATTATACGATTGTTACTTCTATATAAAGCAATTCCTGTGCCAAAATCACCTTAGACCATGGTGTCGCTCCGGTTCTCAGCAACTTCAACTAAAAAAGCCCAGTTTTTACAGGGCCTTTTGCAACTTGTTTTTTTGTGGACTTTGTATATTCCAACGCCGCTGCCGGCATCAGATGCAAATCTATTTGCTCTTGATGCAAAATTATTTGCATCCATACCTTTTCAGCTTGTGCTGCAGTGTCTGCCGTTTGATGCCAAGCCGGACAGCCGCCTGTGATATATTGCCGCCACAAGCTTTCATGGCATTCTCCAGTGCCGCTTTTTCCAATTTTCCAAGATATATGTCGATGGGCTCCCCCATCATTTCAGTCATGTTTTCTGCCGGCGCAGTCCCGGGTCCATGGTCATTCATGTCCGTATCCGCCTGCTTTTCTCGGAGGAATGTGGTCTCGTTTTCAAATCTGGGGCGATGATTCAAATGAATGTGATCCGCATTTAAAATGTCGTCGTCCTCCGCCAAAGAAACTGCGGACATGATGACATTTTCCAATTCCCGGACATTCCCAGGGTAACTGTAATCCATCAGCTTGGCAAGCGCTTCCGGTGAGATGCCGGCAATTTTCCTGTCGAACCGGCGGCACTGTTTTTCGAGGAGCCGTTCGGTCAATAGTGGAATATCGTCTTTCCGTTGGCGAAGGGGAATAAGGTTGAGATTCACAATGCTCAACCGATAATACAAGTCCTTGCGCAGCGCCCCCTTTGCAATCAATTGCTCCGGATCTTCATTGACAGTGGCAATGATCCGCACATCCACCGGCACATCCTTGGTGCCGCCGATTCGACGGATATAATCTTCCTGGAGCACCCGAAGGAGTTTGCTTTGAAGCTCATAGGGCATGGCGCTGATCTCATCCAAAAGAAGAGTGCCGCCGTTGGCCTGCTCAAACAACCCAGCCCGGTCCACCGCTCCTGTGAATCCCCCTTTTGCTGTTCCAAAAAGAATGCTTTCCAGCAGACTTTCCGGCAACGCGGCGCAGTTTTGCGCCAAAAATGGGCCATTTTTACGGTCTCCGTCATAGTGGATGCTTTGAGCGATCAGTTCTTTGCCCGTTCCGGTCTCTCCGTAAATGAAAACGGAAGCCTTGGATTGCGAGGCCTTTTGGGCAACATGGATGATATTCCGGAATCGTTGGTTTTCTCCGATGATATCAGTGAAATTATAGTGCCTGATTTTGGGATGTTCCAGCTTCACCGGCTTGATGGATTCTTCCTGCAGTTCCAGCAAAGTGTCGGACATGTTCTTGAAATGCGTGATATCCTTGGCGACTTCCACCGCTGCAACCACACGCCCATCCACTTCAAGGGGAAGGGTCGTATTGACGGTTGTGATCTCTTTGCCATATTTATTCATATAGGTCTGCTGGCTGTTTCGTGTGGCCTTTCTTTCCCGCAAAGCTTGATGAAAGGTGCTTTCCGATGCTGGGATTTGAGAGAACGCTTCACTGAATTTTTTGCCCAGCACTTCATCCCTGGCGGTATCTTCCATTTTGGCCATGATGCTGTTGTAAAACAACGTCCTGCCGTCGCTGCCAACCACCTGAACCCCTTCATCGATTGTCTCGATAAGGGCTTCCAGCAACGCTTCATATTCCTTCTGATTCATTGGCGACCTCCAATCTCACCTCATCATATCATAAAGAAAGCCCAGGTGCAAATAAATTTGCCCCTGGGCGGAGGTTCAACAGTTTCAATCCCGTGTGGCCATCGCAACTGTTTTATAAATGTTGGGGCGTCACTCGCTTCTCAGGGCCTCCACCGGATCCTTCCTTGCCGCGGCGCCGGAGGGGATCAGTCCTGCCACAAATGTCAGGAATACACTGATGCCTATTAGAATCACAGCCGCAAGGGGAGGAAGAACCGCAACGTTGGGGATGTCAAATTTGGAATAGACAATGGCGCTGGCGATCGCCGCCACAATCAAAGCCACAATGATGGCAAGAACACCGGCCGCGAAACCGATAATGATCGTTTCAGCATTGAACACTCTGGCGATATCACCTTTGGATGCGCCGATACTTCGCAGGATGCCGATTTCTTTCTTCCTCTCAAGAACCGAGATGTATGTGATGATGCCGATCATGATGGAGGACACCACCAGAGAGATTGCCACAAATGCGATGAGCACATAACTGATCACATCGACAATTTTGTTGAGGGAGGACATCAGCGTTCCCACAAGATCTGTATAGGTGATGACTTTATCTTTGTCTCCCGCTTTTTCCATCCGGTTGTTGTAGTTGTCCAAAATCTTGATGACATTCTGTTTCGATTCAAAGTCCTTGGGATAAATGCTGATAGCGTAGGGATGCGACAATTTCGCATAGCCAAGACTCAACAGATTGCTGTCATAACTGGTATCCTTGGTCGTCAGCAGGGACTTCATCAAAGACGCGAGATCCGCTTGGTCCATATTGAGCTTAAACGCCGAAGCGAATTTCTTTTGGTCGATTTTCATCGCCGCGGGTACGGCGTTCTTTAAATTCGCCACAGCGCTGTTCATCGTGGATTGCAACTGGGAAGTGACGGCTTTGGTCAGTTGATCCACCACTTCCGCGGTGTAGGATTCCAGGTACGCCTGCACTTCGGCCTGTAGTTCACTGCCATTCACCATGCCGGGAATCGCAGCAATTAGAACGGCCCGCTCTCACGCTGT
>Ga0183100_1001644_pt1 | contig 10787 bp, 12 predicted proteins | sample Biomet2_FD_127789 | JGI IMG/M metagenome (GOLD analysis project Ga0183100, IMG submission 127789) | Microbial communities from bioreactor (seeded with anoxic lake sediment) at LBNL, California, USA - Biofuel metagenome 2 | ecosystem: Engineered > Bioreactor > Anaerobic > Unclassified ...
TGTGTGCTTTTACCGAGGACACAAAATGCATGTTCAATGGCAAGAATACGACGATTGTGCCGATTTATGGCGTCGGAGAACGTATCGGAACCTTGATTGTGGCAAAATTCGATGAGGAATTTACCGATGAAGACTTGATTCTTGCCGAATACGGTGCAACGGTAGTCGGTATGGAAATGCTGCGTGATCATACGGCAAAAATCGAAATCGAAGCGCGTAAAAAAGCGACGGTTCAGATTGCGTTGGCAACGCTGTCTTATTCGGAAGTTGAGGCAGCAATTAATATTCTCGGTGAGCTCGACGGCACCGAGGGATTGCTTGTAGCTTCGAAGATTGCTGATCGTGTCGGTATTACTCGCTCCGTTATTGTCAATGCCTTGCGAAAATTTGAGTCAGCCGGCGTCATTGAATCAAAATCCCTTGGCATGAAGGGAACCTATATCAAGGTTCTCAATGAGCATCTGCTGGAGGAAGTTCAAAAACTGAAGAGATAACGGCTGCGTTTGTTTTACTGCTATTGCTAAAAGTGCCATAAACCGAAATTTGAGGTTCATGGCACTTTTTTGCTGAATAAAATTCTAATTTGCCGGCAGTCGGGAAAAAAAATGTCGATTGAAACGTTTTGGGGTAAATATTTTTTGGAGTTCCGGCTGATGAAAAGCGGTTAATTGCAGGAATAAAATTATTTTCGGAAGGATTTGTAAAGCAAAAGGGCGGGGAGACTTAAGACTATTATACTATTATGCATCACAGAAGGATTTTAAATGGTGCAGGAAGCGGAAAAATGTGTTAGAATTTAAAAGGAATTTTAGTTGAAAATGCAGAATATTTTATGTTGAATTATGTTTTTTATTAACGAGTGAGGAGGCAGCTTATGCTGGATCAAATAATGAACGCTACCGCCATTAATGTTTTGGGCCGGGGCCTGCAGGCGGCAAATCTTCGCCATGCAGTGATCAGCAATAATATTGCCAATGTCAATACGCCGAATTTTAAAAAAAGTGAGGTTGTATTTGAGAGCTTGCTGGCCGAGCAAATGACGAATGATACAAAGAAACTGGCTATGGTCCGTACCCGTGACAAGCATCTGCCGATTGTTAAAGAGCAGGGGTTGGTCTCGCCGCAAATGCAGGAGGACGGTACGACATCCATGCGAACCGATAATAACAATGTTGATATTGATATTGAAATGGCTGAACTTGCCAAGAATAATGTATATTACAATGCGCTGTCGAGACAGATCGGCGGCAACATCAATGATACAAAAATGGTTATTAGAGGGCAGTAGACAATGAAGATAGACAGTGAGGAGGCAGGCATAGGATGAGTATGTTTGGGGCAATTGATGCATCGGCATCCGGAATGACGGCAGAGCGACTGCGAATGGATGTTATTTCTAACAATATAGCGAATGTGAATACGACCAGGACAACTGCAGGTGGCCCGTATCACAGGCGGTTTGTTGTGTTTGAACCGCGGACAGGCGAGGCAAATTCGTTTGCCCAGATCTTGTCAAGTCAGGCGAGAGGGGCCGCTGCGGGGGAAGCCGGTGATGGGGTACGTGCCGTCAGCATTACGGAAGATACGACCCCGGGGCGAATGGTGTATGACCCGACGCATCCGGATGCAAACAAAAATGGCTATGTGGAATTGCCGAATCTGAATATTGTCAATGAGATGGTAGATATGATTACCGCTTCGCGTGCTTATGAGGCAAATGTAACCGCTGTAAACACAGCGAAGAGTATGGCGATGAAGGCACTTGATATTGGAAAATAGTGAGGTGTACACATGCAAGTTGAAGCGTTGAAACTAACGCCTGTATCGATGAGTGCAACCAGTCATTTGCACGAAAATCAGGTACAGACAGAAACTAAGAATTTTGGTGAGTATCTGACAGATGCCCTGAAAGAGACGAATAACCTTCAAAACCGGGCAAAGGATATGAATGTAGCGCTGGCTGCCGGACAAGTAGATGATATTTCCCAGGTGGTGCTGGCCACAGAAAAGGCGAATATCGCCTTGCAGTTGACCATGCAGGTTAGGAATAAAGCTGTGGAAGCTTATCAGGAAATTATGCGCATGCAGGTCTGATGATATTTTTTATGTAGCGAGAGGATGGAGACAATGGCAGACTGGAAAGAACAGTATCTGCAGCTTTGGAATAAGATCAGTAAACGGCAGCAATACACAATCATCGGTGTAGCTGCGCTCTTGATGATATCGATTCTGGGATGGAGTTATTGGTATGGCAGCAAACCGGATATGGTTCCGTTGTTTACGAAGTTGGAGACCAAAGATGCGGGTGAAGTCGCAGCTAAATTGAAAGAAGCAAAAATAACATATGACGTGCAGGAAAGTCCGCAGGGGACAACGATTCTCGTACCATCAAAAAATGTTCATGACGCCAGGCTTGATCTAGCTACGCAGGGACTGCCGCGAGGCTCAAAGGGATTTGAGATTTTTGATGACAGCAAGCTGGGAGTTACGGAGTTTCAAAACAAGGTGAACTACCTTCAGGCCCTGCAAGGAGAATTGACCCGGACGATCGAGCGCATTGGTGCTGTTGAAAGTGCCCGTGTACATATCGTCTTGCCGGAAGATAGTTTATACAAAAAAAATGAAAAGCCGGCAACGGCTTCGATCATGCTGAAACTCAAGCAGGGAGCCCAGCTGACGAAGAAGGAAATAAAGGGCATTGTGAATCTGACGGCGCATAGTATACAGGGGCTGCAGCCGGAAAACATCACGATTGTTGATGACAGCGGCAAGATTCTCAATGATCCGGATGAAAATGAAGAAAAGAATGTTGGCAATATAACGCTTACCCAACTGGACATGACCAAGAAAGTGCAGGACCGCCTGCAAAAAGATGTTCAGACCATGCTTGACCAAGCTTTAGGGGAAGGGCGTGCGTTCGTAAGACTCAATGTGCAGCTTGATTTTGATCAAAAGCAAACAGACAAGCAAGTCTTTACGCCAGTTGTCGATGACTCAGGAATAATCCGCAGCTCACAGGATGTTTCTGAAGAATATAACGGCACCTCGGCTAAGCCGGGCGGGCCGGCCGGCACAACCTCGAATATTCCGGGGTATGTGGCGGACAACACCTCAAATGCGCAATATGCCAAAAAAGAATCGACCAAGAACTATGAAATCAATGAAGAAAAACAAAAAATCATCGCATCACCAGGCTCGGTGAAACGTCTGACCATTGCTGTGCTCGTCAATGAAGATGTAACCAGAACACAGCAGGACAGCATCAGCCGCATTGTGGCTTCGGCAGTCGGACTCGATAACCAGCGTGGTGACACGATATCGGTAGAACCATTGCCGTTTAATACAGAACTTATGGATAAAAAGGCCAAGGCGGAAGAGGAAGCACGGGCGAAAGAGCAGATGATTTATTACCTGCAGATTGCCGCCGTTGTGTTGGTTATCGTCCTTATCGCAGCCGGAATTTATCTGTACCGCCGGAAAAAACGTCTTGAACGTGAAGCGGCTGAACGTGCAGTCTATGAGGCTGAACAAAAACAGCTGCGGCTTGAAGCTGAACGGGCGGCTGCAATTGAAGCCGGTGAAGTGAAACCGGATGAGCTGTCGGAAGAAGAACAGGCACGGATGACAGAACGTCAGAAGATCGAAGAACTGATTCGGACGAAGCCGGAAGAGATGGCACAGCTTGTCAGAACGTGGCTGGCGGACGAATAATTTTTAGGAACATGGGTGTGACAATATGTATGAACCTAGCAGTAGTGAAATGACAAGTCAACAAAAAGCAGCAATTCTTTTCATTGCTTTGGGGCCGGAAAATTCGGCCCGGCTCTTTCAGCATTTAAATGATGAGGAAATTGAAAAGCTTACACTGGAAATTGCCAATCAAAAACAGGTCACGCAGGAACAAAAAGCTCAGGTCATCAGCGAATTTTATCAGATGGCTTTGGCCAAGACATATCTTTCTACTGGCGGGCTTGAATATGCACAAAATGTTCTGGAAAAGGCACTTGGTTCGGAAAAGGCGATGGATATTATCAATCGCCTGACGACCAGCCTACAGATTCGTCCGTTCGATTTTTTGCGAAAAACCGATCCGGGACAGCTGCTCAATTTTATCCAGAACGAACACCCGCAGACAATCGCTCTTATCATGGCTTATCTCGATCCCGATCAGGCAGCTACGATTATTTCCTCATTGTCGGCCGAGCGCCAGGCAGAAGTTGCTAAGCGTATTGCGCAGATGGACCGTACGTCGCCGGATGTACTGCGCGATGTGGAGCGTGTTTTGGAGAAAAAACTGTCTTCCCTCGTTACCCAGGACTTCACTGTTGCCGGTGGCGTCAAGGCGATTGTCGAGGTGCTCAACCGCGTCGATCGAGGTACCGAACGCACGATTATCGAAAGTCTCGAGGTCGAAGATCCGGAACTTACCGAAGAAATCAAGCGGCTCATGTTCGTATTCGAGGATATTGTCATGCTCGACGACAGGTCGTTGCAGCTTGTATTGCGTGAAGTCGATACCAAGGATCTGTCCCTCGCCCTCAAGGCTACATCACAGGAGGTCGGAGCCAAGGTATACAAAAATATGTCAAAACGCGCCGGCGAAATGCTGCGTGAAGAAATCGAATATATGGGGCCGGTCAAGATTCGCGATGTAGAAGAGGCTCAGCAAAAAATTGTTGCCATCATCCGCAATTTGGAAGAAAAAGGCGAAATTGTTGTAGCTCGCGGCAAGGGAGACGAAATGATTGTCTAGGGTAATCAAATCTGCGGTATGGCAGAACGAGCCTAAAGTAGTCGATCGTCCGGAATGTCTTGTCAGGCAGGAAAATGATGCCGCAGCTGACACCGCTGCCCGTGCATCCCTGGCGGCGCAGTTGGTACTATTGGCTGAAAAGGAAGAACGAGCGAAGAAAATGATCGCCGAAGCGGAAGTCGTTCGAGCTGACATCTTTGCCGCGGCCCAGGCAAAGGCAGCTGAAATAACGCAGGCGGCGCTGGCGGAGGCCGAAACCATTGCCGCCGAAGCAGCTCAGACTGGGCAGAAATCCGGTTATGATGAAGGTTATGAGGCTGGTTTTAAAGCAGCCCAGGAAGAGCAGCGCGAGATTATTGCGGCGGCGAATGCAAAAGCTGAGCGAACCATTGCTACGGCACAAGAAGAAATGAAGCTCTGCCTGCTAGCGGCGGAGCAGCAGATTGTCGATATGACGATGCGGATTGTTGAAAAAGTTCTGCCGCAGCATTTTATTGATGTGCCGCAGGTGATCCTGCCGGTTGTCAATAAGGCACTCGAGAAAGTACGTGACCAAAATGGGATCGTAATTCGGGTTGCACCGGATAACTACGAATTTGTGCTGATGGCAAAAAATGAATTTCAGGCAATGATTGACGGTAGCGAACTGATTCAGATTGTGTCGGATCCTTCCCTGGCAGTCAGTGATTGTGTGATTGATTCTCTCAATGGCAGTGTGGATGCAAGGCTGGCCACGCAGTTGGAGCTGATTAAAAAATCAATTCAGGAAGTTATGGAATAATGCAGATCAATACAGAGAAATTTATCAATGCAATAGATTCTTGTGAGTCCATAAAATTGAATGGGAAAGTCGTTCAGGTTATCGGGTTGGTTATTGAATCCCAAGGGCCTAACGTGAGCCTGGGTGAACTTTGCTACATCTGTTCCCATTTTCCTGGGGTTGACCCGATACCGGCAGAGGTTGTAGGCTTCAGGGCTGGCTTTGTCCTCTTGATGCCAGTTGGCGAAATGCAGGGGATAGGACCGGGCTGTGAGGTCATTTCAGCGCAAAAAACACTTACGGTAAAAGTCGGGCCACAGCTTTTAGGGCGAGTGCTTGATGGCCTGGGAAATCCGATCGATGGACTAGGACCTCTTGTCGGCATGCAGGAATATTCGCTGCAGGCAGCACCGCCAGCCCCCTTGTCACGTCCGCGGATAAAGGAATCGCTTTATGTCGGGGTGAGGGCTATTGATGGCCTGATTACGATGGGCTCAGGCCAGAGAATCGGAATTATGGCTGGCAGCGGGGTGGGGAAGTCGACCCTGCTCAGTATGATTGCCCGCAATACAGAGGCGGATATCAGTGTAATTGCCCTGGTTGGGGAACGCGGTCGTGAGGTCAAGGAATTTATTGAACGCGACCTCGGGGAAGAAGGGCTTAAACGGGCTGTTGTCGTTGTTGCTACCTCGGATCAGCCGGCTCTTGTCCGCATTAAAGGGGCTTTGACGGCAACCGCTATTGCGGAATATTTTCGGGACCAGGGGAAAAAGGTAGTGCTGATGATGGATTCTGTTACCCGCTTCGCTATGGCGCAGCGGGAGGTGGGACTTACGATTGGGGAACCGCCGGCAACCCGTGGCTATACGCCGTCGGTTTTTGCGCTCTTGCCAAAGCTGCTTGAGCGAGCCGGAACCAATGATAAAGGTTCCATTACGGGGATTTATACAGTTTTGGTTGATGGTGATGATATGAATGAACCGATTGCCGATGCCGTGCGGAGCATTCTTGATGGACATATTGTATTGTCGAGAGCAATTGCCGCGCAGAATCATTTTCCGGCGATTGATGTTTTGAACAGTGTCAGCAGGGTTATGATGGAGGTCGTTGATAAAGACCACTACCGGGCGGCGCAGAATATGCGTTCTTTGATGGCGGTTTACAACGATGCGGCTGATTTGATCAATATCGGTGCCTATGTCAGCGGATCAAATCCCAAGATTGATGAAGCGGTGAAAAAAATTGATAAGATCAACGATTTTCTCTGCCAGGATGTGTATGAAAAAGATAGTTTCGAAGACACGGAAAAGGCGCTGGAGGAGATATAATACTGGAAGCTGAGGATGCCTGATGAAAAAATTCAAGTTCCAGCTGGAGACGCTTCTGAAAGTTACGAAGATGGAAAAAGAAAAGGCAGAAGTGGAACTGGCAAAGATCTCCAAACTGCTGACAGAACAACAGGAATACATGGAAAAACTGCGACAGGAAATGCAGCAGGGGCAAAAAGATTATGAACGGCTGACCGAAGGGGCAAGGATCACGGTCGGTACGCTGATGACATATAACAGTTTTTTTGCCTGGAAAAGAGAGCAGCTGCAACTGCAGGATGAAGCTATTTTGCAGTCGAAGGCGCAAAAGAGCAAGCGTCTGCAGCAACTGCTGGCAGTCCGCAATAAATTGGAATCCATTGAGCAGCTGAGAGAAAAAAGGTTTAATGAATTCAGGCAGGAACAGCTCTTTGAGGAACAAAAACAGCTCGATGAAATCGGCCTGCAGATTTACACACGGCGGGTCAGACGGGGTGAGGAACAATGATGAACTTGGATGGAGTCAGTCAAATCATGCAGCGTATTCATTCGATTGAGACGCGGTTTGGCATAGCTGCTGCACCAACAGCAGATTTTGGCAAGACGCTGAAATCAGAAATGAATGTGGCAGCGCCAGCGGCTTTGCCGCCAGCAGCCGGCAAGGCGGCGAGACCCGCGGCCGCTGATGGTGAAATCGATAATTTGATCCGCAGTGCAGCTACGAAATACGGCGTGGATCCGAAACTTGTGTCTGCCGTCGCGGAGGCTGAATCAAGCCGTCGTCCGGATGCTGTATCATCTGCCGGGGCTGTTGGGGTTATGCAGTTAATGCCGGAAACAGCAAAGGCCCTGGGGGTAAATAATGTTTACGATCCGGCACAAAATATTGATGGTGGAGCCAAATATCTAAAGGAAATGCTCGACGATTTTGGCGGCGATGTGCGAAGCGCTGTTGCAGCGTATAATGCCGGACCTCAGGCCGTGAAGGCATATGGGGGGGTTCCGCCATATGCGGAAACGCAAAACTATGTGAATAAGGTTCTGGATCTCTACCAGTGATACTAACCCCGGAAGGCAGGTAAGAATATGGCGGATAGCGCAAAAAATAAACCGGCAGCAGTTTATCTGCCGGAGAAGGCAGTGTCGGGACAACAGGCGGCGCCCAAGAAGACAATGTGGCTCCGAATAAAGGCAATGCTGCGGTTTCTCCCCAAAATAATACTGCTCTTGATATTGGTCATCGGGGGCTTTTTCCTGGGGATCTATTTAAGAATATTTGATACGAATACGATAAATGAGAAGATGGAATTATATAAGTATCCGATTATCGGGGACTATTTTGTCAAACCGGACAAACCAGTGAAATCCGAGGATATACAGCAGCCGGAGCCTGTCGATAAGAAGGTTACAGATGCCAAAATAAATCCGGATAAGGCACTGTCGGCGGATCCATCAAAGCCAGTAGTCTTGACTAAGGAAGAAATTGAAAAGCAGATGAAGCTTCGTCAGGCCGAGGAGAAAAAAAGAATTTCCAAATTAGCTCGTCTTTATGGGCAGATGAAGCCAAAAGAGGCGGTCGATATTTTGGATAAACTCGACGACAATATGGTTGTAGCTATTTTGCAAAAAATGGAAGAACCACAGATGTCAAAGATATTGACCACCTTTGATTCGGATCGAAGCGCTCAGCTTACTAAAATTCTTTACAGCGGCAAACCGATAGTCAGTCAGGTACCCTGAAAGGAGGTGAAAATATGGATGTAAATGCAAATATAATGAGTACAGCGCCAACAGCAACGGATACAGCGACTCAAAAAACACCGGCCCCAAAGACCAATGCGTCATCCGGAAAAAATGGCAAAACCGTGGCTGCTAAAGATGGGAAAACCTCTGGTAAAACGCAAGATTTTAACGATGCGCTCGAAAAGGCAAAGGATGACCAGCAAAATGCTAAAGAGACGACAACGTCCACTGGCAATGAATTTAATGCCGCGGACCCATTGACCGCTAGCTTGACTGCCGTTATGATAAACCAAGGGGAAAAGATTCTTCCATCTCCAGAGAAGAATGCAGCGACCGAATTGGCAGCAGTTCCTTCTGAAAATTCAGTGGGGAAAGAGTTTTCGTTAGCGGTACAGCCAGCTGCAAATCAGCAGGTTGTTCAGGCAGAAAATAACGCTCAACTGCAGCTTGCTGCACCGGCAAACGCTGAAACTATGACAGCTGCTGCAGTAGATAAGGCAGAAAAGCCGCAAGCATTACCACTGGAAGCGCTGTTGCCACAGAATCAGAAAAGTGCTACCACTGGACAACAACTGATTGATTTGCTTGGTGGAAAAAATGTAGCTGCAGCAATGAAGGCACAGACAGCAACCACGCAGCAGCTTGTGCAGCAGACGGCTGTTATGATGCAGGCTGCAAATCAAAATTTTGTTGCAAATGCAGAGACACAGCAGACGAATGCAGTTCCAGTTGTACAGAATATGCTGATGGCCGAAGCAACACCTATGCAGCAAAATGTACCGGCTGCATCAGTGACTTCTTCGGCGAAAGATGTGAAGCCAGATAAAAAAGAGAATAGTTTTTTTGACGGACTCGTCGTTACGGTGGAAGACAAGACAAAGCCTTTGGCAGAGCCCTTGAGTCTGCGCCAGGAAAGTGCTCAGGCCAAGACCGAAAGTGCAGCAATGTTGACACAGAGCGTAACAGCCACTGCTGAAAAACCGGTTGTCTCACAGGCAGGCAAAGAAGCTGAGCTTCCAGCAATTGATGCGTCGGCAATAAAAACAGACCACGTTTCTTCTCTGGCACAAAGTTCACCGGGGACGGCTCCGACAACAGCCACTCAGGCAGCAACCGATTCCGGCACGGCATCACGGCCGGCAACTGACTATGAAATTCCCAAGCAAATTATCGATCAGGTTCGTTTGATCAAAACGACGGAAGACACGCAGATGGTTATCAGGCTTAAGCCAGAACATCTGGGGGAACTCGTACTGAAGGTTAGTGTAGCCGGTGGCGCGGTATCAACTGCGTTTCACAGCGATAATGCAGAAGTTCGGGCGATTATTGAAAATTCAATAGTACAGCTCAAACAGGAAATGCAGGCCCAGGGACTGAAAGTCGATAATGTAGGGGTCTATGCTGGCCTTGGCGAATTTCTTTCGGGCGGGCAGAGCGGACAGGCACAGCAGCAAAATGCCAGACAGTTTAAGCATCGCAATATTGATTTGGCCGATTTTGAGGATGATGTTGCCGGCATAACGGCACTTGGAAATGATTCGAGCGAAGATGGTATCGATTACCGGATTTAAGGAGGAATAAACATGGCAAATGATTTAAATACGATTAATGGCGTTGCTGCAACAACCGTCACAAGTACCGCGGCGACAAAAACTGCGGGTGGGAGCCTCGACAAACAGGCTTTTTTAAAGCTTTTGGTCACACAGATGCAGTACCAGGATCCGCTTGACCCGCAGGATAATGCCGAATATGTAGCACAGCTGGCACAGTTCTCATCCCTCGAACAGATGACAAATGTATCTAAGGCGATGGACACGCTGTCGGGGACAGTTAGCGGCATTAACGAATCTGTGCTGGTTGGACAGCTCAGCTCGATGATTGGGCATAATATCCAGTGGATGGATTCAAGCGAAAAAATGTATACGGGAGCAGCGCTTGGAGTAAGCATTTCTGGCGGCAAACCAACCCTCGTCGTACAACCAACCGGATCCGACAAATTGGTGTCGGTGCCAATTGATCAGCTTACGGCTGTTGGTGGATATGCTTCTACCGGGGGGACGACGTCTGGTACAACTGCGGGGACTACTGCAGGGACAACAACGGGTACTACAACAGCATAAATAATCTGAAAAAACGACACGAGGAGGATACGGTATATGGCTGATTCAAGAATCTATTTGCAAACGCAGCCGCTTATACCTGTAGGTAATCATAACTCGCTGCC
>Ga0183100_1001645_pt1 | contig 10783 bp, 11 predicted proteins | sample Biomet2_FD_127789 | JGI IMG/M metagenome (GOLD analysis project Ga0183100, IMG submission 127789) | Microbial communities from bioreactor (seeded with anoxic lake sediment) at LBNL, California, USA - Biofuel metagenome 2 | ecosystem: Engineered > Bioreactor > Anaerobic > Unclassified ...
GGGGGGATTATCCCCCCGGCGGGGTGCGGGGCAGAGCCCCGCCGCTTTCCGGCCGAAAGGAGTAATCATGCGCATTGCGAACAATATGACCGAGCTTGTGGGCAAAACGCCGATGGTCTGGCTGACCCGGACGGCTGAAGGCTGTGTGGCCCGGGTGGCGGCCAAGCTCGAGAATTTCAATCCGTGTTCGTCGGTGAAAGACCGTATTGGCGTGGCCATGATCCAGGCGGCCGAACGCGAGGGCCGTCTCAAACCGGGAGCGGTGGTCGTGGAGCCGACTTCCGGCAATACCGGCGTTGGTTTGGCCTTTATGTGCGCCGTGCGTGGCTATCATCTGATTCTGACCATGCCGGAATCCATGAGTGTGGAGCGTCGGTCGCTTTTGCGCGGTTTTGGGATCGAGCTGGTCCTGACGCCGGCGGCCCAAGGTATGCGCGGGGCTGTGGAGCGAGCGCAGGAAATCGTCAAAACGACGCCCGGGGCCTTTATGCCCATGCAATTTTCCAATCCGGTCAATGCGGAAATCCATGCGCTGACCACGGGGCCTGAAATCTGGGATGATACGGACGGCGCGGTGGATATCTTTGTGGCCGGCGTCGGCACAGGCGGCACCCTGACAGGAGTGGCCCGGGCGCTGAAAGCCAAAAAGCCGAATTGCCGGGCGGTGGCTGTGGAACCGGCGTCCTCGGCGGTTTTGTCCGGCGGCAAGCCCGGTCCCCACGCCATTCAGGGGATCGGAGCCGGATTTGTGCCCGAAGTGCTTGATCGCAGCGTGGTGGACGAAGTCTTTCCGGTGGTCAATGAGGCGGCTTTTACCATGGGAAGGCGACTCCTGCGCGAAGAAGGCATTTTGTGCGGCATTTCTTCCGGAGCCAATGCCCATGCCGCCATCGAGATTGCCAAGCGCCCGGAGAATGCCGGCAAGGTTGTGGTCTTTATCGTCTGTGATACCGGCGAACGCTATCTCTCCACGCCGCTTTTCACTGAGGGTGTCTGATGTGCGCCGCCGAGAAGAAACCCTCACGTCCTAAAAAGCATGTCCCCGTGGAGTGGGTGGCGGAAATGTTGTGCGAGGAAGCCTCGTACCAGAAAGTCTACCACCGGCCGTTGCACGATGAACCGATGCCCTCCATCTCGGTTCTGATCGAGATTATGGAGCGGCTGCGAGCCGTCATTTTCCCTGGGTATTTCGGACATTCCGACATTACGCCCGAGAATATGCGCTTCCATATCGGGGCTAATCTCGACGCCATTTACAAGCTGCTCATCGATCAGGTGCGGCGGGGATATTGCTTCTTTTGCGAATTGGAACGGGCCGGCAATTGTCAGGACTGCGATGCGCGGGCGCGGCAACTGGCCGGCGATTTTCTGATGACCCTGCCTGATATCCGCGAGGCCCTGGCCGAGGACGCCCAGGCCGCCTATGAGGGCGACCCGGCTTCACGCTCTCCCGGCGAAACCATCTTCTGCTATCCAAGCCTGACGGCATTGACCCATTACCGGGTGGCCCATGAGCTTCACAAGCTCGGCGTGGACCTTATTCCACGCATCATTACGGAAATGGCCCATTCCAAGACCGGTATTGATATTCATCCCGGTGCCACCATTGGCCGACGATTTTTTATCGACCACGGCACCGGCACGGTTATCGGCGAAACCTGCGTCATTGGCGACAACGTGCGGCTGTACCAGGGCGTGACGCTTGGAGCCAAGAGCTTTCCCAAAGATGAGGAAGGCGTGCTGGTCAAAGGCATCGCCCGCCACCCCGTGGTGGAAGACGATGTGGTCATTTATTCCGGAGCCACGGTTCTTGGCCGCATCACCCTCGGCAAGGGGGCGGTGATTGGGGGCAATGTCTGGGTGGTAAACGACGTGCCGCCCCATTCCCGCATCTCCCAGCAGGGCCCGGGGGGCATTGTCATCACCGACGGTGGAGGCATTTAGGGATGTACGGGGGAGAAGAGAGAATGGGATTTTCTGGGGCGCTGCCCCAGACCCCGCCGGGGGTATGATCCCCCCGGACCCCGCCTCGGAAGATAAAAAAAGCCCGGCTGCAATGGTGCAGCCGAGCTTTTGACGTTCTGGGAACGTCTTAGTCAGTGACGACCATGACGCTGGAGGCCTTGACCATGGCTTTGACCTTGGAACCGACCTTCAGGCCCATGTGCTCGGCGGATTCCTTGGTGATGACAGAGACGATCTCGACGCCGGGGGCGGCTTCGATGACGACTTCGGCGTTAACCATACCAATGGTGACAGCCTTGACGGTGCCGGGGATCAGATTGCGAGCGCTAACTTTCATGAGTGTTCTCCGTAGTATTTGCAGGTTGTTCTATAACTAGTCGGTGACGATCATGACGCTGGAAGCCTTGACCATGGCTTTCACCTTGGCGCCGGCCTTCAGGCCCATGTGCTCGGCGGATTCCTTGGTGATGACGGAGACGATTTCGACGCCGGGGGCGGCTTCAATGACGACTTCGGCGTTAACCATACCAATGGTGACAGCCTTGACGGTGCCGGGGATCAGGTTACGGGCGCTGACTTTCATTGTGAGCTCTCCTTGGCGTTAAAGGTTATAACGAATTTGTGTCCGTCTACCCGTGTAGACGGGCGTTATGCTCTTCTGTTGAAGACAAGATATGATAAATTTAACTCACACGCAAATTATTTTTTTCGTGTCAATAGTGTTATTTTTAACAATTATTATGTTAAGTAGTTATGATTTTTCAATCACGGATTTTAAAAAATCGTGATAGTTGGAATTAAAATGCTGCCAAACTGCTTCGCCTGCGCCCTTCGACCGTCTCCATGCGTTTTGCGTATAAGATCCGAGATCAGGGAGGTGAAACAGGCACTTCTCTGGGGGGACGTTTAGAGGCTTAAAAGCCAGTATGCCACAGGCGCGCGGGATTGCAACGGCGCGCCTGTGGAAAATTGAGAAAGCTGCGGGACGGGTCAAATAAGGATTAGGTCTTTGATTTCGTTGGGATCGTCTTGGCGGGGCGGAAAGAGGGGGGCAAGCAATCCGGCCAGAGTTTCAATGCAGGCGATGAGGGCCGTTTGCTGTCGGCCTTGACGGATGCCTTCGGCCAGGGCGGTGGTGGCGGCGTCGAGATCCGACTGGCACAGTTTCCCGGCCAAGCCGGTATCGGGCTGGATAAGCACCAGGCGTTCAAAAATGGAAATATAGATCAAAACGGCGTTGCGTTCACGGGTCCCGGTCAACCCCTGGGTGAAAAATGCGGCCTGGGCCGCCTGATTGGTCTCGTGTAGAGCGCGCTCCCGGGAGACGAAGAATCGTTTCAGTTCCGGCGCGTGTTTGGCTGCTTCAAAAGCGAGCAGGGAAAAAACGCCGAAAAAGAGCAGGAAAAGCCACATGCCATGACGTCCCAGGGCGAGATTGAGCAAGACGCCGGCCACAAGTCCCACGGTTACGGCGCAGGCCAGCTCGGCTTTGGGGTAAGAGTCGCTGATGCCGACCACCATGGGCACGATTTCAGCCGAGGTCCGGGCTTCGGCCGCCCGAACAGCGGCGACCACCGTCTCCCGTTCGGACTGGGATAGAAATGCATCCAAAAGTTTTTGCATGTTCTCCTCCTACCAGCTGCCGGAAGATCCGCCTCCGCCAAAGGAGCCGCCTCCTCCGGAAAATCCGCCGCCTCCATCGCCCGATCCGCCTCCGCCAATATAAAAACCGCCACTCCCGCCGCGTCCGGATCGGAACAGGTACGGGCCGACAAGCCCGAGGACGGCGCCTCCGGCGAAAAGCAGTAGGAGCAAGCCCCCGGAAACGGCCAGGAAAAAACCGATCAGCGGCAGAAGAATTCCGAAAATACCGGCTCGTACAACGGGCGAGAGTCCTGCCAGAACGGCCGACAGGATGGCTGCGACCACAAGGAGCCCGTAAACGATGGTGTCGCCGCTGCTTTCATTTGAGTGGTTTTCGTCGGATAGAGCCTGATATTCGCCGCGACAGGCGGCGATGATGGCCGATACGCCGGCTTCGATGCCGGCGTCAAAATTGCCGGCTTTAAACGCCGGCACAATGGCATGGTCAATGATGCGCCCGGACAACGCGTCCGTCAGGACGCCTTCCAGACCGTATCCGACTTCGATGCGTACCTTGCGATCCTCTTTGGAAACAAGCAGCAGGGCGCCGTTGTCTTTGCCTTTTTGTCCGATGCCCCAGGCCTGGGCCACCTTGATGGAATATTCTTCAAGGGATTCCCCCCCAAGTGATGCAATCGTCAGCACGACTACCTGGGTGGAGTCGGTGCGTTCGAAGTCCGCTAACTGGCCGTCCAGACGTTTGACGGTCTCAGAGGACAATATCCGGGCGTAGTCATTGACCCGGCCTGCAAGGCGCGGCACGTCGAGCGCCCATGCCGTGGCGAAGGCCATAAGGAGGATGAACAAGGCGCTGCCGCCAACGGCCCGGAGGATGGGGCGCCGCCCCAAACCCCGCCGGGGGGCATGATGCCCCCCGGTCCCCCCCGGCGGGTAGGCCGGGAGACACCCGTATCTTTTTCGAAACATGGTCATTCCTTTGGCCCATTTTCCCGTCAAGGGGTCCGGGGGCAAAGCCCCTGGCCGCCGGAGGCTTTGCCCCTGTGGAGAGTCCTAAAATTTCACCTTGGGCGCTTGCTTGGCCGCTTCGTCGGCCTTGAAATATTCTTTGGACTGTAAGTGCAGGAGCAGGGAGTTGGTGATGAAATTCGGGAAGGTTCGGATGGAGGCGTTATAGAGCTCGACGGCCTGATTATAGCGTTGCCGGGCAACGTTGATGCGGTTTTCCGTGCCTTCGAGTTGATTTTGCAGATCGCGGAAGTTTTGGTCGGCCTTGAGGTCGGGGTATTTTTCGACCACGACCAAAAGGAGCGACAGGGCGGATTGCATTTGGCCCTGCGCCTGTTGGAAGGCTTCCATGGCTTGGGGATCCGTCAAGGTGTCCGGGGTTATTTTGACTTGTGTGGCTTTGGACCGGGCCTCGACCACCGCCGTCAGAGTGTCTTTTTCGTGGGAAGCGTAGCCTTTGACTGTTTCCACGAGATTGGGGATCAGGTCCATGCGCCGTTGCAGTGCCGCTTCCACATTGCCCCAGGCAGCGTTGACGGACTCTTCGTTGGTCTGCATCTGGTTGTAGCCGCAACCGGAGAGGGTAAGCGCCATTAAAAGCACTATGGCTTGGGTCAAGCGTCTGGTCATGTACACTCCTTGGGGTGTTCCCGAGGTTTCAGGTCTCGGGTATAGAGGGAAATGAGGGCTGCCGCAAGGCGAGGCTTTTTTCTGGCGACGGTTGCCGGAAATGGCGGCACCCGTCGGGAATGCCGTCCGCTTTGGGCGGACCTTGCAACTGCTTGGGAAACGGGTGGGCGGAGGGGCGAGTCTTAGAGCGTGGGGTTGCGGCCAAGAAGCAGGCGCGAGACGATATCGCGGGAGTTGGCTTCGGCCTGGGTATATTCTTCGCGGGAGAGCCCGGCGCCAAGCGCGACTTTTTTACGCCGTTCCAGGCAGACCAGATCGTCCGGAGCATGGGCGTCGTTGTCGATGACGAGTCTGGCTCCGAAGCGTCGGGCCATGACGGCCACATGCCCGTTGGTCAGGCTGTGTCCTTTGCGGGTGGTGATTTCAAGGGCCACGCCGCGTTCGGCGGCAAGGGCCGCCTCTTCCGGAGTAATGAGCCCCGGATGAGCCAGAATATCGACGCCGGCCTCGATGGCGGCCAGATTGGTGCCGGCTTCCACGGGCTCGACGATGGTTTCGCCGTGGACCACGACAATCTGCGCCCCGTGGGCCCGGGCTTTTTCCACGAGACCGGGAATCAGCGGCGGCGGCACATGGGTGATTTCCACCCCGCAAAGTACGGTCACATCGAGAAACGCCCCGGTTTCGGCCACAAACCGACCGATATTGGACAGGATCAATTCCAGGTTGGAATGATCGGCGTGATCGGTCATGGCCATGGCCCGATAGCCGGCTTTTGCCGCCCGTCGGGCCAGTTCGGCGGGGATAAGCTCGCCGTCGGAAAACGTGGTGTGGGTGTGCAGGTCTATCATAGGGCGCTACATCTTATATTTGGTGTCGTTGGGATCAAATTTTTCCAGCAGCTCGGTCCATTTGTCTGTTTCTTCGCTGGAGAAGGCCGCCACGGACGCTTCCTTGGATTCATTGGCCACCTGCTCGATCACCGGTTCGGCCACCATGATCGGGGCTTTGGCCCGCAGGGCCAGGGCGATGGCGTCAGACGGGCGGCTGTCGATATGGCGGATACCGCCTTCCACCTCCACTTCGATGTCGGCGTAGTAGGTGCCTTCGGACAGCTCCGTGACATTGATGGCGACGACGTGGGCGTCGAGCTTGGAGATGGTATTGAGCAACAGATCGTGGGTCATGGGACGCGGCAGTTCCACGTCATTTAAGGCCAGGGAAATGGCCATGGCCTCCATGGCGCCGATCCAGATGGGCAGGACAATTTTTTCCTCAAGGTCCTTGAGGATGAGCACCGGAACCTGGGATTCTTCATCCAGGGCCAGCCCGAAGACTTTCATTTCAATCATGGTCGGCCTCCGTTTCCCCGATCAGGGAGTGCTTTTTGGCTTGAAGGATGTGCGCCCGGATCAGTTGGCCGGTTGCATCCGCGATGCCCGGCAAGGCCATGTTGACGATGCGGCCCCCGGGGTCGCGCCCCCGCCAGGATGGCCCGGCAGGTCCATCCCTGCGGCTTGGTCCTTCAACGAGCACGATGGTCCGTCGGCCAACCTGGGCCGCAAGTGATGCGGCCAATTGCGCGTCGAGCAGGGTTTGTAGTTCGGCTAGCCGGGCGGATTTGAGTTCCGGGGCAATCTTGGGCTCCATATGCTCCGATGCGGTTCCTGGCCTATCACAATACATAAAGGAGAAGCCGCTTTCAAATCCAACCTCGCGCACGAGCGCCAGCGTTTGACGGAAATCGGCATCGGTTTCACCCGGGAAGCCAACAATAAAGTCCGTCGTCAGCAGAATGTCGGGTCTGGCTCGGCGCAATTTTCCCACGAGCGTCCGGTAGGACGCCACGTCGTAGCGTCGTCCCATGCGCTTGAGCACTGCGTCCGAACCGGATTGCACCGGCAGATGCAGCGACGGGCACAGCTTGGGCAGATCGGCGAATCGGGCGATGACGTCATCGCTTAAATCCTTGGGATGCGAGGTGGTAAAGCGGATGCGTTCAATGCCGGGCACGGCGGCCACGGCATCCAGCAGGCGGGCAAAGGAAACGCCGTCGCCGGCGTCGTCCCGGCCATAGCTGTTGACGTTTTGGCCAAGCAGCGTCACTTCCCGCACGCCCCGCGCCGCCAGGCTTTCGCATTCGGTAATGACCGCGTCAAGATTTCGGGATTTTTGCCGGCCGCGTACGAACGGCACGATGCAGTAGGCGCAAAAATTGTTGCAGCCCTGCATGATGGAGACGAAGGCCCGGGGCGGGAGACGGTCATCGGGCCATGTCTGGTCGCGTTCGGGATAGGTTTCGGTGAAATCGAGCAAGGACAGGCGCAGTCCCGGTTCCCGACATAACCGGGCGAGGGCGCGGGGGGCGGCGGCGATGCCGTCGGTGCCGAACACGAGGCGTACCATGGGAAATCGCCGCCACAAAGCGGTCCCGAGTTGTTGGGCCACGCAACCGCCGATGGCCACAAAGGCATTGGGATTGTGGCCGTGACGGTCGGCAATGCGCCCGAGTTCACTGGCAACTTTTTGTTCAGGTTTTTCGCGGACCGAACAGGTAAAAAGGATGAAAATTTCGGCCTCGTTCTCCGGGGCCGGGGTGAATCCTTCCGATTTGAGGGAGCGAGTCAGCCAGTCGCCGTCGCCGACGTTCATCTGACAGCCCATGGTTGTGACGTGAAATTTCATGGCTTCAGGCAGGATAATGCAGGAGCGCCCGGCGGTAAAGGGAGGGGCGTCGGCGCAGTCCCGCTTGCCTGTGCCCGGCGGGTTGCTTTTGCCTTGATCCGTCCTGGCGGCTGTTGTACCTCTGCATAAGGGACAAAGGTTTTTCCTCGTGCCGTCGGCCGAGACAACCGGCCGCCGGGGTTGATCTTTGTGTTTTCTCAAAGGAGCGCTGCCGTATGGAATATCGCATCGAAACGGATAGTTTGGGCGAAGTGCAGGTCCCGGCGGACAAACTCTGGGGCGCTCAAACCCAGCGTTCCCTTGTTTATTTCAGTATTGGTGATGATTTGATGCCCCGTGAGCTGATAAAGGCTTACGCCATCCTGAAAAAAGCCGCAGCGATCGTGAATCACGCGCAGGGCCGGCTGACCGCCGAGCGTCAGGAGCTTGTCGTGACTGTGTGCGATGAAATCCTGACGCAGCGACATGACGCCATGTTTCCGCTTCGGGTCTGGATGACCGGCAGCGGCACCCAGTTCAACATGAACGTCAATGAGGTCATTTCCAACCGCTGTTGCCAACTGGCCGGCACGCCTCTTGGTTCCAAAACACCGGTACATCCCAACGACCATGTCAATATGTCCCAGTCGACCAATGATAATTTCCCCTCGGCCATGTATATTGCCGCTGTTGTGGAAGTGGTCGAAAGGCTGTTGCCGGCGACTGCGCAACTGTGCGACAGTCTGGCCGCCAAAGCCGAAGCCTGGAAGGACATTGTCAAAATCGGGCGCACCCATTTGCAGGACGCCACCCCGCTGACGCTTGGGCAGGAATTTTCCGGGTATGTGGGGCTGCTTGACGACAACTGTAAGCGGCTTGGCGAGGCGCTGGGCGATGTCTACAAGTTGCCTCTTGGCGGCACGGCCGTTGGGACGGGGCTTAATGCCACACCGGGATTTGCCGAGGCGGCCATCGCGGAAATCGCCCGGCTGACGGGCCTGCCCTTTGTCCCTGCGCCCAATAAATTTACGGTTCAGGGTTCCCACGACGCCTTGGTGCACCTGTCCGGGGCGCTTAAAACCCTGGCCGTCTCCCTGTACAAGATCGCCAATGACATTCGACTGTTGGCCTGCGGCCCGCGCGCCGGCTTTTTCGAATTGATTTTGCCGGCCAACGAACCGGGATCGTCGATCATGCCCGGCAAGGTCAATCCGACCCAGTGCGAAGCCCTGGCAATGGTTGCGGCCCAGGTCATGGCCAATGACATGGCCGTGTCCCTCGGCGGGGCCGGCGGTTTTCTGGAAATGAACGTCTATAAGCCACTTATGATTTTCAACGTGATGCAGTCCATCCGGATACTTTCTGATTGCATGCACAATTTTCGCCGCTTCCTGGTGGAGGGGATGGAGCCCAATCGCCGGCGCATCGCCGAATTTGTGGATCAATCCCTGATGCTCGTCACCGCGCTTTCCCCCGTCATCGGCTACGACAAGGCTTCGGAGATCGCCCATTATGCCTTGGAACACGACCTGACGCTCAGGGCGGCGGCCCTGACGCTTGGTTTTGTGGATGCGGCCGAGTTCGATCGCATTGTGGTGCCGGCCAATATGACCCACCCATAACGCGTCTGCAAAATGGGTTGGAAGGGGAAACCTTTTTTCTTCTGCCGTTGGCCTTCGTTGGTCTTTCCGGTATCCTTACCCCCATGGATCCCGCTATTGAATCCGCCCTGCGTGCGGCCCGTCCTGTCTTTTGGAAAAATCCCAAGCGGCGTCCTATTGCCGCTGTACGCGACACATTGTCCGTGTCCTGGGCCGATATTGAAGGCGCAGCCGCGCGGTTGGCCCGATTTGCCCCGCTTTTGGCCCGACTGTTTCCGGAATTAGCCCGATCCGGGGGCATCATCGAATCCGATCTCCTGCCGATGCCGACGTTTGCCGCCCGTCTGGTCCGGGAAGGCCTACCCTCATGTGACCGGGTGTTTCTCAAGGTCGATCATGTGTTGCCGGTTGCCGGGTCGGTCAAGGCCCGGGGCGGCATTCACGCTGTTTTGGCCGTGGCCGAACGGTTGGCCCTCGAAGCGGGGTTGCTTGCCAATCCCGAGGACGAACCCTGGCGACTGGGCGAAGCCGAGGCCCGGGCGCTTTTTGCCAAGCATACACTTTCCGTCGGTTCCACGGGCAATCTGGGGCTTTCCATCGGGATTATGGGGCGGGCGCTCGGGTTCGCCGTGACGGTCCATATGTCGGCCGAGGCGAAAGCCTGGAAAAAAGAAAAGTTGCGGGCTGTCGGGGCGCGGGTTGTCGAACACCGGGGCGATTACACCACCGCCTGCGCCAAGGCCCGGGCCGAGGCGGCCCAGTCGTCGGAGACACATTTTATTGATGACGAAAATTCCCTGGATCTTTTTCTGGGCTATGCCGTGGCCGGCCTGCGACTTCCGGCCCAACTGGAAACCTGCGGCATTACGGTCTCGCCGGAGCATCCCCTGTGCCTGTATCTTCCCTGTGGCGTCGGCGGGGCTCCCGGCGGTATTGCTCTCGGGACGCGGTTGGCCCTTGGCGACGGCGCATTGATTTTTTTTGTCGAACCAACCCAGGCGCCATGCATGCTTTTGGGACTGGCGACGGGGCAGCATGCCGACATTGCCGTCACGGATTTGGGGCTGTCGGGGCGCACCTTGGCCGATGGGTTGGCGGTCTCGCGGCCTTCGCGTTTTGTCGGCCGGCTTATGGAATCCGTGGTCGACGGGGTGTATACCGTGTCCGATGCGACCATGGCCCGATTGGTGGCCTCCCTCTGGTATGATGCAGGGCTGCGCTTGGAACCAGCTGCTGCGGCGGCCGCCCCCGGGCCCCGGATTGTGCGGGGCGGGGGGGGGGCCACCGCGCCCAGAGGGGGACGGCGGACGACG